>Ga0134104_1000155_pt1 | contig 84995 bp, 83 predicted proteins | sample 15_3_2metaG_FD_94455 | JGI IMG/M metagenome (GOLD analysis project Ga0134104, IMG submission 94455) | Switchgrass degrading microbial communities from high solid loading bioreactors in New Hampshire, USA - 15_59_3.3_214_A2 metaG | ecosystem: Engineered > Bioreactor > Semi-continuous > Anaerobic...
TATTGATTTATATACTGATACCGGGATTGATAAAAAGATTAGAAGAAGCCCATGAGAAAATGCAACCTTATCCCTTTTTCCTTTCACCTTATCCCTATTTAGAACCAACTTTATTTTAAAAATTATTACAAGAATTAAGGAAAAAGTGTTAATAAATGGGATAAAATTAAGGAATTTTAAAGCGGACTTTATTATCTGGAAAGAAATAGGGAAATGGGTTCAAGGCAAGAAGGGATAAGGGGTTGAGGGGTGTTGGGTTGGAGCGGAGTTTATTTTAAATATACATTATTTATAGCCCCACAACCTTTTCCAAAATTCCATGCCAGGGAAAAAGAAAACAATAAAAAATATAAATATAACCCAGTAGATTACAAGGGACAGAAGGACCTCGGCAGATCAGCCAAAGTCCTTCCGTCCCTTTTTGTATGATCCGCGGGAAGAACCGATTTAGGACATCCAAAAGGCTTATGTTTCAAAGGTTTAGGGAAAAGAGGGTTTAAGGGTTATCACATGGTTATGATATGTAAAAATACACTTAATCTATTTGCGACCTTAAGATATGCTATTTTCATAACATACATAAACCAAACAGTTTTTAATATATTTGTACCGTATCCCTTGTTGCGCTGACTCGCCGTATTGCATATCCAACATACCCCCCTCTTCCTATAACTTATGAAAATGAATATTGTTAAAATATTACCTACAATCAGAAACGACAATGAATCCGAGGCCTTTGAAATTAACACATTCTAATCGCTTGTATAAAAATACAAAACCACCTTCTTTCCGGTGGTAAATAAATATAAAAAGTGAAAACTTCTACATAATTCTATTTTTTCAAACTTCCGCCCGAGGTATATTTCTGTTTTACAAATTCAATATAGTCCCTAATTAGTTTGATAGCTTCATCAGGTAGTCCATCCACATCAAGATAATGGATTTTCTTTTCGTTTCTATCAAGTTTTCGAATATTAGTACGGCATAATAAATAATCTACGGATACATCAAAAAAATCAGCCAGTTTTTCTAGGGTTTCTTGATCGGGAAATCTTTTACCAAGCTCATATTGTGAAATTGTTGCACTTGTAATATTAAACTGCTTTGCAAGATCTTTTTGAGTCATATGTAACTCTTCTCTCAAAGCTCTTATTCGATTACTCATTAATATTACTCCTAACATTTTATGTGGAAATTATAACATTTCAACAAACTGTTTAAAACATAATAAACAAAATGTTTAATAGTAATATTGACTTAAACGTAATGTTTAATTATAATTAAATAAAGGTTAACAAAATGTTTATTAAGGTAGGTGAAAGAATGAATAATCTAAAAAGCCAACAACAATATCAATAAACCACTGCTTGATAAACAATACTTACAGCAGAATTCGGCAATATACACATCGACAAAGTTAAAATACTTCATTTTCTTTTGTACATACAGAATATACTGGTTTCATAAAATGCAATAATTCAGAGAAATATGTACGGTGTATACTGGTTTCATTTAACACAATAATTCAAAGAATAATGTATATGCAGATTGATGCTTACTTAAATAAGCAAAATGAAGTAGTCTGGTAATCTTACTTCAACCTGCTACTATATATCGCTATCATTAACTCTTCAACTCTCCTATAATCCGGCTCGACTGGCAGTGAAGTGTTTACAGCAGCCTGTTTGAACTGCTTTTCATAGACATCAACCATTTCAAAAATCTCACTGTAACTATACTTTCCACTTCGGATATCAAGGAACAGTTTTCTTTCTTTTTCACGGTAAGTGTTAACACCTTTACCTTCAAGGATTTCTGTACCTGTTACCAAAAGGCGTATTAAATGCATGGCGTGTTTGTTGAGATGGAGCTCATCCTTTTTACTGTTTCTGTGGTTCAGCTTAGAATAATCCTTTATTATGTTGTTCATATCTGAGTAAATATTTTTAAAATCCCTCAACGGATAATGTTTCAGGTTTATATCAATAAAAATTTCTGAATCCATATCTTTTTTATCAGATTTATCTATATACAAGTTGATTTCACTGTTTGTAAAGGTTTTATATATTCTTTTCAGGTGATCCATCTGACCCAGAATGCTGTTTAAAATATGTTGTTCCTTTTCGACCTGAGGGTAGTTATCCCTTGCAAGAGCATTCTGCAGTCTCCTTAACTGGGCTGTGGCATAATTGCCAAAGCTGTGAATAGCTTTTTGTGACAAAAACAAATCAACATTATCCCTTAAAAGCTGACCTTCCTTTGTTATAACAAGAAGATGTTCCGGGGCTGTACCCAGGATTTCCAGAACATTTGGATTACAATTAAGACATAAGCCAATAAATTTTTTTAGACCGTATATAACAGTATCGGTAGTTCTGTCTTCGAATTGTTCAAAACTGGATAATCCCATGATATCCTGCTTTGATTCTAATGTAACACCTCTGATATCCACATCGCTGGTATCTACATTTGTTCCATAGGCAATGGAACCCGCTGTTGTCAGAATTAATATATTATTCCCAAGGTGAGGGTCTGTCCTTAAAAACTCATATTCTTCAGAGTTAATCTTATCTTTTAATTGTTGTATATCCATATAAACCTCCATAGATGTGCCATATGACTTGGTTATTGCCAAACGTCCTTAAGGGTTTCCCTAAATAATAAATTTAAGGTCTCATAATCTGACTTCATATCCTTTTTTACAGTTTTTAGATACTGCTCAAAATGCTCAATCTGATTGCTAAGAAAATTCAGTATAACCGGACTCTTTGGCTCAATATCAACTTCCAACCCTAAAGTTTTTTTATTAAGCAGCTTATTTATTTCGTCCACTATGGTGTTATTCAACTGCTGTTCTGCCATAAGTTTGTAAAACTCCATCGGAGGCATGGAATTTTTCGCTTCAACCCACATACATGCCAGAATTGGCCTTAATATATAAAAATATTTTTTTATCTTAACCTGGTCTGTATTCATTATTTCTTCAAATTTATTTTTGGCTATATGCAGGTAGTGATAAATTGTCGGAACAGGAGAAAAGTAATCAGGCAGTAAGTATCTCAATTTTTGAGCAAAACTGTAGTTCTCAGTATATATAACAGGGGAACTGAGCCATTCCAGCAATGTAGGGTTTGATTTCTTATAATGAATCAGGGTCTTCCTGATATCCCAACCATTTATATCCAACAGATTATTAATGGGAACCTCAATAAAGTCCTTTTTATCTTCAATTGATAAGTACCAGTCGTAAGTGTGAGCATAAATAAATCTTACATCATAATCGCTGTCTTTAGATGCAAAGCCCCATCCTCTGCTGCCCGATTCAACAGCATATAGAATTTTTATATTGTTATCCCTTTCTATTTCACTAAGCTTAATCATGATAATATCTCTCATATTTTTTCTCCTATAAAACTTGAAGTAAAATTTAAAACACAAACACATTACCCTGTAAAAGGTTATTTTAAAAAATCAAACACTTGAATCTGTACATGAAACATTTCGGATAATATAACAACCCTCGAGCCTTTGCTTCAAAATTAGTTTTTTAGATTATAACATATATGATCATAAAATAGTTAAAAACAGGAAAGGTTGCAAGCTTTTTGTCCATAACTTCTGTGTTTGGCATGAATATGATAGAATTATTGTAAATAAATTGGAAAGGGACAGAAATGTTTAACGAGTTTATCAAACATTATAATACTATAAGGGATATACTTAGGGATTGTTTTCTCTATGGCTATTTTTCCAGAGATGGTCTTGAGAATAAAAGAAATGTCAGTTCCAGAAAGGTCAGCTATGAAATTCGGCGTATTCAGCAGTATATTGAAAGTGAGTATATTAAGTTTGATAAAGATGGAAGATACAAGCTTATGAGCTTGTCCTACGATTATATGAGGCATCCTGAGAACATTCTTGTAAGTACATATACAACCAGGAGTTTCACAAGAACTGATTTATTGATATTTTATCTTATTCTTTTGTATATTGCGTCAGAAAACAAGCCATGTACATTAAAGTGTATTGAGGATGGCCTTAGCTCTGAGGGTTTGTTGTCCTATGATAATATCAGTAGTAAAACCATTCAAAGAAAACTCACGGAGATGAGTGAAAGAGTTGGTGTACTAACTTATGAAGTAGTTAAGAGAACTAAGTATTACAGTATATCCAAAGATATACTTGAAAAGCTTAATGCATATGAATTGAATGAATTAATGACAGCAATCGGCTTTTACAAAAATATTGTTTTTCCTGTAACTGCAGGCTACTTTTGTGAACAAACCCTTAAGGATTACATGCAATATGAGCGGAAGATTGAGTATGAGAACAAAAAAATCTTCAATTATAAGCATTTGCACTTTCATCCTGTAATTGAAGAACAAGTGCTTTGGGAGATAATTAAAGCTATACATCAGAGGAGACAAATACGGATACAATATCACTCACCTAAGAACACAAATAACCGAAGTAACAGAAAGGTACTTAACCCTTATAAAATAAGATATGATGTACGACATGGGCGTTATTATCTGGTTTCTTTCGATAAACGCAGCAGATGTATTGTCTCAAGACTTGACCGGTTGGAAAGTGTTGAGTTGCTTGATGAGCAATTCAAAAGGGAGGACTTTGACCAGGAATACCGTGCCCATATGCTTTACAGTTGGTCAAGTGCTTCGCTTAACCCAACTAATAAGCCTGAAACCGTAAAGCTGGAGATTTTTATCAATGAGCCCGAAGAAAACTATATTATTGATAGAATTAAAAATGAGGCGCCCCTTGGCTTTATGGAAAAAATTGCAGACGGACATTACCGCTTTACAATGCAGGTTAATGACAGCTATGAAATAATACCGTGGATAAGAAGCTATGCAGGGTATGTTAAAGTACTGGAAGGCAAGGATCTGGCAGAAAAACTGTTATACGACTGGAAGGAGACGCTGGCCAACTATGGAATTGTTTGATGAAGTAAAAAACAGGTATTTCCAACTGGTTTTCAGAATCATAAATGAATGCGCTGATGGAAAAGCGAAAGCTGATTTAATCAAAATTATAGATAACGGGGAATTTGAGCAAAAGCTTATAAGCAAAAACCAGCAGTCCTTTGCAGATATGATTCTTAACAGAGGAAAAAAAGAAGAAAGTCTGAATCTGCTGAGAGAAAAGGAAGGATTGTACTACCCATGTATTGATAGTAATGGAGAATTACCACTTCCTGTGAGGTTTACCAATTTGGAAAAAGCCTGGCTCAAAGCTCTTTTAAATCAGTCGGAGATTAAGCTGCTTCTTAGTAATAATACACTGGAAAAGTTGCAGAAAGAACTTGAGGGCTATGATTCTCCTGTCAGAGATGAATATATAGAAATGACCAATACTATTAAGTTACCTGAAATTTTTGACAGAGATAAATACAAGGAAAACTTTAGATTAATACTAAAGGCACTGACTATGGAGAAAGCAGTCAGGTATAGCAATCTGGACAGAAACGGAAATTTATATTCAAATAAGCTGGCTCTTCCCATTAACCTTGAATTTTCTATGAGAGATTCAAGATTTAGGGTGTCGATGTTTTCAATTGATGAGCAAAGGCCAGTTATGGCCAATATTTACAGCATGTCTGATATTTCAATAATTGATGAAGATGTCGGAATAGACAGAGAAACAGCAAAAAATATGCTTTTTCAACAGAAATACTCGGAGCAGCCCATAGTATTGGAGGTAACTGATAAAAATTATGCCATGGAAAGGTGCTTTATGTGTTTCTCAAGAATGGAAAGAACAGCCAGAGAGCTGGGTGATAACAAATATGAAATAAAGTTAAATTATTATCTTTTTGAAGAGGAAGGTATAATACGGGATATTTTGTCTCTTGGACCTTATGTTAAGGTTATATCACCAAAAAGAATTCAAGAGGAGGTTATTAAAAGAGTGAAGTCAGCCATTGCTCTGTGATATGGTGTGCATTGGTGTTACGAATTACATATTACAACTTGTAAAGTTATTTTACTAAGAATAACACCTTTAGTTGATTCGTTTTTAGCTAAATGTCTTTGTTAAATAATAATTTGTCCTGAAAATAAATATAAGGATTATATATTAATAAGTTAATTATCTATCTATTTCCAATGTATTTCTAAAATAATCATAAACTATAAGTTAATAATTATCTATTAAGTTTGCATTTAATATTGCAAACTTTTTGTCTGTAAAATGGAAAATACTCCTTGTATACTAAAACTGTTCATGATTCCAATAGCAAAGATTTCCGAATGGTCTTGCGGTGCTTCATACTAATAATCGTTTGAGGTATACCGGAATTAGTGAACTCAAAACCCTTAGGTGCAGAGGTTCGACTCCTCTATTACTAAAGTCAGGTAACTGACTGCGAGTAATTAGCTCAGTGGTTAGAGCATAAGGCAATGGAAACGGGGTTCGATTCCCCATCAGGCTTTTGGTCTGACGCTTGGTTGCATTCGACTTTTAATCGAAGAAACAGAAAGAATCTTTTGATAGAATCCTCAGTTTTAGTAAGGTTTTGCCTAAAGTGGGCACAACTCTCCTGAAACACCGGAATCAAGCCTTGAAGTGTGCGGATACCGGATGTTGCTAACCGGAACTTATACATAATTCGAAGCTGGAATTATCAGCTCAGCCTGAAGTATCAGATTCGAAATGCTATAACTACGGAATGCTATATCCTTAAGCAGCACTCCGCCCATATTGCGGGAGGATTCTTGAAAGAGATTCAAAGTATTTATCGAAAGGAAGGATGTTTAATGAGAGTAACAATTAAGAATGATGAGAGAGGCTTGTTATTTAAGGATGGAAACTATGTTAAATACCTGAAACCTGGAAAATATATTTTTAATCCATTCGTTAAATATACAGTTGTTATAGAAGATATAAATAAGACTTTTGATACTGCTGGCAAAAATATTAATATTTATTTGGAGGATCAGGAGCTATTAAAGGAGTTAACCATTATAGATGTTCAGGACTATGAAATTGCTCTGCACTTTGAAGAGGGCAGACTGATGGAGGTGCTGAAATCTGGTAAGTATGCATTTTGGAATGTGCTCAATAAACATGATTTTTTAAAAATTGATACCAGAGATCCTGAAGTCAGGGATATCGACCCATCTATATATAATAGCCCTAAGCTCTCAGGAGTTGTTGGTTATTTTGATGTGGAAAGCCATGAAGTGGGGATTATATACTATAATAATGTTATACAAAAAACAGTGGGGCCAGGTAGATACTTCTTCTGGAAGGGTCCTGTTCAGACCACTGTTAAAAAAATCGACCTTAGACAGCAGCAGCTGGATATGACGGGACAGGAAATCATGACAGAGGATAAAATAACTTTAAGGTTAAACTTTGTATGTCATTACAAGATTACTAATCCTTTGAAGGTGGTTGAAATAAAATCCCTTGAGGAGCAGCTATACATAGTTTTACAGTTGATTTTGAGAGAATATGTAGGTGGTATGAAGCTTGATGACTTGCTTTTAAAAAAGAAGGAAGTAGGCAGCTATGTTCTTGAAAAACTGAAGGAGGTAAGCAGCAGTTACGGTGTAGAGTTCACCTTTGCCGGTGTAAAGGATGTTATTTTACCCGGCGAAATAAAAGACATATTAAATACTGTATTAATAGCAGAAAAGAAAGCTCAGGCCAATGTTATAACAAGGAGAGAAGAGGTTGCTTCAACCAGAAGCCTTTTAAACACTGCAAAACTCATGGATGAAAACCAGACCCTGTACAGACTGAAAGAGCTTGAATTCCTGGAGAAAATATGTGAGAAAATAGGCAATGTTTCACTGCACGGAGGCGGTAGCTTGTTGGAACAGTTGAATAACTTGCTTTCAAATAAAACCTTCGAAAAGCAGTGTAAGGTATAAGTATTTGCAGAAGCATAAGTACAAAATAATTACAATTTAAGTACAACTATAAGTAATATATAAGTGTAAGTATAAAAGAATGATTATAATAAATATGTTTTGGTAAAGTAGAATTTGAGTACTTAGGATTCCGCAGAATACTCAGTATATCATTATCATTGACATTAAAAGAATTCTCCCTGTTGTCTCCTTTGTTAACAGTATTAGCCTGGGAGACTATTTCATATTAAAGAAGGTGAAGAAATGATTGTAATCAAAGGAAAATATAATTCAGCCAAGGTTTTTACCGACAATTTGGATGAAAAAGCTGCCGGACAAATACTTGATTTGTGTAACCAGGAATTTGTTCATGATAGTCAAATCAGAATAATGCCTGATACACATGCCGGTGCCGGCTGTACTATTGGGACAACAATGACCATAAAGGATAAAGTAGTTCCAAACCTTGTGGGTGTTGATATCGGCTGCGGTATGTTTGTAGCTATGATTGAAAGAACAAATATAAATTTTGAAAAGCTGGATAAGGTAATTCGGAGTTGTGTACCCAGTGGGTTTGATGTGCGAGAGACTCCTCATGACTACAACAAATATGTTGATATTACAAGGCTGAAATGCAAAGAACATGTTGACATAAAAAGGGGTATTTTAAGCATCGGAACACTTGGTGGCGGTAATCATTTTATTGAAATGAATAAGGATGAAGATGACAATCTATATTTAGTGATACACTCCGGCAGCCGACATTTAGGAAAGCAAATAGCCCTGTACTATCAGGACAGAGCAGCAAAAGAGATAGTAAAGAAAAGTAATGAAGAAATTATCGCTAAACTAAAAGCCCAGGGCAGGGAAAAAGAAATTCAAAAGACAATAGAAAAAGAAATACCAAAAATCAAAGCCTCTTTATCCTATGTTCAGGGGGAGACCTTTAAAGATTATATTCATGATATGAAAATAGCACAGTTGTTTGCAGAATATAATCGGAAGGCCATTGCAGAAGTAATCCTGCGTGAAATGAACTTCCATGTCCGTGACAGCTTTACTACCATTCATAACTACATAGATATGGATGAAATGATTCTGAGGAAAGGTGCTATTTCAGCAAAAAAAGGTGAACGGGTAATCATTCCAATTAATATGAGGGATGGAAGTATTATTGCTACAGGAAAGGGAAACCCTGACTGGAACCAGTCTGCTCCACACGGTGCAGGAAGATTGATGAGCCGGAAACAGGCAAGGCTTAATTTGTCCCTGGAGGAGTTTGAAAAGTCAATGGATGGAATATTTACAACTTCGGTATCAGTTGAAACATTGGATGAGGCCCCATCAGCATATAAGCCTATGGAAGAGATTATTTCGAACATTCAGGATACTGTAGAGATAAACTCAGTAATAAAACCTCTTTACAACTTTAAGGCATCTGAGGATTAGTTCAAAGGCTGAAAGACTCCAATGGTTCAATGACAGGAAAACACAATATAGCAAATAAAATCAAGCACTAATTTCCATATCTATCTATAATAATTGTAGAGTGGTTGAAAAGAGGTGAAGCCGGCAAATGTACGAGTGGCAGAGGCAAATTAAAATAATCATCGATGAAATAGATCAGTGCATTAAAAACCGTAACGGTGAAGCAATAACGCTGCGATTTCTTTCTCGCAGACTGGTTATTCCGAATATTATACAACGAGAAAATTCAAAGAAATATCAGGTATGCAATTTAGAGATTACCTGAGGCATAGAAAATTAGCTTTTGCGTTAAAAGAGGTTCGGGATAGTGACAAAAGCCTTATAGATATTGCTTTTGACTATGGTTTTTCATCACATGAAGCTTTTACCAGAGCCTTTAAGGCAGCTTATGGTATAGCTCCAAGTGAATACAGATTAAATCCTAAGCCTGTGGTACTTCGTACAAAAATAAACCCTTTTGACCGCTACTTTTTTGGATTAGGGGAGATTGGTATGATAAAATCTACTGAGGATGTAAAGATTTATTTTGTAACCATTCCTGCACACAAATTTTTGCACATCAAAAACTATGAGAGCAACGGGTATTGGGATTTCTGGCAAAAGCAAAGTCTTATTCCGGGACAGGACTGCGAAACAATTTGCGGCATACTTGACAGCATCAAGGGTAAATTGGATGACGAAGGTGGAAATGAGCCTAACAGCAGCAGCGGTCAAATTATGGCTTATATAAATGATCCGGAAGGCAGACTTTGTGATTGGGGTATTCCACGTACAGAATGCTATGGTGCTCGTCTACCTATAGATTATAATGGTGAAGTACCATCACAGATGCTTTTGATTGATGTTCCTGAGGCTGAGTATATTGTCTTTGAACATGGCCCCTTTGATTATGAGCAGGAAAATCGCAGTGTAGAGGAAAAGGTTGAAAAGGCAATGGCAACTTTTGATTACGCAGCTACTGGTTACTGCCTGGATACTACTCCCGGCAGAATAACTTATTTTTATCACAATCCCGGGAAGTTTTGGAAGTATATCAGACCCGTGCGGCGTGTACAGGAGTAAGTAATATTTATTGTTGTCCAGTATCGTTTCTATTGGAGAAAACCAAATAGAACGTTAAAACACCAAGTTGTATGATATTTTAACTTGGTGTTTTTTATATATTATATGAATTTCAATATATTCGTTTTATACATAATCCTCAAAGAGCGGTTCAACATGTTCTTTAATAAAATCTATTCTATCCTTTACCCTTCGTTTAAAAAGAGAAGTAATGGAAACTACTATTCTCTTCTTTGTATTAACATAAATTACATTGCCTCCATCTCCCATGGCTGAAAATCCATTATTTTTATCTACCCACCATAAATATCCATAGGATAGATTATGATTTTCCCACCGGCTGTGTTCCTTTGTACTTTCGCTTATCCAGTTTTTTGATACAATTTGCTTTCCATTCCATATTCCGCCTTCCAAATATAGCTGGCCTAATTTTGCCATATCGACAGGGGATAGAGTCAGACCCCAACCAGCGGTATTTACTCCATTTGAATCGGCAACCCAGCCGCTGATGTTTGTTGACTTATTAAATTCCAGCTGCTCCTCCTTGCTGCGAAAAATCACATTTTTCTCAACAGTAATTCCAAGTGGAGAAAATAAATTTTTTGTTGCGAAATCAATTACAGATTGCCCGGTTGCATTGACAAGAATGCCCGACAAAATATCCGGACCTATCAGGGGAGTATATCTGAATTTTCCAATTTGCCCTCTGCCCCCAAGTAAATCAAGTGAGAATTTAACAAAATCATCACTGGTGAAGTACTTTATGTAAGGTGGAATAAATTTATATTTATAGGGAGCTGTCATTGTCAGCAAATCCTTAAGTGTAACATTCTGTATTGTTTTTTCTCTTTTTTTAACGGTATAATCAGGGAAAAAATCCAACACTTTTTGACTAGTACTTTTTATGTACCCTTTATCCATGGCAATTCCTATCAATATGGAAATGATGCTTTTGGTTACAGAATAAACATGGATTCGGCTGTCAGAGGAACATTCATTAAAGTAATTTTCATATAGCGTTTTACCGTCTTTCAGTACAACAATACCCGCTATATTGCTATAATCATTGATAATAATTTTCTCCAACTCTGTGACATTTTTTTGACTCATAGAAACTTCTCCTTTGGTCCTTTCATTATTTTCTTCCATATTTCTTCTTTATTTCTTCTACATTTCTTCAATATATATTATCTTCTTCATTTTACTTCTTCTCGTTTATTTGCTATCTTTTTTACAGGATAATAAACTTCAGTAATATATTCACTTTCATTTGAGACTTCAGAAGGGTCAGTTACATAAACTTCATATAGGGCATTGCTGGATTCATAACCTTCTCTTTCGGCCCATTCACGCTGTTTGGTATATACAGAAGAGAGATTGGAATAAGGGCCTTGCAGAACTGTTTTCAGGCAGAGTCCCGGGTGAAAATCCCTTGTACCTTTCACATACTCTTTTACAGGAATAGCAAACTCTGTATCTAAACCAAAAGGACTAAATTCATCACTGTGAAAAAGTACCATTGGGGGAGCGAGCATTGTCAATTTGTCATCTGTTATTTTTCTAAGCAATTTACTAAAGTTATTCTGATATTCCTTAGGGAACTCATAATCATTGACCATTTTTCGGATTGATAAAATATTCATACATGGCACTTCTACAAGCTTAACGTCAATATTTTCAAGATATGACATGATGGATTTACCTTGCTTCAAGTTTGATATATCATTGTTTAAATCATTTAAGGTTTTATCAAATTCCTGTATTTTTTTCTCAAATTCTTTTTTCTTTCTGGTAAGCTCCTGGTAAAGTTTTTCCTCCTGCAACTCTTCTGTTTCAAGTATTGCTTTAATTTCTTCTAAGGAAAAGTTGTATGATTTAAGTCGGTTGATGAATAACATTTTTTCTAATTGGTCAATTGAATAATATCTATAGCCAGTCTCAGGATTGATTTCATTGGGCAGAATTAACCCTATTTCAGCATAATATCGAAGTGTCTTTGGGAAAACTTTACATATTTTGGAAAACTCTCCGATGGATAACATAAATATTTCTCCTTTCAGCGCTTTTTCATAACGCTTACCCTAATTTTACACCTTGCCCTAAGGGGAAAGTCAATGAGATAAAGTATGTATGTTTGTCCACATGGAAGGAAATAGGAAGTGGGGCAATGCCGGAATTAATTTCACATGAGACAGATTTTTTCTTTCTACCCGGAATGAAATCGGATTATTTGCTTACACACTTAATTTATAAAGCAGGTTGGATTGGGTTTTGGCAATAATGATTGTTACTGCATTTTTCATTATTATAGGATTTGTTAAATGCTTAAAACAGAAAAGTTTACTGGGAACGTTGGTGTCAACATCTGTTATGATGACATTTACATTACAGGTAATTGGTTATGTTATATGTAATTTAGGCTTTCAATTATTATCACCTATTTCATTCCCGCTTATATCTTCCGGCAGTACTGCCATGATAATTAATCTTATGCTAATAGGAATTATGCTATCAGTATTAAAAATGGCGATATTGTAAGAGACAAGAATAATAGTAGATACAAAAGGGATAGATTTATAACATGGTGTGATGGGCAATTAATTATTTCACTACGGAAGAGACCAGTCAGCTAGTTATGAAATGTTAAGAAAATGCTAATGAGATAAATTTCATTGACTAGCCTGATATCCTTTGATATGATTTAGACGTGATCAACGATTATTATTAATTATCATTATCATTATCTCACGTTTAGCTTAACACTTGAGGTAAGGATTAACGATATAACAAGGTAATGTTTTAGCTGAGAATATCAATTTAATATTTTAGTTTTATAGGGTTCCGCAGTATAAGCTATACTGGTCTGGTCCAAGATAAAACGCACAGAATTTGTCTGTGTTCACGGAGGGATAAAAGCCCGGGAGATATACTGAATATCAACCGCTGGCTTTTTTTATTTGGTAATTTTAAACTGAACTGTGACATGATAAAAGGAGAGTGGAAATGTGAATTGGTTAGTATTGATTATTGCAGGGTTGTTTGAAGTATGGTGGGCTATTGGATTAAAGTATTCACAAGGGTTTACAAAACTTGTACCTAGTATTTTTACTATATTCGGAATGATAGCAAGTTTTTACTTCCTATCATTAGCTTTAAAACACCTTCCTTTAGGTACTGCATATGCAATCTGGACAGGAATAGGTACCATTGGTACAGTTGTTTTTGGTATTATATTATTTAAAGAGCCTGTTGATGTAATAAGGTTGGTTTGTATTGGATTTATTGTTGTTGGAATAGTTGGCTTGAAGCTAATATCTTCTAATTAAAATCCACCTAAGTTCCATTTAAGTTCAAATTAAATTTAAGTTCCAATTAAAAATAAATCTTGACAATATTTACCTATGATATTAAACTATAACTAAACACATGAATAATTGTTCATATGTTAATATGAAAGGGGGCAATTATGAATTTGCTGAATATCATATCTTTATGCCTGTTCTTTATCTTTTTAATTTCATACTTACTGAAATTGATAATTTTATATAAACGTAATGGAATTAAGGCAAATGTCCTTGCTAAAAAAGGCAAGGGTGCAGAGATTAGCAGTGCAGAACGGTTTGTAAAAGTTACAACTTTTATATGGGGAGGTCTATGGCTTCTTTTATCTTTGCTGGGCTCCGGAGTTGATCAGATTATTCACCTGGGAGTTAAATTCAACTGGATAAGGCATACCGGTCTCATAATTACAGCTATTGGAGGAGTAATATTTATTACTGCCATGCTTTCAATGAAAACCTCCTGGCGAGTTGGTATTGATAAAGCCACTCAAACTAAACTTGTTTCCTCAGGTATATACAGGTATAGCAGAAACCCGGCTTTTGTAGGATTCGATAATATGTTTATAGGATTCGCTCTTATGTACCCCAGTTTATTAACAGCAGCAGTGGCAATCTTAAATATAGCTGCTATACATAATCTGATTCTGCAGGAAGAAAAGTATCTAGAAACTGTGTTTGGTAAGGAATATTTAAAGTATAAAGATAGGACTCCGAGATATATTTAGGTTAGGAGAGGTTATTTATGGAAGGATATGGTGGGAAAATTAAATTTCAATACAGAATGTTGGCAAAAGTATATGACCTTATGGATATAATTTTATTTCCCAACAAAGAGAAAAACCCTCGTCTTGCTTTGGCAAAGCATATTCCCAATGATAGCCTATCTGTCTTAGATGTTTGTACTGGTACAGGAAACAGTGCAATCAGTATTGCAGTCACAAATTCTAATAATGAAGTTACTGGAATAGATTTATCAAAGCAAATGCTTGCAGTAGCCGGCAGAAAAATCAAGAAGAGGAATTTGACTAATATCACGCTCCAATATATGGATGCCGCACATATTGATATAAATAAGCAGTTTGATATTGTTACAACATCACTTTCATTGCATGAGATACAAAATGATTTAAGGCGTTCAGTTGTTTCAGGCATGGCCAAAGTACTTAAACCCAACGGAAGACTTTACATTATAGAATGGGAAAAGCCAAAGGGTCTTATTGGCTCCATAATCTTTATGATTTTTCCTTATCTGTTTGAGCCAAAGGGCTTTGGCAGATTTCTGAAAATAAATTGGGAAGACTATTTAAAACAATTTGGCCTGAGAGTTGAGGGGACAGAAAAATACACCTTCACAAAGCTTATAATTGCAACAAAGAATTAGATGCAGAACTATTTGGGTTCTGCTTTTATTTTGCCTGATTCATCTGTAAAGCAAAGTTTTTAAAACTCAAATTTTGATAATTGTGATAAAATATAAATAATTATCAAAAGAGGTAAAATTATTAAAATACTTAATGCTATAATTGAAAAATAGAGCTAATTTGATTCCATTACATTTAATTAATTGTAATGTTTAGAAATATATAATGGATAGAGCCGGCGAAGGGAAGGATCTAAAAAAGAAATAAAAGGCGATTTGAAGTCATAAGTTATATTAGATTGTTAATCGGAGGTTGTTCTGTGAAAAGAAGGATATTTATTTTATTTGCTCTAGTTATTTTACTTACAGTTACACTAACAGGCTGTATACCCGGCGACGGTTCCTATTCGGCAGCCAGGCCAGCCGGATTTTTCTGGGGAATATGGCATGGTTGGATAGCTCCAATATCGTTGATTTGGGGGTTCTTTGATAAAAGTATAAGAATATATGAAACTGCCAATACAGGCTGGTGGTATGACTTTGGCTTTTATATGGCCATTATTAGTGGTTTTGGCGGTTTGTCCCTATTTCGAAACAAATCCAGCAGGAAAGACAAGTAATTACAGCTTTAATGCAGCATTAATATAAACAGTAGTTAGTTAACAGTTAGATGTGAAAATATGGAAACTCTTCATTAGTACATAATTAGTACATAAAAATGAAGAGTTTTTTTGCTAAAAAATACTATAATCCTATTATGACTATATTTAACTCATACTGCACAAACTAACAATGGTGATTTTATATGTATAAGTCTCTACGGAAAAAGAAACTTGAAGAGGACATGGAAAAGGAAAAAAATGAAAGTAGAAAAACATTGGCAAAGGCTCTGGAGGAAAATATAGATATTATAAAAAAAGTGTTTTTAGATGATCAGACACTTAAATACAGGGTATTTCAGAATAAGAATCTTTCTGCTGCCAAGTGCTGTACCATTTACCTGGACGGCATGGTGAATTCGGAGATAATAAATGAAAATATTATTCAACCTATACTCCAGGAAGATTTTTCCGACAATATATCTGGTGAAAACCTAATGGAGGAATTAAGGTATAAAGTTCTTGTTGCCAATAACATAGATATATCAGACAACCTAAATTCTATTACGGCAGCACTTTTTGAAGGAGATACTATACTTTTAGTTGAAGCTTGTGACAAGGCACTGCTTATCAGTTCAAAGGGAGGGGAAACCAGAGCAATAAGTGAACCTCTGTCGGCACAAGTTGTACGTGGGCCAAGGGAGGGATTTACAGAATCCATAATGACAAACATTTCATTAATAAGGAGAAAAATTAAAAGCTATGAGCTTAAATTTAAGTTTAAGGAAATAGGAGAAAGAACCCATACAAAAATCTGTATCTGCTACATTGATGATATTGTTTCAAAAGACATTCTTAAAGAACTGGAAAAGCGTCTTGATGAAATTAATATTGATGCTGTTCTGGATTCCGGATATATTCAGGAACTAATCCGGGATGCTCCCTTTTCCCCCTTTGAGACTGTGGGCCATACTGAAAGACCTGATGTTGTGGCAGGGAAACTCTTGGAAGGCAGGATTGCAGTAATTGTAGACGGAAGTCCGGTTGTAATTACAGTTCCGTTTATCCTTGCCGAAGCCACTCAATCAAACGAAGATTACTATAATAATTACATCTTTGCATCTTTCAACAGAATATTAAGAATAACGTCAAACATACTTGCTGTCAGTGTTCCGGCCGTATTTCTGGCTATTGTAACATATCATCAGGAAATGATACCAACGCCATTACTTTTGAGTATTACAGCTTCCAGAGAAGGTGTCCCTTTCTCAACCGTTCTAAGTATGTTTATTATGCTTTTGATTTTTGATATTTTACGGGAGGTAGGAAACAGAATGCCCGTACCAATCGGTCAGGCAGTAAACATTGTTGGTACCCTTGTGATGGGAGAGGCAGCAGTTCAAGCCAGGCTGGTAAGTGCACCCATAGTAATTATTACTGCATTGACGGGTATCTTAACTCTGATGAATGTTAACTTTATTGGTGCTACTATCATTGTCCGGACGCTATTATTATTAGCCTCTTCCATAGTGGGAATATATGGTTACTTATTTGGTTTTATAGTAGCCGAATTACATCTTATGAGTTTAAAATCCTTTGGAGTACCCTATGCACTGAATATAAATTCAGTAAAAGATCATAACGCACAAGATTTTTGGATTCGGTCTCCCTGGTGGTCTATGACCCTGCGGCCAAAAATTATTGCTGCCAGAAACATGGTAAGGCAGACAAAAAAGACGTCTGACCAGCCTACAAAAAAGACAAAGGAAAGATGATATGCTTAGTAAAGTTAAGTATGTGTTTCTTTGTATAATTATTTTATTAAATTCTATATTATTTTCCGGCTGTTGGAATTACAGGGAAGTCGAAAACACAGTAATTGTTGCGGGAGCTGCTATTGATACAGGTGAACAATCCAGTTACAAGTTGACGGTTGAAATAGTAACGCCTACGGGAGGTAACGATGTAAAACTTGAATCCATGCTCATATCTTCAGAGGGGGAATCAATGTTTGACTGTGTCAGGAATGCCATTGCAGCATCAGGTAAGGAGCTCTACTGGAGTCATAACAAAATTCTGATAATCAGTAAGGAAGTAGCGCAGAAGGGTGTATTGGACATAGTTGACTGGTTAATCAGAGATGCTGAAACCAGAGATAATATTTATATAATGGTTTCCACCGAAAATACTGCCGAGGAAATATTACAAGGTGGAGATACAACCCAGACGATAAAATCATATAACATTGCTGATATGGTAAAAAATGAGGAAAGTTTGTCAAAAGCGCCACTTGTACACATGTGGGAGTTTGCAAACAATATGTCTGGAGAGGGGATAAGCGCAATTGCTCCAACTATCAGACTGAGAGAGAATGATAAGGGTAAGATACCAACAGTCGGTGGAACAGCTATTTTCAAAGGGGATAAGTTGATTGGATTTTTTGGCGAAGAGGAAACTAAAGATATTCTTTTTATACAGAACAAGATTAAAGGGGGACTAATTGTACCGATACTAAAACATAAAGAAAAAGAGTTTTCCGTTGCATTGGAAATATTCAAAAGCAAGACCAAAGTTAAACCTGTCATAAATGATGACAATATAAAGTTTAACATAAATATTGAAACTACTGTGTCACTTTCAGAGCTGGGTGGAAGTATCAACCTTATTGATGAAAAAGGGCGACAGGAGTTGATAAAAATAGCTGAAGCATCTATAAAAAAGAGAACTGAGAGTACTGCAAAAAAGATTCAAAGGGAATATGGGGTGGATATCCTGGGTTTAGGCGAAAAAATCTATGAAAATGATAATAAAGCCTGGAAAAAATTAGGGAAAAATTGGTATGATAAATTCAAAAATGCAAAAATTGATGTGACAGCAAAAATTCATATTAAAAGCACTTCAATGCTATCAAAGCCATTGAAAGTTAAGGTGAATTAAGTAATGTTTTTTATTCCATTTTTAGTGTATGCTTTACTGGCTGTTTATGAGTTTGTACCCCTGTATAAGGAGAAGTTATGGAGTGACCTGATATTGAATGCTGTTTTGTGGGTACTTTCCTTTACTATTGCCATATTGCTGAGCTTTAATGTAAGTCTCACCGGCCCTCAGGATTTTATAAAGGAAATTATAAGCTTTATTTTAAAGGTAGGTAATACATGAGAAAGGAACACATAAACGACAAGGAAGCTATCTGTCTCTTAATTATATTTATACTGGGAACTACACTTATTATAGGTATTGGTTCAGATGTTAATAATGATAAATGGATTACAGGTATCATTGGCCTGATTCTGGCAATACCCATTATACTCATTTATTCCAGATTACAGTCCATTTTTCAGGGACAGGATATATTTGATATACTTATAATGCTTTTTGGTAATATTGGAGGCAGGATTATATCATTGATATATGTTTGGTATGCCTTTCATTTAGGTTCATTGGTCATACGGAACTTTGGGGAATTTGTTAATGTTGTAGCTCTTCCTGAGACTCCTATGATTGTACCAATGTTGCTTATTGGGTTAGTGGCAGTATATGCTGTTAAGTTGGGAATTGAGGTTTTAGGCAGAACCTGTGCTTACTTGTTTCCGATTTTAGTTATTATATTAGTAACCGTGCAATTTCTGGGTATACCAAACATGAGGTTTCATCACTTAAAGCCAATTCTTGCTGAAGGAATTTCGCCATTGTTGAAAAGTGGATTTACCACATTTTCATTTCCATTTGCAGAGACTGTGCTTTTTTTGGGAGTTTTTTTTACACTTAAGACTAAGAAATCCCCTTACAAAGTATACTTCTCAGGAGTATTCTTAGCAGGCATTATTATAATAGTAATAACAATAAGAAATATTTTATTTTTGGGAGAACTGGGTTCAAGTATGTATTTTCCCACCCATGTGGCTGTAGGCAGAATCGCAATAGGAGAGTTTCTACAGAGGATAGAGGTATCAGTTTCATTTATTTATGCGTTATCAGCATTAATAAAGTGCTGTATATGCTTATTTGTATCTGTACAAGGGTTATCTAAAATTTTCAATTTGAATGATTACAGGTCCATTGTTTTGCAAACAGGCTTGCTTATGGTTTTTCTTGCTGAGATTTTGTACGATGATATTATGTCAATGGTAGATTGGGCAATGAAGGTCTATCCATATTATGCTTTCCCTTTCCAGGTTATTTTACCTGTTGGAATCTGGATTATTGCAGAAGTCAAAAAGAAAAAGATCAATGTTGAAGCAGAAAATGCTGATAAGTCCTAATACCGAACCTTTTTCCATTTTATTGTGTATATAGAATATATAAATGAAAGGAGGCGTTTGTCACGACAGAATATATTTCCAGGGAGCAGGCAGCTGAGATATATGATAAATACTCTGTATTTGTTTATAGAATTGCTCTTTTTATTATCAAGTCAAAACCTATGGCAGAAGATATAATGCAAGATACTTTTATTAAGATATATAAAAAGTATCATCAGTATGATATGAGTAAACCTATTGAACCATGGATATACAGGATAACGGTTAATACTGCAAGAAATATGCTTAGAAAGCAAAAATGGCTTAGCTTTTTCAGAGATATACCACAACAGGAATGTAACGAATTTGTTGAGTCAGCTTTTCTGTTTGAAGAGGAGAAGAAAGAGTTATGGCAAGCGATAAATAAGCTTTCTGGTAAGAGCAGGGAAGTAATTGTGCTTCATTTCTATCTGGGAATGAAGTTGAATGAAGTTGCAGAAATATTGAATATTCCATTAGGAACGTGTAAATCCAGACTGAATTCTGCTCTGAATTCCTTACGCAAATATTATGAAAAAGAAATATCTAGTGAATTCATAGGAGGACAGTGTGATGAAGCAATATGATTTAGAGGTAAAGGAAGTAATTAGTGAAGTAATGGATAAGCAGAATCCAACTTGTACTTTTAATCAAATATGGGCTAAATGTGACATAAAAAGTACTAAAAAAAGTAGTCAATCAAAACTATATGCAATACTAATTATTATTATATTAACATGCATAATGATGTTTACTGTTGGTTTTGCAAGCTATCAATATGGAAGAATTGTTGATAATACTGATTACCCGTTTGTTCATGATTCAGAGGTTATAGGAAAATGGAAGACGGTGGATTTTGTACATACTATAAATGAGTTTTCTGAAAAGGAGATAGGTTCATCAGATAAGTTATACCTTAAAGAACTGGTATTTATTAAGGAAGGTAAGATGTTATCATCTTTTGAAGTTGGAAATGGAAAGTTAGCCGAGTCGGTAACAACATGGACAAAGGGTAAGGTGCTTAACAAACAGGAGAAAACCGACAGCAAATATATTATTAAGAATATTAACGGAAAGAAATACCTGTTTTTACAGTGGAAGAACAGCGATTATATTTTCAGAAATACTTTACCGTACTATTATGTCCTTGAAAAGATAGATAGTCTTGATTACTCGGGATATGGAACGGAAGCTATAGAAGATAATATAGATTATGCTTTTGAAAATGATCCCAAAATGATTGGTAAGTGGGAAAGTGTTGATTTCGTTAAAGAAATAGAGGAGTTTGACCCGGAATCTATGAATTGGATAGACGATTTATATTTGAAAAAAATTGAGATTAAGAGTGGCGGAAAAGCTAATATTGAATGTGCCGGGAACTATTTGAAATCAGAAAATTATTGGACTAAAGGGTTATTAATAAGTAAGGTAAATAAAACTGCTAGCAAGGTAATTATAAAAGAAATTAACAACGGTACATATATGTTTTATGAGTGGAAAAACGGAGACTATAGATTTAGAGGAATGAAACCGTACTATTTTGTGCTTAAAAAGGTTGATTGATTTTATAATTAAAGCACTTTACTCCTTGTCAATTTGCATATTTTCTTCTTCAATAGGTCAAATTATATATTGAAATACTAAAACAAATAATGACCTTATAAATGGGAGATTAATATGGAAATAGCAACAGGATACTTTATCAGTAGAACTCCGGCAATAGAGGCTGCAAGGTTTTTGGAAGGACATGGCTTAAAAACCAAAGTTCTGGGGCACCAAAATGACGAGGATATCCTTGAAAGACAGATTGGCGACCAACATAATGATCCTGAGGTTCCATACTTAGGATCTATGGGGGGAACTACAGGAGTAGCATCAGGATTTACCAACTATATGATAGCTGGAAACGAGCCATTGATGGCTGCCCAACCTATTGTAAGCCTTGCTATGGGAGGCTTAGGAAACGATTTCAAAGATATTATGATTAATTGGGGAGTACCGGTTGATATTGAAAAGGAGATAAAATCGGTTATAAACTCTGGAAGCTCGGTATTACTGGTAGAATATGAGCCAAAAGACAAATCATTGGTAAGAGATGTATTGAAAAAGCACGGTGCTCAGAACATTCATATTTAAGTAAGTACCATTAAGATATAATCCCTTATCTGCTGTTTATGGATCAAACCCCTGATGCTGCAACTTCAGGGGTTTGCCCTTTCGTATATAAACATATTTCTTTTCTTGCCTACACGCTGGACTGACTTGACATGGTGCAAAACATTCAAAGCGGTTTGTGCCTTGTACAGGTTAAGTCCGGAAGCTTTTGAGAATTCCTTGCTGGTAAATTGATCAGAAAGTGTCTCGGGTATTAGAAGGGAATAGTCCTTAGGGCTATTTATGTAAATGACATTACGGAGTGCCATAGGTATCCTGTCGTGCCGCCAGGAACCTCTTTTACCATCGGGGCTCCAGCCATTTAATAAACGGTATTCTTCAATGTCCAGATATACAATACATAACCGTATGTTCTGGTGATCAAGAAAATTCTTTATTTTATATAATTCTTCAAATATTTCATAGGCAGAACCCCTTTTAGGTGAGAGCCTTTTTTTACTGACTTCCCCTGTTTCTTCATTAACCCATATAAGCCACTTGGTATAAGCAATAGGATAAACAAGAGTAACCTGGTTTTCAGTTAAGAAATGCTGTAGTTTTCCTCTCAGTTTGTTCCACTGTCTGGTCTGAATTTCAATAATACCACTATTGTTAAAAATATCTGCATAATAGGAGCCAACTTTAATTTCATGATATACTTCGTCAGGCTCAAAATAATGCTTTAATACTGCATGAAGAGTTTTTTCACCCAGGGTTCCAATACCTTCACGACGGTATTTCATATCTGCAACTTTCTCACAGGCTTCCTCGAACTTCTGATTGTCCATACTCCCCCTCCAAGAGCCGTAAATTCTATAAGACATACAATGAGACATACATAAATGAGCTTTACTTATATGTAAGTAAATAGTAGTTCAAATATATATTAATATATCCTTTTTGGCAATAGACCAATAAACGTGAAAAATGGCCCTGAAGCCTTACATACTATATCCTTGGCTGTGTTTAGTCATATTAACTTTAATCTGATAATGCAATCTACATTACACAAAATTAAGAATCTTTATGATTATTACATCTTTTTTATTGGTAACCTTATAAATTATTCTATCGTCAGACTTGTTGGTATAACTTAATTATGTTATCCTTGTAATAGAATCAGGTTCAATTCAAGCTGCAGGTTAGAGCAAGATTGTAGGTTGGTTTTTTTTGTGCGTTAGTTTGATTACAAGATGAGTTAATTTATTTCAATGGTAAAGGTGGTATTATGCAAAGGACAGATCTTGTATTAAGGCACTATAATAAGTTAAAGCCAATTAATTGTACTTTTATAAGTGGCGATACAAGTAAAATATTTACAGTAAAAATTAATGAAACTGACCATAATGTGGCTGAAATGCTCAAGGGTGACCCTGTGTTGATTGGAATGCTGGACAAAAACGAATCTCTTATAGTTAATGGAGGAAGTGTCATTGGAGGCAATCCAAAAGAGGAGCAGTACATAATATGTTCAAATAATGTGGTTTATATTCCCAGGGACAAGGAAAAACGGCAGTATGAGAGATATCCAACCTCTTTGCTTGGTGAAGTAAAGCTGAATACCTCAAATAAAAAGGAATTGGCGTATATTAAAGATTTCAGCTATTCAGGAATGTGTCTTTATTCAACAGGTGATTATGAAGTAGACGATGAAATTGAAATAAGTGTATTTTTGAGTAATGCTGTTTCAAAGTACGATGGAGTAATTAAGAGAAAATCTAAGAGCTACGGCAGAAATGAGTACGGAATTCAGATTATACATAGAGATAAAAATGCCATGTATTCGACCGAAACACAGCTGACAAATATGGTTCAGGCTGAGAAAGAATTAATGTACAGATATTTAATAAATGCAAAATTCAGTTTTAAATAGACAATAATTTAAATATTAATATAGTTCATTTGAACTATATTTTTTATTGTCCGGCCATCTTGTTCTTAGTTAGGTAGAATATAGTTCTGGACAACCACAAATAATATTTAATTGAATCATATGAACATTATTTCTATTGTCAGACCATTTACTTATCGGAGGTAGGCGAGTGCTCACATCTTTTGAACCTATAATTGACAAAAACAGTAAAATAATTATTATAGGCACAATGCCCGGAGTTAAATCCCTTGAAAAACAAGAATATTACGGGCATGAAAGAAACAGCTTTTGGAAGATAATATGCTCTTTATTTGGGCATTCATTAATTTCAGAGTATAGAGAGAAGAAAGCTTTTCTTCTGGAGCATCAAATAGCGTTATGGGATGTTCTTAAGGCCTGTGAGAGGGAAGGCAGCCTTGACAGTAACATAAAAAATCCTATTCCAAATGACTTTGCAGAGCTTTTCAAAAGTTATCCACAAATAAAAGCAATCTACTTTAATGGAGACCCTGCACAAAAATTGTTCAACAGGCTTGTTGCAAAGAAAATGGGCAAGCTCCAGATACCACAGTACAGATTGCCTTCCACCAGTCCGGCCAATGCCATTCCGTATGAGAAGAAGCTGCAGCACTGGCGTTTACTACTCTTAACACTGAAAGATTTGCGGGCAGGAGGAATAAGTAGCTTTGGAGCCTGTATCCGACGTATTTCAGGACTGTCTTATGAAGTTTATATTGATTTTTTCACTTTAACCGCAAGTTACAAAGCTACTGATAATGGCGTACTGCAAACTGAGAAAACAGCAGCTTTATCGGAGGAAGATCTAACAGAATTCATACACAGGATCTTTGAAAACGGAATTCTATCATGGAAGGAAACATATTCTGATTTCAGTCGGAGTATGGACGGCACTTACTGGCAATTAGAATTGAAAATTGACCAAACCAGTTTTAGGTTTAATGGAGTAAGTACTTTTCCAAGAAACTGGGGAGGTGTTTGCAATAATATACAGAATTTAATTAAGGAGCCTTTTAATTGACAATACTGTTTTTTATCACATAATTATCCATGTACTTTAAAATTTTATCAAATGATGTTATATTATGATAATAATGGAATACAGCAGGTAAAAATATAGAAATACTATGGGAGGTACATATGAATAAACCAATTAATACAGCAATTGAAGGCTTTACACTCCGTTTTGCAGATGAAAAGGATACGCCTCTTATACTGGAATTTATTAAGGAACTGGCCCAATATGAAAATTTACTGGATCAGGTGGTTGCTACAGAAGAAGGTCTGAGAGAATCTCTGTTTAATAAGCGGGCAGCAGAGGTTATTATTGGAGAATATGAGGGGGTTCCGGTAGGCTTTGCATTGTTCTTTCATAATTATTCAACCTTCCTGGGACAAGCCGGATTATATCTTGAGGACTTGTATGTTAAGCCTGAAATGAGGGGTAAGGGCTTTGGAAAAATAATACTTTCGTTCCTGGCTAAGCTTGCGTTGGAAAGAAACTGCGGACGTCTTGAATGGTGGGTACTTGACTGGAATGAACCTTCAATACAGTTCTATAAGAAGCTGGGTGCAGTTCCTATGGATGAATGGACAGTTTACAGAGTTACAGGAGAAACCCTTAAACAGTTAGGAGAAAAGTTCTAATGAATATTCAGATTTTTGGCGCTAAAGGCTTTGAAACCCAAAAGGCGGAAAGATATTTTAAAGAGAGAAAAATTAAATATCAATATATAGATTTATTTAAGTATGGACTCAGTAAAGGGGAGTTTGACAGTGTAAAGGCTGCAGTGGGGCTAAAAGCACTGATTAATGAAAACAGTAAGGAATATGAGCGCCTGAACATGCGAAATCTCGGGGTTGGAAAGGTTGCCGAGGAGGTATTGTTCAAGAACCCTAAGCTGTTTAATACACCCATAGTAAGAAACGGTAAAAAGGCCACTGTGGGCTATCAGCCTGAAATCTGGAAAATCTGGGAGAGGGAAAATGAAAGTTGAAGAATTATATGATTAAGAGAATACATATACTTGGTGCATCTGGGTCAGGTACGTCTACGCATGCTGAAGCTTTGGAAAAGGAACTGGAATTTCGGCATTTTGACACAGATAATTACTACTGGCTGCTTTCTAATCCGCCTATTGAAAAGAAACGACCATTTAAAGACAGAATCAGAATGATTCTTGATGATATATCTGGCGTTGACAAATGGACAATTTCCGGCTCACTGTGAAGTTGAGGAGATGTATTAATTCCGTATTTTGACTTGGCAGGGTATTTATGGATATCCATGGAAGCTCGAATACCCAGGCTTATTGAAAGAGAAAAAATCAGATACGGAAAAGAAGCAATAGAAAAAGGCGGAGTAAGGCACAATGCCTTCAGGAAATTTATTGAATGGGCGTCACAGTATGATTCAGGTGGTATGAATATAAGAAGCAGAGCAATGCACGATGCCTGGCTGTCAAACCTGAAATGCCCTGTTTTACGACTTGAGGGGGATTTGACAGTGGAGGAAAGGGTTAAGGCAATAAAAGATTTACTATAGTAAAATAGACATGTATTCAGGTCTAATTAAGTTTATTGCAAAAAGTCAGATAATTTTAAATATGACACTTATATGTCATATTTGGGTCGGTATAATATCATCATTATTAAGATTTGATAAGTAAATAGAATAAACATTGTGACTATGGAGGATGATATTTATGCCGGAAAAATTTGATTTCAAAAAGGAGTATAAGGACCTTTACCTTCCAAAAGAAACTCCTCAACTAATTCAGGTCCCTGCTATGAAGTTTATATGCGTTTATGGGACTGGTGATCCAAATGGAAGTGAGTATCAAAAGGCTATTTCAATATTATTTGGACTTTCATTTACAATTAAAATGTCCAAAATGAGCGGCTCTCAACCAGAAGGATATTTTGAGTATGTAGTTCCGCCTTTGGAAGGACTTTGGTGGTGCGAAAATGGTACATTTGACTTATATAAACGGGATAACTGGCTGTGGACATCTATGATAAGGCAGCCTGATTTTGTCACTGCCGAGGTTTTTGAATGGGCTGTCCAAACATGTAAGAAGAAAAAGCCCGAGCTGGATGTGAGCCTGGCAAGATTTGAAACCTTCGAGGAAGGACTATGCGTTCAGATGCTTCACAAAGGACCTTATGCTACAGAGCCTCAAACCATTGAAGTAATGAAAAAATATATGGAGCAAAATGGCTTAGAGGATGAAACAGGCATGATTCGGAAGCATCATGAGATTTATTTGTCAGATCCCAGGAAAACCGCCCCTGAGAAGCTAAAAACAGTTTTGAGACATCCCGTTAAAAGGATTTCAGCCGAAGAAAATCTGTGATATCCATACAATATTATCTATGCCTTGCAGACTGGAATATATGGAAACACTCACATCAAGAACCAGAAAAATAAATGTGGAATAAAAAATCTTTTCTTTAATCCTCACTGGGATAGTACATAGGAATTTTATCAGGTTGGGGTGAATAATGTATATCAGAAACATAGAAATTATACCCCACATTATAGAATTTCTCAGACAAATATACCCGTATAAATTAAATAAATTTCCACTGTAATCCCACAAACGTTTCTGGGATACCAGACTTAAAAAAACACCAGCAAAAAATTCAACCACAGATGTAATAATGGTTGCACCAATAAAAAGTAAAAACGGATGGGATTTTACTCGGTTTAAAACATATATAACTGAAATGGAACCTATCCCGTATACAACACACAGAGGGCCTATAAGGAACCCTCTTTTTACTATGTGCCCGTGATATATGGACATATATATGGTTTCAGCCAACCAGCCGATAAACGAATATATAAGAAAGTATATAAACAGGTTAGCTAACTTTTCACTAATCAAAGTTTTACTGGATAATTCACTTCCGCTTTTAACAACAAGGTTCATAGCTGAAGCAACCTCCTGAATTATTACCTTATATAAGTATATTCATAAGCCTGTAAAAAATTGAAAGTTTATCAATTATGCTTTTTACAATTTGCTAGCGGTCAAAAGACCTTAATTAATGTATAAAAGTGATAAAAGTGATAAAAGTGTCAGTATAAATCAACAGAAAGCTCTGTTAATATTTAGCATTCGACGCAAATATAACAAGTGATGTTCAACTATGTAATAGTATACAACATTTTGACAAATTTTGCATTAAAAAAGTATAAGTTGACATTCCATAAAAGCTTTGATAATATCTCACTATCTACCAGAGTTTTTAGCTATACGACAAAAGAGCAGGAAGTGACCTTGTGAATTTAAAAAGCAGTTGCTTAAAGGAATGTAAAATTATTCTGGACGGTAGAGAGCTTACATATACCCTAAGGAAAAGCAGCAGAAAAAGTATTGGAATTTCAATAGATAAATACGGTAAAATAACTGTTGCTGTACCCAATAAAGTATCAGAAGCTTATGTAAAAGAAGTTCTTAGGAAAAAATCATCATGGATAATTGGAAAAATCACTGGCATAGAAGCTTCAGCTCAAAATTTCAGCCCGAAGGTATTCAATGAGGGTGAAATATACCCTTACCTGGGAAAAATGTATTGCTTGAAACTTATTGAGGATAATCAGCTGAAAAGGCCTGGTATCAGATTGGGAAAGGAAAGTCTGGAGATTTATTATAAAGCTCCGAAAGAGCCGGAACTGCTTAGAGATACATTAAAGCAGTGGTATGTTTCAAAATTTATTAGTTTATTGGAGGAAAGAATTGGTTTTTACTCTAAATTGATTGGTGTTGCACCCGGGAGGGTAACTGTACGTGAGCAAAAGACTCGCTGGGGCAGCTGCAGTTCAAAAGGTAATCTCAATTTTAACTGGAAGTTGATACTTGCTCCCATAGAGGTTGTAGATTATGTAATAGTTCATGAGCTTTGTCACATGAAGGAATTAAATCACTCCACTAAGTTTTGGTCACTTGTTGGGAGCATCTGTCCTAAATATATGGAATATAGAAAATGGCTGAAGGAGAATGGAAATAATCTGAGCCTGGAATAAATTGATTCTTGTCAAATTTTCTTATTTATAGATTGAACAATATAAATTGAACATTGCTATCTAATGAGAGAAGTAATATACTTTCTTTATAGAAGATATTAGGGGATAAAATATCAATAAAAGTTCAATAGTTTTTGTATTATTTATCAATACTGGAGGTTAATATGATTTACAAAAAGTATGGGAAAACAGGTAAAGAAGTGTCTGTAATTGGTTTTGGGGGAATGAGATTTCCAAAAGAGGGCGATACATACAACTATGATAAATGTGCAGAAATAGTTGTTAAGGCAAGTGAATTGGGTGTTAACTACTTTGATACAGCACCAACCTATAATGATGAGCACAGTGAGCAAATAATGGGCCATGCTTTTAAAAATATGAAAAAGCCATTTTATGTTTCCACAAAGAGCAGTGAGAAGAATGGCTCTAAACTAAGAGCCCAATTGGAGCTTTCTTTAAAAAGAATGAACCTGGAAAAAATCAATTTCTTTCATATATGGTGTATCCTTAATTTAGACGACTACAGAAGCAGAATGGTAAAGGGCGGAGCCTACGAAGCAGCTTTGAAAGCAAAAGAGGAAGGGCTTATAGAGCATATTGTATTTTCGACCCATTGCAGCGGTGATGAAATTGAAACAATTGTAAATGAAGATTGTTTTGAAGGTATGACAGTGGGTTACAATATTTTAAACTTCCCATTCAGACAAAAAGGCTTGCAGGCAGCTTACAAAAAGGGTCTTGGGGTGGCTACCATGAATCCCCTGGGTGGCGGTCTTATACCTCAAAAAGCTGATTACTTTGATTTTATAAGAAACGATGATGACGAGACTGTTGTGGATGCAGCTTTGAGATTTAATGCATCCCATGATGAAATAACCACCGTACTGGCCGGTATGAGCAGTGTTGAAGAGGTAATACAAAACTGTAAAATAGGAGATAACCTGGAGAAATTCGACAGTGCTAAGTTAAAAGAGATAGAAGGCAGATTGTTCAACTCAATGGACAAGCTATGTACCGGCTGTCGCTACTGTGAGCACTGTCCTAAGAAAATACCAGTTTCAAAATATATGCTTTCATATAACAACAAGATACTCCTGAATGAACAGGAGGTTCTCAATAACTTAAAATGGCATTGGGGTATTGAGAGCAAGGGGGTTAAGGCATGTATCGAATGCGGTATATGTGAAAGTAAGTGTACACAGCATCTTCCAATTATCAGCAGACTTAAGGAAATAGGAGCTATGGAAAAATAGTAATAGTTAAATATTCAAGGCCCAGAAAGGCTGACTGAATAGAAAAAGCCTATGATTCTGAAATAACACAGGATCATAGGCTTTTTTAATGGATGCATATATTTCGCTTTACTAAATTCAAAAAGTAATTTATATCCACCATTCTGGTGTTAATTCTTTGAGTGTTACAATTTTTTCTTTATCGTAATCAAGCATAATCTGAATATCTTGATATTTATCAGGCATTAGTTGGGTCATGAGTTCTCTGCATGCGCCACATGGAGCACCCGTTTTTCCATCTGGTAATATTGCCAGAACCCGGCGGATTTTATTCTCACCATTGGTAATCATATTAAATATTGCATTTCTTTCTGCACAAATACCAAGTGTACAGCTGGTATCAACACATACACCTACATATATTTTTCCGGAATCAGATTCAATTGCTGCTGCAACTTCACCCCCGGATATATGCTCTGATATTTTACGGCCATTTTGAACTTTTTTTGCAGCTTCATACAACTCGTTCCATATTTTATCCATATTCAAGACCCCTTATGATTCAAATATCTAATATTTGAATCATATCACATTTTTAGGGGATTCACTACAGTTATTTATGATGGTTAATTACCCTTTTATTTTAATAAATACCTTATCTATATTGTTTTTTGACTTTTGTTCCTTTATATAAACATTGCTAGCAGTTTATACAAGGTATTAAAATGAATTTGATAAAAAAATAACAATCATTAGACTAACAGTAAGGAATAGAATTCCTGGTTTTAAGGAGGCGAACAAATGAACCATTCAAGATATGATATCGTAAATAAAATTTTAACCAAATATGATAATAACAAATCATATCTTATAGCAATTTTACAGGAAATTCAGAATGAATATAACTATTTACCAGAAGATATTTTGGAATATGTAGCAGAAAAGCTGGATATAAATCTTTCTAAAATTTTCAGCGTTGCAACATTCTATGAGAACTTTTCACTTGTTCCTAAAGGAAAGTACATTATAAAAATATGTGATGGTACTGCCTGTCACGTTAGAAAATCAATACCAATATTAAATGCTATAAGGAAAGAGCTTGGACTTAGTGATAACAAGCATACCACCGATGATATGCTATTCACTGTTGAGACTGTTTCCTGTCTTGGAGCGTGCGGACTTGCACCGGTAATTACTATAAATGATAAAGTATACGCCAAAATGACACCCGACTCAACAGTGGAAATAATTAGGACTTTAAGGAGTGAAGGATAATGTTGATTAAAAGCCTCGAAGAGTTAAAAACTTTTTCGGCCAAGTCTTCTAAAGCATTAGAAAATCAGAAAAAGAAGGTTTTGGTGTGTGCCGGAACTGGTTGTGTTGCCGGAGGTTCCATTGAAATATATAAAAAAATCAGGGAACTTATAAAAGCTCATGATTTATTAGTGGATATAGAACTTGATTATGAAAAAGAGGGTATAGGAGTTAAGAAAAGCGGTTGCCATGGTTTCTGTGAAATGGGTCCGTTAGTAAGAATTGAACCTGAAAACTACTTATATTTAAGAGTTCAGTTGGAGGACTGCGAAGAAATAGTTGAAAAAACCCTGTTGAATAATGAGCCTATAGAGCGTTTGATGTTCAGTTCAGAAAACCGCATATATAAAGCTCAGGAGGATATCCCTTTCTACCATAAGCAGACCAGATTGGTATTGAAAAACTGCGGAAGCATAAATGCCGAATCCCTTGCGGAATATGTGGCAAAAGGTGGATACTCAGCTCTTTCCAGGGTGTTATTTGAAATGAAGCCTGAAGAGGTATGCCAATTGATTACCGACTCCAACCTTAGGGGAAGAGGGGGCGGAGGATACCCGGCAGGAAGAAAATGGTCCCAGGTGCTTCGTCAGCAGAGTGACATAAAATATGTTGTCTGCAACGGAGACGAGGGTGACCCAGGAGCCTTTATGGACAGAAGTATTATGGAGGGAGACCCTCACGGTGTAATCGAGGGAATGCTTATTGCTGGTTATGCCACAAAAAGTACTGCCGGATACATATATGTAAGAGCTGAATATCCTCTGGCTGTGGAAAGATTGAGAATAGCCATCGAAGAGGCGAGAAAACATGGACTGCTGGGACAGAATATCTTAAACTCAGGATTTTCCTTTGACATTAACATCAACAAAGGAGCAGGAGCCTTTGTCTGCGGTGAGGGCAGTGCTCTGACAGCATCCATAGAGGGTGAAAGAGGAATGCCCAGAGTCAAGCCTCCCAGAACTGTAGAGAAGGGTTTATGGCAGAAGCCTACAGTACTAAACAATGTAGAAACATATGCAAATGTACCATTGATAATAAATAACGGGAGCGATTGGTTCAAAGGAATCGGCCCTGAAAACAGTCCCGGTACAAAGGCCTTCGCTATTACCGGAAACGTTAAAAATACCGGACTTATAGAAGTTCCTATGGGGACAACTCTTAGAGAAGTAATATTCGATATAGGCGGTGGAATAAAGGAAAATAAAAAATTCAAGGCTGTACAGATCGGAGGACCTTCAGGAGGATGTCTGACAGAAGAGCATCTGGACCTTCCTCTTGATTTTGATTCATTAAATAAGGTAGGTGCAATGATAGGATCAGGCGGCCTGGTTGTAATGGACGAAGATACCTGTATGGTGGAAGTGGCAAGGTTTTTTATGAACTTCACCCAGAATGAGTCCTGCGGAAAGTGTGTTCCCTGTAGAGAAGGAACCAAGAGAATGCTGGAAATCCTGGAGAGAATTGTTGCCGGAAAAGGTACATTACAGGATCTTGACTTACTTGAGGAATTGGCTGACACCATAAGTACAACAGCTCTGTGTGGATTGGGAAAATCAGCAGCAAGTCCGGTGGTAAGTACACTGAAATATTTCAGAGATGAGTACATTGAACACGTTGTAGATAAAAAATGTTCCACACATACCTGCAAGGCTCTTGCCTCTATAGTAATTGACAGTGAAAAATGTAAGGGCTGCAGCAAGTGTGCAAGGATTTGTCCCGTTCAGGCAATCAGCGGAAAGGTAAAGGAACCTTACACTATTAACCAGAGTAAATGTATAAAATGCGGGGCTTGTATTGAAGCTTGCAGCTTTAAAGCCATAAAGGAGGTCTGAGAAGTATGCCAAACATGATTATAGATGGACAACTAGTTGAATATGATGAGGAAAAAAACATTCTTTCGGTTATTCGTAAAGCGGGTATAGAGCTGCCAACCTTTTGTTATCATTCCGAGCTGAGTGTTTACGGTGCCTGCAGAATGTGTATGGTTGAGGATAAATGGGGAAATACCATTACTTCCTGTTCAACTCCTCCAAAGGATGGTATGGAGGTTTGGACTAATACCGATAAATTGAAGAAGCACAGAAAAATGATTCTGGAGCTGCTTCTGGCTAATCACGACAGAGATTGTACCACCTGCGAGAAAAGCGGCAGGTGTAAGCTGCAGGAAATTGCACTAAAAGTGGGTGTAAAGCAAATCAGATTTGGTCAGGATAAGAAGCTTATGCCAATTGATGACCAGGGCCCTTCAATTGTAAGGAATCCCAACAAGTGTATACTTTGCGGTGACTGTGTAAGAGCTTGTCAGGAAATACAGGGCGTTGGTGTGCTGGATTTCGCATACAGAGGTTCTAATCTTCAGGTAACAACTGCTTTTAATAAGCCCCTTCATGAGGTGGACTGTGTCAACTGTGGACAGTGCCGTGTGGTATGTCCTACTGGTGCCCTGTTGATTAAAAAGGATATAGACAAGGCCTATGAGGCACTGCAGAACAAGAACAAGCGTGTTATTGCTCAAATTGCTCCGGCAGTGAGAGTTGCAATTGGCGAGGAGTTTGGAATGGAACCTGGCGCCATCACAACAGGCAAAATTGTTGCAGCTCTCAGAAAGTTGGGCTTTGATCAGATCTTCGACACAGCTGTGGGCGCTGATCTCACAGTAATCGAGGAAGCTGAAGAACTCATGGAAAGAATACAAAGCAGGGATATGAAGGCAGCTGCTAATTCCTCAGAAAAGAATTATCCACTCTTCAGCTCCTGCTGTCCTGCCTGGTTCAAGTATGCCGAACAGAAGCATCCTGAGCTGATGGATCATGTTTCAACATGCCGTTCTCCCCAGCAAATGTTTGGTGTGGTTATAAAGGAGCAGTTTAAGAAGCTATATAAAGATGATGAAAAAGAAAATGTAGTCATAGCAATAATGCCTTGTACAGCTAAAAAGTTTGAGGCTGCAAGGCCTGAAAATACCACAGACGGAATCCGGGACGTGGATATGGTTCTTACCACTCAGGAGCTGGCCATAATGATCCAGCAGAGCGGTATAATGTTCAATGAGCTTGAAGATGAAGCCCTTGATATGCCCTTTGGCTTCACCAGTGGCGCAGGTGTAATATTTGGTGTAAGCGGTGGTGTTTCGGAAGCCGTTTTAAGATATTACTACAAGGAGAAAACTTCATCAACTCTCCAGAGCATAGCCTACTCGGGAGTAAGGGGAATGGAAGGTGTAAAGGAAGCTTGTGCCGAGGTTGACGGTAGAAAAATCAAAATAGCTGTAGTTCACGGACTTAAGAACGCAGAAACCCTTATTAAAAAGATTGAAAAAGGTGAAGAAACCTATGACTTTGTCGAAGTAATGGCATGTCCTGAAGGTTGCATCGGGGGAGCCGGACAGCCCATTCCTCAGAGTAGAGAAGTGAGAAGTAAAAGAGCCAAAGGAATCTATAGGGTTGACAAAGCCTCACCAATAAAGAGGTCCGAGGATAATCCTGCTATCGATGCTCTGTATAACGGTATTCTGATAAGCAACAGAGAGATTCTTCACAGGCATAAGCACCATAAGAAATAAGAACAGATATTTAAATAATTAAACCAGATAAATGGGTGAAGATTTGAGGTTAGATTGAAAGACTACATAAATGCTGTCTTCCAAATAACCTCTTTTATTCGCTCCACTAAGGTAAATATTATAACATTTATATTTGTGGTTGTAATGTTACAAACAATATGCCAAAGCTGCTTTTTTAATATTATTTATATACGCGCTCTGCGCGAGGATGGAGGTTAAAATGTCAGAATATAAGGATTGTTATATAAAAACCACTGGTACTGAGGAAGGTTTTTCAATATGTGAAAAACTTTCAGTGATAGATGCTGCAAAAACAGATATGGAGTATGAATGTTTAAACTGCAAATACAAATAAAGATTCTTAAAAAATTACCATAAAACAAAAAGAATGATGAAATATTTCGATTGACATAAAATTAACAAGGGCGTACAATTATATTGTTATTAGTTTAACAAACTGAGAAGGGGACTGATATAATGCTTGATATTTATGTATGCGTTGGAAGCTCATGTCATCTAAAGGGTTCATATCAGATAATCAACTGCTTCCAGAGACTAATAAAGGAAAACCATTTAGAGGAAAAGGCCACATTGAAGGCATCCTTTTGTCTGGGCAAATGTACAAACGGAGTTTGTGTTAAGGTCGGAGATACTTTCTATGGAGATGTAGCCATTGTTAATGCTGAAAGTTTCTTTATTGATAAGGTAATTAACAGACTAGGGGCGGAGTTATGAGTATAATTCAATTTAAGGAAGCCAATTGCAAGAATTGTTACAAGTGTATACGGAGCTGTCCGGTTAGTGCTATAGCTTTCAGGAATGACCAGGCTGAGATTATTCATGACGAATGTACTTTCTGTGGGAATTGCCTTAAAATCTGTCCTCAAAATGCTAAAAGTGTAAGTAGTGAACTGGACAAGGTAAAAAAGTTTATCAAAAAAAAGGAAAAAGTTTATGTCAGCCTTGCCCCTTCCTTTATTTCGGCCTTTGATTATGATGAAAAATGGTTATATTGTGCCCTTAAAAAACTTGGATTCACTCATATTGAAGGAACTGCAAACGGAGCATATCAAGTATCAAGACAGTATGAAAAACTATTGAATAAAAGAGAAATGAAGAATATTATTACCAGCTGCTGTTCCTCAATAATACTTCTTATTGAAAAGCATTATCCCCAGCTTTTAGGACAGCTTGCACCGGTAGTATCACCTATGATAGCTCATGCAAAAATGTTGAGAGAAACATATGGGCAAAGAATCAGGGTGGTATTCATAGGTCCCTGTATATCAAAAAAAGAGGAATACAACGATTTACAGAACGAAAATCAGATAGATGCCGTGTTAACCTTTGATGAACTGGAGAAGTGGTTAGAAGAGGAGGGGATCAGCCCTGAACAGGACCTGTCAGAAGAAATGAAGAATTTCGATACAATTGCAAGAATATACCCTGTACCGGGCGGGATCCTGAAAACCATTGATAAAAACATTAAAAAGAATTACCGCTCAATTAGTGTGGATGGTATTGAAAGATGTATTGATATTTTGAATTCCATAATTGAGGGAGATATTGAAAACTATTTTATAGAAATGAGCAGTTGTACCGGAGGCTGTATTGGAGGCCCCTGTATGAACCATGGACGGGGTGGACTGTTGAAATCCAGAGAAAAGCTGCTCAATTATGCAAAAAGAACTGTAGTTTATCAAAATGACAGTAATAATTCTATGATTGCAGCAGCGAAAATTGATTTCTCAAAAACTTTTGTTGATCGTTCCAAAAAAAGTGAACAGCCATCGGAAGCGGTTATTCAGGGCATTCTGAACAGTATAGGTAAATTCAGCAAGGACAAGGAGCTGAACTGCGGTACCTGTGGATATCCCTCCTGCAGGGAAAAGGCAATTGCAGTATATATGGGAAAAGCCCAGGTTCATATGTGTCTGCCCTATATGAGAGAAAGAGCAGAATCTATATCAAATATTATTATTAATTACACGCCCTATGCGATTTTTGCGCTTGATAAGAACTTGAATATTCAGGAAATCAATAAATCAGCAAAGGTAATGTTCAAACTGGGTGATACAGATGTTGAAGGTATGAATATTAATGAAATACTAAAATGTGACCTTTTTCAAAAGGTTCTTGAGAGTGATGAAAATATTTATGATGAAAAGTATGTTTATGAAGAATACAACATGATTGTTAAGCAGTCAATTATTAATGTTAGTAAACACAATACCTTAATTGTATTAATTAATGACATTACAAATGAGGAAAATCAAAGACAAAAAATACTTGAAAGCCGTTCGCAGAACATTGAAATTGCACAGAAGGTCATTGAAAAGCAAATGATAGTTGCGCAGGAAATAGCAAGCCTTCTGGGAGAAACAACAGCCGAGACCAAGGTTGCACTAACGAAATTAAAAAAATCGATTATGTCAGAGATGGGGGAAGGTGAGTGAGCCTCTACATTGATGTTAACTATGAAAGCTTAAATAAATTTAAAGAAGAATTATGCGGTGACAAGGTTGAAATTATAAGGAGTTCGGACTCTGTGGTCGTTGTTCTTGCAGATGGCCTGGGGAGTGGGGTAAAGGCAAACATACTTGCAACACTTACCTCAAAAATTATCGGGACAATTATGTCTAACGGGCTGGATATTGATGAAGCTGTAAATACTATTGCAAGGACTTTGCCTGTATGCAAGGAGCGTGGAATTGCATACTCAACCTTTTCAATTATACAAATATTCAATAATGGTGAAGGTTATCTTGTGGAATTTGACAGTCCTGCGGTTATGCGCTTCAGAAAGGGCAAGCTTCTTGAGATTGAAACTGAAAGCCGCGAAGTTGGTGGGAAAATAATTAATGAGGCCAGATTTACAGTCAGCCCTGATGATTTGTTTATTATGATTAGTGACGGTGTGATTCACGCAGGTGTCGGACAAACCTTAAATCTGGGCTGGCAGTGGAACAATGTAAAGGAGTATGTCCAAAAAACCTACAAGAAGGATATGTCTTCCAAAGCTATTGCAAAGCTGTTGTTGTCGGCCTGTGACAGCCTGTATGCAAATGAACCCGGGGATGATACCACAGTGGTGGCATTGAAAGCAAAGAAGCCCACCAAACTCAGTTTGATGATTGGCCCTCCGGTTGATTCCCGGAATGACGAAGATATTGTAACAAGATTTATTAGCAGAGAAGGAAAAAAGGTTGTGTGTGGAGGAACAACTTCTCAAATTGTCGCTCGTGTAACTCAAAAGGAAATTAAGACCTCAATAGAGTATTTTAATCCTGCAGTTCCTCCCACGGCAGAAATAGAAGGGATAAATCTGACTACCGAAGGAGTTCTCACTCTCAGAAAGACCCTTGAGATCCTGAAGACCTGTGTTTCACCTGACAGCACCATGAATGATTACCTCAAGCTTAACAAGAAGGATGGGGCTTCCAGACTGGCAAAAATGCTGCTGGAGGAAAGCACCAGTATTTATTTCTTTGTAGGTCAGGCCATTAATCCAGCACATCAGAATCCGGAATTTCCGCTCAATATGGGTTTAAAATTTAAACTTGTAGAAGAAATTGCCGGTTTGTTGAGACAAGCAGGTAAACATATTACCATTGAATACTGTTAACGTCTGATACCGTATATATAATCATTAAAATCCATTACTGACATTAACTGGAATATTATGTGGAGGAATTATGGGATTACGAACAATACGACTGAAACTTCATAATCCTGGTGCTGCAAAAAGAGATATAATCAACAATGCATTTATCAATTATAATAATGCATACAATTACCTGCTTCAAAGAGCATATGAGGAAATAGACACTATTGAAGAAGAATACAGATCACCAAGGGGTACTTACAGTTCAATTGGATTGTCAAAATGGGTAGACCGTGATATATCGGCTTATATAAACAAATTCAATATACAGCCCTTTAAAGATTCTCTGAAACTGGACTTTGGAATGACTTTGGCAAGCTATTTTATTCAGAAAAAAAGTAAACCTGATATGCCCTTTCCAAAATTACGGAAAGAACCTGTAACAATGGAGGAGGGTGTCAGGCCTATATATTTTTGCAGGTATGATACAAAAAGAAACTTTTGTATTTTATTCGATTATGAAAATAACAAGTTCTTTGCAAAGCTGTTTCTTATGAACACAACACATAGTAAAACAAGGGAAAGTTTTAATTTTACCAGAGAACTTACCTGTATATCAAAAAATAAAGAGACAGCCAGGGCTCAAAAGAAAGAGCCCTTTATTATAGTACCTCTTTCCTTTGGTAAATGGCAGCTGAATATGCTTATGCAAGCAGTTGAGAGACCTGAAATTCTTAGAACAGGAAGGCTGATATACAAAGACGGGGAATATTATCTTAGTCTCTGTATAGATTTGCCTGAAGAGAATAAAATAGAGCCGGCTACTTTTCTGGGAGTGAGCAGAGGTATAGAGAACTCTGTTAACTATAGCATAACAGACAGTAAGGGGCAGCTGCTTAAAAATGGCTCTATGGATTGTGACATTACTGGAAATCCTTCAGAGATACGCAGGAATATGTTTATTCTGGCCAATTCAATTACAGATTTGGCTGTGAAGAACAAATCCATGGTGATACTTCAAAATCTTACCGGAAAGGGAGATAAGCTAACCTACAATGAGGACGGTAAAACTGTTAAACCTGTTTTAGGCTGCAAACAGTACAACGAACTTGTTAGAATAATAGATTACAAGCTGCCTCAAAGAGGTCTTCCGGAACCTGCAAAGGTAAGTTCTGTGGATATTTTTCACAGATGCAGCGTTTGCGGAAGCAATACCAGGAAAAACAGGTTTTCAAAAACCAGATTTTTGTGTACCACCTGTGGTTTCAGCAGCGATTTGGATAGTCTGGGCAGCCTGAATCTTGCTACGAAACTGCTTAAATATCAAAATACCCCAATTAAGCTTAAAGCAAGAAGGACCATGGAAGGCATCTATTTGAGTAATGAACTCATAGGACTGGATTTATTTGTACCCAAATCAGGTAATCCTCTTGTAATGCTTAAGGACAAAATAGAGGAAATCTCAGCTAACCTTGAAAATTATTGTGATGAAAAGAAACTTAGTATAAAGGACGTAAAAAGTATCATATCAAAACTAAAATATCATAATTTTACAAATATTGAGATAGTATAGAGGTTATGAATGAAAGTACTGCTAGTATATAACGTATAATTATAACATATATAGATTATATGATTCTAAAATATAACATAGTTAATAAATTTATAGTATAATATATTTAATTTATTGTGCTTTTGCTGCCGCACATAGCCTACATAGTGGGCATAAACAATTTATATAAATTGTTTAGAAAGTGCAGCTATCTAATCAGAAAAGCCGGTTCAGTAGTCTGAGCCGGCTTTTTAAAAAGTATGGAGATTTAATTTTGGGGGTATTCTGAATTCTATACCTCAGCATACACGCTGTCAGGTACATTATTATCCTCATTTTGGTCACTTTCCTTTGAATCGGCAAGCAGTTTGCCAAGTCTGATTTTAGATGAAACTAAATTCAGTACCAGGAATGCCAATGCAATAGCTGCAAGGACAACAATGTTTTGAGTGAGGTAACCGTAGTCGATTCCTGAGATAACTTCTTTTAGCGCATTTACCGAATATGTCATTGGCATAAACGGATTTAAAACGTTGAAGAAGTCTGGAACAAGCTCCATAGGGAAGGTTCCGCCGCAGAAGGTTAACTGCAGAATTAACAGGAGTATAGCAAGAAATTTTCCAACATCTCTGAGCTGAACCAGTAAGAATCTCATTATTGATGTGAAGCACAGAGATATTACTATACTAACCAGAACAAATAAGCCTGTATTTTTAACCTGCAGATGCAGTGCATTTATTATTACAATATCTAAAACCAAAGCCTGGGCTATTCCTATAAAGCTATAGCTTGCAAATATCATCAATCCCTTTGATTTACTTGAAAGCCTGCGGAATTTTACTTCCGGGTCAAGGTATATTGTAAAGAAAATCAACAGTGCTCCGACCCAAAGGGAAAGTGATACGAAGTAAGGTGTAAAGGCTGTACCATAGTCAGGAATTTCGTTAACCCTGTTTTCATTTAACTCAACAGGTTGCGCAATATATTCTTTTAAACCGTCTGTATTATTTAACTTGTCATCAGCTTTTAAAAGAGAGGAGGATACTCCTTCACTTGCCTGAGAAATTCCATCCTTAAGTTCACCTATTCCATCATATAATTTTTTCTCACCATCATAAAGTTTGGTGGAATTTTCACTCAGCTGCTTACTGCCTGAGGAAGCTTTTGAAATACCCGATGCCAGGGCCTCCGCACCTGTCCGGAGTGCATTAGTACCATCTGAGAGTTCTTTTGCTTTTTCAGAAGCAGTTTTTATACTCTCGGCAGCAGTCTGAATTCCACTGTCTATCTGACTATAGGACGAGTTCAGCTTATCTGCCCCGGCTGACAGCATACCAATGTTTTGGGTTAATGATCCCATACCTGAGTTCAGCTTTTCTGTACCTTTCGAGATAAGTGAAGCTCCGGCAGCCAATTCCTTGCCAGAGGTGTCAAGAGCATTACCTGCTGCTTTTATTTGATCAGGAACAGTTTGGGCAGCCTGAAGGGTCTTCAAAACAGCTTGCATATTGGTATCATTTAAAGCTTCAGGATGTGCAGCAGTGTATTGAGCTATCAATTTAGCAATATTTGCCTGTGCTTCAGTGGCCTGGTTAACTGAATCAATATATTTTGTTAATCCGGATGTAAAGGCCTGCATGTTTTGATTATAAGAAGCCATATTTTTACTGAGTTCACCCGATGCCTGCGCAAGCTGTCCGGCTCCGGAATTTAAACTGTTCAAGCCATTATTTACGGACTGCAGGCCTGATGAAAATTCAGCCGATCCCTGTGTCAACTGTGATACCTTCGAAGCTCCCTGTGCAAGGCTCTGATGGAACAGATCCACACCAGCTCCCAGCTTATCCACTCCTTGTTTCAGGCTGGCTGACCCTTCAGCAGCTGATTGAAGTCCATTATTTAAAGCCTGGACACCATCGTTGAATTTCTGCTGACCATCCAGTAATTCTCCTGTTTTGCTGTAAAGTGTTTCTGAGCCATCATTTAGTTTTTTAAGACCATCATCCAATTCTTTAAGGGAAGAGGGGATATCTTCTATCTGCTCGAGAAGTGAACCCACAATTTCCTCTTGAATATTCTGTGATATTTTATCCTTGAATTCAAGTGAAACTCTGCTTAAAACCTGGCTGCCAAGGAAATTCCTCTTCTCATTGACATTGTAGACTAAAATACCCTTCAACTTCTCACTGTCGGTCACTGAAGAAATTCTTTTAGAGAAATCTGAGGGTATATAAATCGAAGCATAGTACCTTCTGTTTTCTAAGCCTTCTTTAGCATCGGCATCAGAGGTAATTACCCATTTAAGGTTTTTATCTGTTTTTAGATTATCGGTAATCTCATTACCAATATTCCTTGTTTCACCGTTTATAATGGCTCCTAAATCCTGGTTGACTACAGCTACAGGAAGAGAATCCAGTTTACTGTACGGATCCCAGAATGCGTCAAGGTAAAAGAAGCTATATATAAGCGGTATCACTATAACTGCTAAAACTACAGCTATTATTTTATATTTTTTTAGCTTTTGCATTATTATGCCTCCTTTTTCTATAAATTTTGATTATATATAAATATTTCACCTCCCAAAATATTTAAAACTAAAATAATTTGAAATTCAAAATATATAAGCAAAAAAATTATGGCTTGAAAACTTCATCAAAATGAGAATTTAAGGTTGAAAGGATATCAATAAGGGCCTTTCTTTCCTCAATATCAAGAACACCAAAAATTTTTTCTGCTATTTTATTTCGCAATTGAACAATTGACTTAAACACGTTGACACCCGATTCAGACAAAGAAATAAAAACCTGGCGTCTGTCCTCCTCGTCTCGCTGTCTGATAACATAGCCTTTTTTAATTAATCTGTCAATTGTAACAGTTGGAGTACCAAAGGTAACACCGAGAGTATTGGCAATCTCAGACATCTTTTTGGTTTCAGAACCATGCCCGATTACCAGTATAGTGTTGATCTCAATTACCGTAAGATCCTCCAGTGTCTTGCTGAAGAACTTTTTACTTTCAAGCTTATTATATTTATCTAGGAGCTTTCTAAAGAGCTGATCAACAAGTATTAACTCGTTTACCGTTTGGGCATCCATCTGTTCTAACACCTCAATTATTTTGAATTTCAAACTATTCGATATTAATATAATCCTTATGTGTAAATTTGTAAAGTGTTTTTTCAAAAAATATTGTTAGTTAGTGATTTGGATAGATGGATAGCCTGCATTAATAATTTCTGAGGCTATATTTGTTTGTCAATAGGGAAAACTGAAATTTTTGTAATTTTTATATTTTTTGTCGATTGACTGTACAAAAAAAGTTTGCTAATATTAGTTAATAGAAATTGAAGGGGAGTAGCTTATAAGCGATAAAGTCAACAACCGGTTTTAAAAGACCTGGCTTTATTCTCCGTTATGGAAAGCAAGACCTTTGAATGTTTATTTACATTCAAGGTTTTTTTTTGTATAGAAAAGCTATAATAATGATATGATTATTATCTCTGACTAACTGATCATTATTACATAATTTGAAGAATAAAAATCAAAATTATTATCAAAAGCTTTTTATATGCAAAACAACCTTATATAAAATCAGGAGGCTAAAATGTCAACAAAAAGAGCAATAAAATTCGTATTATTTTGGGTTGGACTTGCTATCCTTTTCAACGTCGGAGTTTTGATTTTTGAAGGTCAGCATAAGGCGTTGGAATTCTTAGGCGGGTATATGATTGAACTCAGTTTGAGTGTGGATAATCTGTTCCTGTTTCTTATCCTGTTTACAAGTTTTGGGATAAAACCAACACATCAGAGAAGGGTTTTAAATTATGGTATAATTGGTGCAATCATTCTCAGACTGATATTTATTCTATTGGGAATAACAATCATCAATAAAATTCACTGGATATTATATATATTCGGTATAATACTGATTATCAGTGGGGCAAAGATGATGTTCAGTAATGAAGATGAGGAAGGGAGTCATAAGGACAGTAAGGTACTGAAGTTATTAAGCAAAATATTGCCTGTTACAGATACACTGCATGATGAAAAGTTCTTTGTCAAGGTAAATAATGTACTTCATGCCACACCGCTTTTTGCTATACTTGTATTGATTGAATTTTCTGATATACTTTTTGCAATTGACTCAATACCGGCTATTTTTTCAATTTCAACAGATCCATTTATTGTGTACACTTCAAATATATTCGCAATATTGGGTCTCAGAAGCCTTTATTTTGTATTGGCGGCAATGCAGGAGAGATTCAAATATGTTAAGTATGGAGTTGCTCTGATATTAATGTTTACAGGTGTAAAGCTGGGAATACTGTTCTTTGAAATAGAAATACCGATAATTTACTCCTTGCTGACAATTTTTATAATCCTGTTAGGTAGTGTAATTACATCAGTTTTGGTAAGTAAATATCAGGAAAGAAAAAAGATGAAAGTTGAAATGGATAAAATTCGATATATAAAGTAAATATATTATAAATATTATAATAATTATAATGCAATCAAGTTATGTAAAATACGCTAAGTAAAGTAAACTAAGTAAATAAGTTATTTTACTCAGTGCCATGTAGAAAAAACTCAGGGGCCTCAAGCAGCCCCTGAGTTTTTGTATCATTTTAGCAATCATGACCCTTGTTTCCGCAGAAACAGCAGAACAGAATAATAAGAATTATTAAAACCCATATTATGTCCTCGTCGAAACAGCTGCCTTTACCACCAAAAAAACCACCCATAAAAACACTCCCTCCAAAATAATAATTGTTTGATTGGTATAAGTAGGTCAGGTAAATATTTAATTGGCTTTACCACAAGCAAATTTACCTGACTAATAACATACTATTCAAAACCTTTTTTTTTGTTACAAATATAAAATAGCAATAATAAATAAAATTAATATAATAAACTAGGATTTCTTTCAGGTTATATTGAGTGATATGAGGATGAATAAGAAGAAGGCATTTTATAATAATGATAAAAGCAGCACAGATACTCCTGTATTCGAAAACAAAAGAGATGCTAAATTTGAGCTGAACTTTAGGGAGTACATAGGTCAGACTGTTACGGTATTTGTAAATGCGGGAGGTGAGGTGGGGAAGGGCTTTACAGGAGTTTTACTGGATAGCACAAATACCTATATAAAACTTCTCATGCTGCCGTCAATGCCACCAGCCTGTTCTCTTGGCAGTGCATGCACCTGTAATCCTGACAATATACTTTTCTGTGGTTTATGTCCTTTTAACAAAAAGGCTTCAACAGGTTCCTCTGCAATTATACCAATATCTGCAATAGCAGCATTTGTACATAATAACATTAATTCAAGCCCCGACTTTTAATAGTTGTATTAAACATATTAATATGTGATAAAATTACATAGTAGAAATGGCATAAAAAGCAAATTAACAAAATGCACACAGAAACAACAGAAACATAATAGTAAAAATATAAATGCAATAGCTATTAATGAAAGTGTAAAAAATATAAATAAAAAGGCAGGATATATGATATATACAAATGAAATAATATACCCCGACAGCGTCGGTTATATCATTGAAAGGCTAAATGATGAAGGATTTGAAGCTTTTATTGTGGGAGGTTGTGTCAGAGATTCAATACTGGGCATGACTCCCAGTGACTGGGATATTACTACCAACGCCCAGCCTGAGGATATTAAAAGGATTTTCAGTAAAACCTATGATACTGGTATACGGCATGGCACAGTAAGTGTAGCAGTAGACGGCGATATATTTGAAGTGACAACCTACAGAATAGATGGTACCTACTCAGATTCCCGCAGGCCGGATAATGTCAGTTTTACTTCAAGCCTTAGGGAGGATCTGGCAAGACGTGACTTTACTGTAAATGCTATGGCTTACAATCCCAAAACAGGATTGATAGATTATTTTGACGGTCTGAAGGATATTAATCAAAAGAGCATCAAAGCAGTTGGCAACCCGGAAATCAGATTTCTTGAGGATGCCCTCAGAATGCTGCGGGCAATAAGATTTACTGCACAATTAGGATTCACAATTGAAAAGGGCACCTTTGATGCTATTTCTAAAAATGCTGGTTCTATCAGGAATATCAGTAAAGAGAGAATAAGGGAGGAAGTGAGCAAGATGCTGCTCTCTTCAAATCCCTCATGCTTCAATTTGCTTTATACTACCGGTCTGCTCAGCAATATAATACCGGAATTCATACCCTGTTATTCTACTGAACAAAACAATCCGTACCATGTATATAATGTGGCTGATCATATTATTCGCACTGTGGAAAGTGTACCCAATACAATGATACTGAGATGGACAATGCTCCTTCATGATATTGGTAAACCTTCACGGAAGACTACCGATGAAAAGGGGATTGATCACTTTTACGGTCACCCTGAGGTCAGTGTTGAAATGGCTGATAGTATTTTAAATAATTTGCGGTTTGACAAGGCTTCGGTAAAAAAAATACTGACCTTGATAAAATATCACGACATGGATTTGTTTGACACAGAAATTTCAGTCAAAAAAGCAATAAACACAGTGGGAGAGGAACTGTTCTTAAGTCTTCTGGAGGTACAGAGAGCTGATGCTATGGGACAAAATCCTAATTATCTGGACAAACGCCTTAAAACGTTCGATAATATTAAGAGTATTTATTTGGAAATCAAAGAGAAGCATCAGTGTATTAATATATCTGATTTGGCCATAAACGGTAATGATCTAATTTCACTTGGTATGAAACCTGGAAAAGAAATTAAGCATGTACTCTGCAAACTTTTTGATCAGGTTTTGGAGAATCCTGATTTGAATGAAAAGGAGAAGTTAATAGAATTGGCCAGACAGTATATTAACGAATAATTATATTTACTAAATGATTCTTACTAAATAATTGAGGGAGTGTTGGATTTTGACTGGACTTGGAACCCTTGTGAACACCGGAGCTGTTATTGCAGGAGGAATAGCTGGCACATTGCTTAGAAAGGGTATACCCGAAAAATATAAACAAACGGTAATGCAAGGAATAGGTTTATCTGTTTTAATTATCGGAATATCTGGTACCATAAAGGAAATGCTTACCATAGTGGACGGAAATAAGCTGGACAGGCAGTTTGTTATGCTCATGATATTCAGCCTTGTAATTGGAGGATTAGTGGGTGAATTTCTTAAAATAGAAGAAAGACTTGAAAATATAGGAAACTGGTTTCAGTCCAAAATTCCTTCCAGAAACGGTTCTTTTTCAACTGGCTTTGTTACAGCCAGCTTAGTATATTGTGTGGGAGCCATGGCCATAGTGGGAGCTTTGGAAGATGGACTATCAGGGAATCCGTCAACTTTGTTTGCCAAATCTATTCTTGATGGCATTACAGCGGTTATATTTGCTGCCACCATGGGGATAGGAGTAGCCTTCTCGGCAATACCAGTGCTTGTGTATCAGGGTGGAATAACTTTGCTGGCCGGCTTTATTAAGCCATGGCTTAACGATATGGTCATATCTCAGATGTCCCTGGTAGGTGGAATTTTGATTTTTGCGATAGGCATAAATCTTCTGGAAATTAAGAAAATAAATGTTGGGAACCTGCTTCCTGCTATTTTTATTCCAGTAATATATTATGTAATTATGGGGTTGTTCTAAGCACTTTTTGCTGCAGCACCAAATGCATTTATGTTTTTCTTAGGACAAGTTTCACATGGATTCGGAAAATGTATTTTATACGAATATGATTTTGAACAACGAAGAACATGTACATATTCACCATCAATAGATTTTACAAAGTAATAAAAATTTTTTTTGAAAAATTGTTGACAAAATGAGTCAACCCCTTTATAATTACTTTTGCGTGATGGCGATGCGGGTTTAACTCAGTGGTAGAGTGTCACCTTGCCAAGGTGAAAGTCGAGAGTTCGAATCTCTTAACCCGCTCCATTCATACGCGGGTGTAGTTCAATGGTAGAACCTCAGCCTTCCAAGCTGATTGCGTGGGTTCGATTCCCATCACCCGCTCCAGTTAAAACCGTTTCATTGTAAAATGAAATGGTTTTTTTATACCCAATTCACCGGGAATCGAACCCGAGAGGGCGCGAACCGTGAAGAAAATGTGCTAAATGCACATTTTTAGGTGAGCGTAGGAGCCCGGTACCGAAACCGTAGGTTTGGGTGGGCGACGTCAATAGTACGCGAAGCGAGCGTGATTCCCATCACCCGCTCCAGTAAAAACCATTTCAATTATAATGAAAAGTCATTGTAATTGAAATGGTTTTTTGATGGTTGTTTTTCAAATGTTAGTTCTTTTTCAAATGTTGGGGTAGGTTAAATACCTGCCCCTGTTTTATGAACAGCAATGTAATATCCGATTTCTAAAGTGCTAAAACTTCTGTATCCAAACCCATTCCGCTTAATCACTTTCATTTTGTTGTTAAAGCCTTCTATACAACCATTTGTGTAAGGAACGTCAAAGGATACTGGTATATCATTCTCTCAATTTCTAATAGTATTTGCCATGATTTCATATTCGGGCATGTTTAGTTTTTAACTAGCTTATACCATTTATTTAGCTTTCTTTTGCTGAAACTGTCAGAAAAATCTTATATATTCCTGTCAAAAGCAATAATATTAAATTTATAATCAAAATTAAACATAAATCTTTTATGAAATACCAAATAATCCAAATTGGTGTTTTAGTTATTATAGGAACAGAAATAAGTATTATCGGTAAAATGGCATGTCTAATAATGTCTATTGCGACCAGTACTTTTGTCTTTATTTTTTTCTTCCAACGTTTGATTGTGATAATAGGATATATTGAAATAGCAGTAATTATGATATAAATTGCATCGATTAGTATATGCATTTCTAAATACGGATTATTTGATACTGCTTGTTTTTCTTCTCCTAAAAGTGGCATTACAATGTTGGTTAACAAATTATTAGTTACAAAGTAATCATTGATATTAACCAATACAACAATTCCTATTTTAATTTCTGGAATTAAAAACATATTGGAAGTATAATTTTCAACAAGTCCTGAGTGCATTAATATGGGTTTACTAAACTGCTTTGTATAAATCCAGCCCATTCCATAGAAATTCAAATTTGTTTCATCTTGTGGCACAAAATCATAAAACATTTTATTAATACTATCCTGGGTTACTATCCCCTTTCCGCCATTTAAATACATTTGTAAATATTTGCCCATATCTGAGGCACTGGCACTAATGTAACCGGCTGGAACGGTAGACCAGGAACTATCGTTTGGATAGTCAGGTTGGCCTGGAACTGGAATTCCAAAATAATTTCTGTACCCATCTATTAAACCATTAGATTTACTTTTTTCTAAAGTTGCAGCTGAATGATACATTTCAAGTGGAGAAAAAATATTTTTATCAACATAGTCGGCATATTTATCACCACTAACTGATTCAATGATTTTTCCTAAAAGATTATAGTTTAAATTGGCGTATTCAAATTTGCCATAATTATCAGTAATTTTTGCATTGCCCAGCTTTTGATATGTACCTAAACCACTATTTTGATTTAATAATTGTTTTACTGTAATTTTGTTTCCGTCTTCTTTATTTTTAAAATAAAGTGAAGTATCTATATAGGCCGAAATTGGTTTATTTAAATCTATTTTTCCTTTTTCAACCAATTGCATAACAGATAATGCAGTAAATGACTTACTCATTGATCCAATTAAAATGGTGTATCTATATTTTTACAGTTTCCATATGTTTCAGAGAACAATATTTCATCTGAATCAACAACTACAACAGCCATGCCGGGAATATGATATTTTCTCACATCTCTTGCTATTTCATCACTTATATTTGCATAATTTACATTACTACTATTATTTGTGATATTTTCAGCATATACATCTCCATTTACCGTGAAAGCAGTAAAAAGAAATAAAACAACAAATAATTTTATTTTTATATTCTTTTTCATTGATATACTCCTCATAATTTTGGTTAATCAAATATACAAACATCTCTTTACATTATAGCAAACATATTAAAATTTAGGAAAAATGTAAAATTAAGTGGCTTAAAACACAAAAGATCCTGTTTTTTCAGGACAAAAATGGTAAAATAAGCATATAAAGTAATATTATTAGCGAATGGAGATGAATTATGGGAAAAAGAAGAATACTTTCAATTGATGGTGGTGGAATAAGAGGTATAATTCCTGCAATGATACTGGCAAAGATAGAGGAGATGACCTCAAAGCCGGTACATAAATTGTTTGACCTTATTGCAGGCACTTCTACAGGTTCAATCATTGCTCTGGCTTTGAATATGCCTTCCAGTGAAAACAAAGACCTAGCGGCTTATACTGCCGGACAATTGGTTAATCTCTATACTGAAAAGGGTTCAAAGATATTCTCCACTAATATTTTTCACAAGATAGCCACTCTGGATGGAATTACAGACGAAAGGTATAAATCTTCGGGAATAGAATCGGTGCTAAAGGAAGCTTTTGGAGAGACCATGCTATCAGAAGCATTAACACCTGTTTTGATACCCGCTTATGAAATAGGACTCAGAACACCTTTTTTCTTCAAGAGCCGACATGCAAAAAATCCTGACAAAAAGAATTATGACTTTAAAATGTGGCAGGTAGCCAGGGCAAGTTCGGCAGCTCCAACATACTTTGAGCCTTTTAAAATTGACCTTGAAGGGGCTGAAGCAGACTATTATGCATTTATTGATGGCGGCGTATATGCCAATAATCCGGCTATGTGTGCATTTGCAGAGGCAAAAGTTATGTTCGGGAATGATGACGATATTTTAATGGTATCTCTGGGAACGGGAGAGTTAAGCAGAGGAATACCATATGAGGAAGCCAGGGACTGGGGATTGATAAACTGGGCTAAGCCTATGCTGGGCATTGTTTTTGACGGAGTCAGCAATACTGTTGACTATCAGTTGAGACAATTACTATCAGATAACAGATACTACAGGATTCAGTCAAGCCTTGCTGAACTTGGCAGGGGAATGGACGATGCCAGTGATGAAAATATTCACCAGTTAAAGCTTCTTGGACATAAAACCATTGAAGAATGGCTGAGAAACGGTAAATTGGATAAGCTCTGCAGCCAGCTTGTATAATATTCTACACCATAAGAGCTTGTACGAGTTTATTCATCAAATTAAATGATAAAGTATTAAAAATTTTCCTGAAATCAGAATGTTGTGAATGCATTGCTTAATAGAATATACTGTAGGATTCTTTTCTTGGATGAGAGAAATCCTTGAAATGGAAAAAGGAGGCCTGTGCATGTATTCACAACTTTTTTGGTTGCTGAAGAAAACATTGAAGGTACTATTGATAAGTATACTCCTGATTACTTTAACTCCTTTTGCAGTGTTTGCCGGCGAAGCAGACCTGGTGACACCTGAGCTTTCCGGAACCCAGACCAATCTGTTATACATTGGAATGCTGGTTTGTGTTCTGGGAATGCTGTTTGGACTATTTCAATTCCTTAAGGTAAAAAAAATTAAAGCACACAAGAGCATGCTTGAGGTGGCAGATACAATATATGAAACCTGTAAGACCTATTTGGTTCAGCAAGGTAAATTTCTTGCACTGCTGTTGGTCTTCATAGGTATTTGTATTGCTTTCTATTTTGGTATACTTCAGGACAAAGGTATTGGAGGAGTAATACTTATCCTGGCCTGGACAATTATAGGTATCCTGGGGTCTTATAGTGTCGCCTGGTATGGGATACGGATGAATACTTTGGCAAACAGCAGAATGGCCTTTTCAGCTTTGGAAAAGAAACCTCTGAAGCTATTGAGTATACCTTTGGACTCAGGTATGAGCATTGGTGTTATATTAATTTGTGTTGAGTTAATTATAATGCTTATAATACTAAGGTTTGTTCCCAATGAGCTGGCAGGGGCAAGCTTTATAGGTTTTGCCATAGGTGAATCCCTTGGTGCCAGTGCTCTCCGTATTGCAGGAGGTATATTTACTAAGATTGCAGATATTGGTTCGGATTTAATGAAAATCGTATTTAAGATTAAAGAAGATGACCCACGTAATCCTGGAGTTATAGCCGATTGCACAGGAGACAATGCAGGTGACAGTATAGGGCCAACAGCTGATGGATTTGAAACCTATGGTGTCACAGGAGTAGCACTTATAACCTTTATTGTTCTGGCTGTAGCCGGTGATCTTCAAAGCAGTATGCTTATCTGGATATTTGCCATGCGTGTACTGATGATTGTTACATCCATAGCTTCCTTCTATATCAACAAACTTTTCAGTAAAGTCAGATACGGGGGTATGACTGACATAGATTTCGAAAAACCACTTACAAGCCTTGTCTGGATCACATCTGTCCTGTCTATAACCGTTACTTTTATTATCAGCTTTATCATGATTGGACCAGATACAGAAGTGGGAAACAGGTCTGAAAACTTATGGGTAGTACTTTCTACCATAATTAGCTGTGGTACACTGGGAGCGGCACTTATTCCTGAGTTTACAAAGATATTTACCAGCCCAAAATCCATTCATGTAAAGGAAACTGTTACATCTTCAAAAGAGGGAGGGCCTTCCCTGAATATTCTGTCAGGTTTTGTTGCCGGCAACTTCAGTGCATTCTGGAAGGGAATGGTTTTCGTAGGACTGATGTTTATTGCTTATTCTGCCAGCAGATTTGGGCTTGGGGAAGTAATGTCCTACCCTTCCATATTTGCATTTGGTCTTGTTGCTTTTGGCTTCCTGGGTATGGGTCCGGTGACCATTGCTGTGGACAGCTATGGCCCAGTAACCGATAATGCTCAGTCTATATATGAATTATCTCTTATCGAGACAATACCTGATGTGGAAAAAGAGATAGAACGTGACTTTGGCTTTAAGCCGGATTTTGAAAATGCCAAGTATTATCTTGAAGCCAACGACGGCGCCGGCAATACCTTTAAAGCTACTGCTAAACCGGTACTGATAGGAACGGCAGTAGTTGGTGCAACCACCATGATATTCTCATTAATACTGGTTATTCAAAATGTTCTGGGTGTAAAGCCTGAAGAATTATTAAATATTCTGAACCCATATACAATATTGGGTTACTTGTGCGGAGGAGCTGCAATTTACTGGTTTACAGGTGCCTCAACTCAGGCAGTTTCAACCGGTGCCTACAGGGCAGTTGAGTATATAAAAAAGAATATTCGTTTGGATGATGAAGCCGGCTCAAGAGCAGCTATTGATAATTCCAAGGAGGTAGTAAAAATATGTACTCAATATGCTCAGAAGGGTATGCTTAATATCTTTATAGCAATCTTCTCCTTTGCCCTTGCTTTTGCCTTCCTTTCGGCACCAAGAAACGGTGCTGAACCGGTAGCATTATTTGTTGCATATCTGATATCAATAGCAGTATTCGGGCTTTATCAGGCGATATTTATGGCTAACGCCGGAGGCTGCTGGGATAATGCGAAAAAGGTAGTTGAAGTTGATATGAAACAGAAGGGCACCGACCTTCATGATGCAACAGTGGTGGGGGATACAGTGGGAGACCCATTCAAGGATACCTCATCGGTTGCCCTTAACCCCATTATCAAATTTACAACACTGTTCGGCTTACTGGCAATGGAAATAGCTTTATCTGAGGCCTTCAGGGATATAGCACCCTTTGTAGGAATAGCTTTCCTGATATGTGGCTTTGTGTTTGTATGGCGATCCTTTTACAGAATGCGAATTAATAGCAGAAAGTCAGAATAAAAGTAATCTTACACCATTTGATGGATACACACGGATATTATAACTGACTTTTATACGCATTATATTGAATAGTATTATATAAATTATGTCTATAATGTCTGATATGCACCATTACAATTTCAGCAAATGGGAAACCCGGTTAATGTACTTTTTATATAAGCACTCTGTGGGCAACAATTTGTTGATTTAAAAGTCAGTGCAGAAGCACTATTCTACATACCAATCCGCTAAAATTTGTACAAATGCCGTGTTTTCTTTTTATGGCTGGTATTATATAATAATATAGATTGAATACACGTATTGGGGAAAAATCAATGTGGTAAACATTTGGTTTGAGCATCCCTGGAAAATGAGGTGCATGCATAGATGTTTTCTGTAACAGTTAAAGAAATAATGGAAGAGTTTCAACTTGAAGAACTGACCGGTTGTAAGGATTATGAAAATATCGAGATATCTTCTGCTGATGTTAACAGACCCGGTTTACAGCTGGCGGGCTACCTGGAGTATTTTGGAACTGACAGAATACAGATCATAGGTAAGGGAGAAACTGCCTATTTAATGCAGCTGAGAGAGGAAGACCGTTACAGAAGGCTTGACAATTTCTTTAAGTGCGGTTTCCCATGCATGGTAGTGGCCAGAGGCCTGGGAGTTTTTCCTGAAATGATTGAGGTAGGTAGAAAATATAATATACCTGTTTTAAGAACCGATGATGTTACCTCCAGATTTATGAGTGGGGTTATCAGATATCTAAACTTACAGCTGGCACCCAGAACAAGTACACACGGTGTACTTGTAGAGGTTTATGGCGAAGGAATTTTAATACTTGGCGAGAGTGGAGTGGGTAAAAGCGAAATTGCACTTGAGCTTGTAAAAAGAGGTCATAGACTGGTAGCTGATGATAATGTGGAAATAAGGAAGGTATCCGATAAAACTCTGGTGGGAACAGCTCCTGATATAATAAGGCATTTTATTGAGATCAGAGGTATTGGAATACTCGACGTAAAGAATCTGTATGGTGTCGGCTCGGTTAAGATGACAGAAAATATAAATCTTGTAATGAAATTTGAACACTGGAATGATAAAAAGGTATACGACAGGCTTGGACTGGAGGAGGAATTTACCGAAATATTGGGTATTACGGTACCTTGCCTTACAATTCCGGTTAGTCCGGGACGAAATTTAGCTGTCATTGTTGAAGTAGCAGCCATGAATAACAGACAAAAGAAAATGGGATATAATGCAGCTAAGGTTCTCAGTGAAAGAGTGCTTGGAAATATTAATAAATCTACAGAATATAAGGAAACGGGATTTCCCGGATTTAGATGATTTTGAAAAAGAAATAGCTTGCGCCTTAAAGGGACTGCCTTTTGGTGCAAAGCTATTTCATTAATAGGAGATTAAATGACAATTGGTTTATTGCTATCTGTTTTTAAGAAATTTCAGTTCAGGAGTTATTGTATAATTAACAAGGGGGAGCATTTTGGAACTACTGGTTGATACACATACACATACAATATCAAGCGGTCATGCATACAGCACTATACAGGAAAATGCAAAAGAGGCTTATGCCAACGGAATTAAAATGATAAATATGTCTGACCATGCACCGGCTATGAACGGAGCACCTTTCAGGTACCATTTCGGAAATCTGGGCATAATTCCTGAGGTACTGTATGGAGTTCGTATCTTAAAAGGTGTTGAATTAAATATTATAAGTTATGATGGAGAAGTGGATTTGCCATTGGACTATTTGAGGGATCTGGATATGGTTTTAGCCAGCTTCCATGAAATTTGCATAGTTCCGTCTACTGTGGAAAATCATACAAAGGCAGCTATAAAAGTTCTTGAGAACCCGTATATTGACGTACTGGCCCATCCCGGTAATCCTTTGTTTCAGCTGGATAATGAAAAGGTTGTTAAAGCAGCAAAAGAAAATAACAAGCTTATAGAAATAAACAATCATTCCATATATGTTAGAAAAGGCAGCCAGAAAAACTGTCTTGAGATCCTTAGATTATGTAAAAAATATGGTGTAAGGGTTACAACCGGAACAGATTCACATATAAGCTTCAATATAGGTAAATTCGAGAACGTAAAAAAGATGCTTGCTGAGGTTGATATGCCTGAGGAGTTGGTATTGACAACCTCTGTTGAAAAAGTAGAAGATTATTTGCTCGAGAGGGCTAAAAGGATAAAGAATCTGGAAAAGCAAAAAATTTAGTGGGACAGTTAAATAATTGTACAGAAAGGTTGAGTGCTTTAATTTGGAAAATAAAGAATTGGTTAAAAAGCTGGCTTCATTACTTGGAGAAGAAAGGGTTTTAATTAATGAGCAAATGAGCCGGCACACTTCATTTAAAATAGGAGGGCCGGCTGACATAATGGTAATACCTGACAGGGTAGACCAGTTGAAGGAACTTGTAAAATTCTTTATTGCCTCCAACACCCCATATATGGTTATGGGAAACGGTACTAATCTTCTTGTCTCTGATAAAGGTATCAGGGGAGTAGTTGTAAAGATTTTTGACAATCTGGAAAATTATTCGGTTAATGATGAAATTCTTGAATTCGAGGCAGGAATGCTAATATCCAGGGCATCAAAAATTGCTCTGGAAAACTCCCTTTCAGGACTTGAATTTGCAGAAGGTATACCTGGAACCATTGGTGGTGCAGTAACAATGAATGCCGGAGCATATATTGGTGAGATGTCAATGGTGGTACTTGAAACCGATTATTTGGATAGCGGAGGTCAGGTCAGAAGGATTAAGGGAGATGAGCATGGCTTTGCCTATAGAACCAGTATTATTCAGCAAACAAAGGGGATAGTATTAAAAACCAGATTGAAGCTTAAAAAAGAAGATCCGGCTAAAATTAAAGCACTAATGGACGATTTCAATTTCAGACGCCGAGACAAGCAGCCTTTGGAATGGCCCAGTGCCGGAAGCGTATTCAAAAGGCCAACGGGGTATTTTGTTGGTAAACTGATTGATGACTGTGGACTAAGGGGGTACAGTATCGGAGGAGCTCAGATATCTGACAAGCACAGCGGCTTTATAATAAACAGAGGAGGAGCGACTTGCGAAGATGTACTGGCTTTAATCAGGCATATTCAGAAGATTGTTAATCAGAAATTTAATATACAACTGGAACCTGAAATAAGAATAATCGGGGATTTCACTTAAACATTTACTGATGATATGGGGGCATGATATACATGAGATTTGTAATAGTAACAGGAATGTCCGGGGCAGGAAAAAGTCTCGTTACGAAATATTTAGAAGATATCGGATTTTTCTGTGTTGACAACCTGCCTCCTGCACTAATTCCAAAGTTTGCTGAAATCAGCGCTCAAAGTGAAGGAAAAATGGAGAAAATAGCCCTTGTCATTGATATCAGAGGGGGAGAACAGCTTCAGGACCTATTTCCTGCACTAAATGAGGTGGGTCAATCTGGATTTACCTATGAGATACTTTTCCTGGAAGCTGACGATGATGTTCTTATAAAGCGCTATAAGGAAAGCAGGAGACAGCATCCGCTATCTCAGGATGGTCGGCTTATTAATGGGATAAAGGAAGAAAGAAAAGCTTTAGAGGCCATTAAGTCCAAAGCAAACTATATAATAGACACATCAACTCTTTCCACCAGACAGCTTAAGCAGGAAATAAACGGTATATTCCTTGAGGGGAAAACCTTTAAAGGCATAATAATCAATATAGTATCCTTTGGATTTAAGTATGGAATACCTACCGACTGTGATTTGGTGTTTGATGTGAGATTCATTCCTAATCCGTACTATATTGCGCCCATGAAACACAAAACCGGAAAGGATGAAATAGTTCGGGATTTTGTTCTGGAAGCCACTGAAACAGTGACTTTTTTAGCCAAACTTGATGATATGCTGGATTTCCTTATTCCTAATTATATCAAGGAGGGAAAATCCCGGCTTGATATTGGAATTGGCTGTACAGGAGGCAGGCACAGGTCTGTGGCAATAGCTGATGAACTGTATAGAAGACTGGAGTCAAAAATGCACAGGGTAGTTATTGAACACAGAGATATTGAAAAAGACGGTAGAGGAGTCGGAAAATGAAAGCTTCACATTGGTGGATTCGGGGAAGAGGAATCGTTAAATGGAGCATGCTCCTTGTAGCAGGCCTCTCTATAATATGTCTGGGTATTGTATCTATACTCAGATTTTATAGTTATGGTGCATTATTTATTATTTTGATGATTTTACTTGCATTTCTTGGGGCTGGTGTTGTAGTCGGCTCTCTAAAAGGTATAATAAATGCCATTTTAAAAGGAGTAACCAGTGAAAATATCAGCTCTGCTTTAAATGCAGAGGGTCTAAAAAATCTTTTACATGAGAAAAAAATACAGGTGAAAGGCCCTAAAGTTGTGACTGTAGGAGGCGGAACCGGTCTTTCTACAATGCTCAGGGGCTTAAAACAATATACCTCGAATCTAACGGCACTTGTTACTGTAGCTGATGATGGAGGAGGTTCGGGTGTTTTAAGGGATGACCTTGGAATGCTCCCACCCGGTGATATCAGAAACTGTATCCTGGCATTGGCCAATACTGAGCCCATAATGCAGCAGCTTCTTCAATACAGATTTCAGGATGGAATGTTGAAAGGACAAAGCTTTGGTAATTTGTTTCTGGCCGCTATGGATGGAATATCCAGCAGCTTTGAGGAAGCGGTAAAAAAAATGAGTGATGTCCTTGCTGTTACAGGTACAGTTCTGCCAATAACCCTGGAGGACGTAAGACTTTGTGCCGAAACTGAAAATGGTGAAACCATTATTGGAGAACACAACATAGGTCATAGAAATGGTGGAAGCGGCTCAAGGATAAAAAGAGTATATCTGAATCAGTCCAGGGTTAAGCCTTTAAATGAAGCAATAGAAGCTATTTTAGAAGCTGATATTGTTGTACTGGGGCCGGGCAGCCTCTATACAAGTATTATTCCGAATCTTCTGGTAGATGGGGTTTGTGATGCACTGCTAAAAACAAAAGCAATTATTGTTTATGTCTGCAATGTTATGACACAGCCCTGCGAAACAGAGGGATATTCTTTAAGCGATCATATTAAAGCTATAGAAAAGCACTCACAAAAGGGGATCATTGACTTCTGCATTGCTAATACCGCTTCAATTCCTGATGAATTAAAGGATAGGTACAGACAGGATGGAGCAGAGCTTGTGGCTGTTGATTATGAGGTTGTTCAAAAAATGGGCATAGAAGTGATAACAGGTGATTTTAAGGCTGTTTATAATAATTACGTCAGACATGACCCAAATAAATTGGCAAAGAAGATTATTGAGCTTGTCTCGGATCTGGTGCTCTCAAAGGATAAGGAAAGGCTTCTGGATTACTATTATTCAAGAGATAAAATAAACAAAATAGGTTGACACATAATTTTGAACAGGAAGTGGTGATACGGGATGGAGTTTGGAAAGAGCAGCTGGTATGATTTTTATCAGGGAGGCAGCAAAGAGTGGATAGTAACCAATGGTATAGGCGGCTATGCTTCATTATCATTAATCTGTTCCAACAGCAGAAGATATCATGGCCTTCTTGTCAGTGCACTTAAACCTCCAACCAGCAGATACCTTCTTCTGTCAAATTTACTGGAGGATATAGTTTTGGAAGACGGCTCCTCTGTGTCTTTATCCTCCTTTATAACAAGAAATTATAACAATGAGGAATATATTAATCACGGCTTTGATAACCTTACCAGAGCTACATTTAACTATATTCCTGAGTTTGTATATAACTATAAAGACATATGTATAAAGAAAAGAATATCAATGAAGCAGGGCTTAAATGCTACTGTTGTGATATATGAAATACGGAACGGTTCAGGAAAAGCAGCTCTTAAGCTAACTCCTCTGGTCAACTTCAGGGATCATCACCATCAAAACCGCCGGAATAATCTCAACTTTGCTGTCAGAATACAGGAAAATCAAATGATTGTAACCCCCTTGAATGGAGCTGTCGATATCAGAATGGAAATCAGTGAGGGGCAGCTTCAAAAGCTGGATAACTGCTATTTTTATGACATGTTTTATGGTCTGGAGCAGGAAAGGGGACTTGATTGCTGTGAAGATCATTTTATACCGGGATATTTTATTATTGAATTGAAACCCTGGGAATGTAAAACAGTTTCATTTACTGTGTCCTCTGATGATATTCCCAGCTGTTGTTCCATAGAAGAAAATGCCGTGCAAATTGAAGATTCATTTCAGATAATTGCCAGTGAAGCAGCTCGGTTGGAGTATCTGACAATAAAAGCAGGTTATCAGCATGAGCTGTTAAAAAGACTTGTACTGGCCGCCGATAATTTTATCGTTTATAGAAAATCCACCAATTCAAAGACTATTATTGCCGGATATCCATGGTTTACTGATTGGGGCAGGGATACAATGATAGCCTTTACAGGCTTAACATTGACGACCCGAAGATATGAAGATGCTAAGGAAATATTATATACCTTTTCAAAGTATGTGGATTATGGTCTGATTCCCAATATGTTTCCTGACGATGGGGAAAAACCATTATATAATAGTGTAGATGCTGCTCTATGGTATTTTGAGGCAGTTAACAGCTTCCTGAAATATACTGGAGATGCAGCTTTTATAAAAGAGCAGATATACCAGTGCCTGAAAAGTATAATCCAGGGATTCACCAATGGAACTTTGTTTAATATAGGAATGACTTCTGATGGGCTTATCTGGGCCGGAAATGAAAAAACTCAGCTGACCTGGATGGATGCTAAGGTTGGAGACTGGGTTGTTACCCCCAGACACGGAAAGGCTGTTGAAATAAATGCATTATGGTATAACAGCCTGATGATTATGTCAAAGCTGTCACAGATGTTTGGGGAGGCTGATATATACCTTGAGATGGCTCTGAAGGTAAAAGACGCCTTTGGGAAAACCTTCTGGAATGAAGAAAAACAGTGCCTTTACGATGTTGTTAATGAAGCGGGCAGCGACGACAGCATCAGGCCCAATCAAATACTGGCTGTAGGACTGTCCTACGCCGTAATAGATGGCCATAAGGCAAAATGTGTTGTGGAAACAGTCTGGAGAGAACTATATACGCCTTATGGCCTGAGAACTTTGTCTCAGGACAGTCCTCAATACAGAGATGTGTATTCCGGCGATATATGGAGCAGGGATGGAGCATATCACCAGGGAACAGTCTGGACATGGCTTTTGGGAAGGTTTATTACTGCATATGTCAGGGTTAACGGAAATTCAGCTGAAGCCAGAGAAAAAGCTCGGGATTTTATTCTGCCTTTTGAAGATCATATTAAAGATGCCGGTATAGGCAGTATTTCAGAGATTTTTGACGGCGGCAGTCCCCATTATCCAAGAGGCTGTTTTGCTCAAGCCTGGAGTGTAGCTGAGATTTTGAGAGTAGCTGTGGAAGACGCAGGACTTAATTAAAGGAAGATAGAATATTGAATAATGAAAGGTGAACAGTTGAGGAAGGCTTACTTAGAAAGCCGAAAAACATGAAGGTAGTGAATGGATGAAAGGTTAAGGAAAGCTTGTTGCACAAGCCGGAAGCGATAAGGCAGTAAAAAGTGGATAGAACAGTTACTGTAGGCTTCCATAACTATTCACAATTCACTGCTGAAGGGAGTTGATATTGTGTCTTTTTCGACCATAGTTAAGGACGAGCTTTGCAGAATCGAACTGCATCACAATGTTTGCTGTATGAAATCTGAAATACTTGGAGTTATTTTAACCAATAACCTTTTTTCCAATGAGAAAAACAGCAGGAATGTTAAAATGGTTACTGAAAATGCTGCTTTTGCAAGGAGGATTTACTCGACTGTCAGAAAGGTGTACGGCATTAGTCCTGAGGTTGCCATAAGAAGAAGCAGCAAGCTGAAAAAGCATGTATCCTATTCGGTTATATTTGCCTCTATGCAGTTAATAAATAAAATGCTTTACGAGTTAGGAATCAGTGCCTTTTATGCTCAGGAGTACAATCCCGAGCATATTCTAAAAAACCTATGCTGTAAAAAAAGCTTTCTTCGTGCCGCTTTTTTATCGGGAGGTTCCATTAGTGATCCAGAAAAAACCTATCATCTTGAAATTTCTACTCATAACAAATCCTGTGCAGAGTTAATACAAAAACTGTTGGCCCAATACCAAATAAACGTAAAAATAATAGTTCGTAAAGGCAGTTACGTAGCTTATATAAAGGAAGGGGAACATATCGTTGACTTTTTAAACGTTATCGGTGCACACAATGCTTTAATGGAGCTGGAAAATGTACGAATTCTTAAAGATATGAGAAACAGTGTCAACCGAATAGTTAATTGTGAGACGGCAAATCTTGAGAAAACTGTTAATGCGTCGGTCAGGCAAATGGAAAACATACGATTTATTCAGAATACTATTGGAATTGACAAGTTACCTGAGAATCTCATAGAAATAGCTAATTTGAGGCTGGAATACAGTGAAGCCAGCCTGAAGGAGCTTGGGGAAATGCTCCACCCTAAGTTGGGTAAATCAGGAGTAAATCACAGACTGCGCAAATTGGATGAAATTGCGGAGAAGTTGAGGAATAGCGCTAAATGATAGCTTCAAATCATAAGTTTTAATTTAAGGGGGGAAATGATATGCTATTCTTTGGAAAAAACAAGAAAAACAGTAGGAATACTGTTGATAACAGTACGACTAACTATACTGTTGACGATGAAAAAGAAGTAAGACAGGAAAGTTTCTACTTAGGTGTAGAGGATACATTCAGATTAAAGGATACTTCTGATATCGTGGTAGTAGGTAAAGTGCATGGAACTATAATGAAAGGAAGTGCCTTTTATATTACCAATATGGGTGATGATGATGCTCCAGTGTATCTTTCAACTGTGGTGGGATTGGAAGTTGACAGAACTCCTGTTAACGTAGCCACAGATACATTTGTGGCAGTGAGAATTGATGGGGGAAGCAAGTTAAATATCAAGACTGGATCTGTTCTATTCACCAGAGATATATCAACTAAAGATGTTCATAATGCGTATATCTATGCACTTGGTGACGGTTATATCAGCTTCAGGAATATGAAACTTGAGCAGGCCGACTATGATAAGATGAGTCTTACAGATCTGGCCGAGGTAAGAAGATTATACAAAGGGCTTGTAGACATTAAGAAGGAGCAGGAAACTGAGGAAATTGCCGCGTTTAACAAACGGATATTTGATACAATAGGCAAAAATATGAGTAGCAAGATTTTAACATCAAAAGAATTGTACACGGTAATTAATAAAAAGACTGGTGAACCACATATGGTTTCACACACATTTGAAAGTGATGATGGCAATTACATAACAACACCACCTGATATTATTCTCATTACAAAGGCTTACCTGGAGGTGTGGAAGCAGCAGTTTAATCCTGATAAATACGATATTATTAAGATTGAGAATGGAGAAGATGGAAAGGGAATATACAATTTTCTTGGAAGCGCATTTTATATTAATGGAGCTTGTGGTGTTACAGTACTTTTTAGTGATTATTCCATAGATGCCGGAATGCTTGTGGAAAAGCCGGATTACAGTAATATCCCCAGGATTTCAGTGCCGGTAACTAATCCTGATTTAGAAAGATGGCTTTTGCTTATGGGACAGTTAGACCAGCCCAAAACAGAGAACGAGAAAAAGATATATTCAATTTATCTTAATCATATGATTATGGAACTTGCTAAGGCACAGTTTATCATCCCAATGAAGGTAGATGGAGAAATGGAGCCGCCAGATGAAAACGGTAATACAACTCTTAAGAAAGATACAACAATAGCTATTGCTACCCAAAAGGGTAAGGGTGAAAGAGCTGCTATACGCATGTACACTGACTGGAAGAGATTCAGAATGGTATATAGTGAAGCTGATGGCTGGAGTGGTTTGATTCAGCCAATCTCTGGAATGATTGAGACATATGATTGTGTGATTAATGATACAGAATTTTCTTCGGCAGGTTGTTATGTGGATAAACATTTCTATGAGGAATATATCAAAAAGCATGTTATAGAAAATGGACATTTAGATAATTAAATTTGCTGAAAGTGATGCGTCTAAGTTGTTGAGTTTATGAAAAAGTCCCTGTAAATTAAAGGAATCCCAGGGGAAATATAGAATAGTATAACTTGTTCTATGCCCGTTTATATTCTTCGGGCAAATATGCTGGTTATACTTGAATATATTAAAGGGAATGGACACTGATGGTAGAGTATTATCAGTGCCTTGGATTAAAGGGGGCAAAATACTTGGATGTTAAGCTATTAAAGAAGGGGACAACTCTGGTGATCAGGATAATGGAGGATATGGATCACCATTCTTCTCAATATTTAAGACAAAAAATTGACAATGAGATTATTAAATCTACAGTAAAAAATATTATCTTTGACTTTTCAAATGTTAAATTTATGGATAGCTCCGGAATCGGTATAGTTGTTGGCAGATATAAGAATGTTCAGAAGCTTAACGGGAGGGTTGCAATAGTTAATGCTAATCCTAAAATAATGCAGATTTTTGAAATGTCCGGTGTACTTAAAATAATACCCGCATATTCAGATTTGGAAGATGCCATATCCAGTATGTGTGGGTAAATTCATCTGTTTCAGCAGGTTTTATATTGTCAGCCCAAGGTGGCTTAAAGCCGCTCACAGCGGCAAAGGAGGTTAACATGCAGCTTATAAATGAAATGAAACTAGAGTTTATGAGTAAGTCAAATAATGAAGCCTTTGGAAGGGTGGTTGCAGCAGCTTTTGCATCACAGCTTGACCCGACTGTTGAGGAAATTGCTGATATTAAGACTGCTGTATCTGAAGCAGTGACAAATGCAATTATTCATGGATATGAAAATAAACCTGGCATAGTGACAATGGTATGCAGGTTATATGATGCCGGAATTGAAATTACTATTTCTGATGAGGGAAAAGGTATAGAGGATGTGGAACTTGCAAGACAACCCCTTTATACATCAAAACCTGAAATGGAGCGCTCCGGAATGGGCTTTACCGTTATGGAAAGCTTTATGGACAGTGTCAGTGTCAAGTCTGAACCTGGTAAGGGAACCACTGTTACAATGTTTAAGAACATCAAATCCTATTAGTATTATCTGAATTGAGGCAGGATTATTTTTTTGCAGTTAAATGTAAATATTTACTATAAATGTATAAAATTATATGAGCCTGCTAATAATGTTTATATCAATGTATTTGATGGACAGTTTGTGAAAAATGTGACAGAAAGGTTTGAATAGGTTATGAAGGATATGACTGATGATACAGCGTTATCACTTATCATAAAAGCTAAAGCTGGGGACAGACAGGCTCAGGCCACTTTGGTGGAGAAAAATGTGGGTCTTGTTTGGAGTATTGTAAAAAGGTTTCAGAACAGAGGCTATGAGATCGACGATTTATATCAGATAGGAAGCATTGGCTTAATAAAAGCAATTAATAAATTTGATGCATCATATGACGTTAAGTTTTCTACATATGCAGTACCAATGATAATTGGAGAAATAAAAAGATTTATTAGGGATGACGGTATTATAAAGGTAAGCAGGTCTCTGAAGGAAATTGCCTCAAAAGCACGTATCACAAAGGAAATTATCAGCAAGGAACTGGGCAGGGAGCCTTCGGTAAATGAAATAGCTGAACGAATGAATGTATCCACCGAAGAACTGGTACTGGCACTTGAAGCAGGGTGTTCTCCTGAATCTCTTTACAATACTGTCGGAGAGGGTGACAATTCACCTATTTTGCTTATAGACCGTATAAATGCGGATAACAACAGCAGTGAGGTAGATTTGATTGATAAAATTGCAATCAGACAGATCCTTGATTCTCTTGATGCTAGAGAAAGGCAGATCATAATTCTAAGATACTTTAAGGAAAAAACTCAGGTACAGATTGCCAAACTGTTGGGTATTTCTCAGGTCCAGGTATCCAGAATTGAAAAAAAGATTCTAAAGGATATAAAACAGAAAATGATTGCCAATGGCAACTAGATTCTTTTTTCCATAATAATTTTTTGATTTTTGCAAAAAATAACCTTGTTTAGGTATGTTTTAAAAAATCATCAATTATTATGGAGGTCTTATGATAAACAGTTTTACAAAGCAGGAATATGCAGAATATGTGAAAAGTGTGTCCCCGAATTCAAAGGTTATTGCAAATGTAATCAAAGCCTTTGCAGTTGGAGGGCTTATTTGTGTTATCGGTCAGATTATTTTTAACTGGCTCGAGGGAAGAGGACTTAGCCCGGATATGGTATCAGGACTTACCAGCACCATTATGATTTTTCTTGGTGCTTTTTTTACCGGTCTTAATATATATGATGAACTGGGCAGATTTGCCGGGGCCGGATCAATAGTACCTATTACCGGCTTTGCAAATTCGGTAGTATCACCTGCTATGGAATTTAAAACAGAAGGATATATTATGGGTACTGCAGCAAAAATGTTTATTATTGCCGGCCCCGTTATCGTATTTGGCATATGCTCATCAATAGTGGTGGGAATTATACATTATTTTTTAATAATGTGATTATGAATAACTGTTAAACATACTATTATGAAGAATATTAACATAACTTTTATAGCTCTAAATAGCAATAAATAACTATAAATAACTATCGAGGAGGTACCTGGCCTTGCTATTTCTATGTATATGTTACATGAAATGAGCTGGGCATGGGCGTTATCATGGCAGATAAACATATAGGGAAACAGACTGTCTTATTTAAAAGTCCCCCATCAATTAAAGCAACAGCCAGTATTGTGGGTCCCAAGGAAGGTCAGGGGACATTAAAACAGTACTTTGATTACATTACTCCTGATGAACTCTGGGGAGAAGAAAGTTGGGAAAAAGCAGAGAGCAAGCTGGTGAGAGAAACCCTTACAAAGGTTCTTCAAAAGGCTGGTATGAGTAACAGTCAGATTGAATATGTACTTGCCGGGGATTTATTAAATCAATGTATAGCAGCCAATTATGGTTTGCGAGACACCGACATACCATTTTTCGGATTGTTCGGGGCTTGTTCCACCATGGCGGAATCAATGAGTCTGGGAAGCATGCTTATAGATGGCGGCTTCGCTGATAATGTAATATGTATTACCTCAAGCCATTTTTGTTCGGCTGAAAGACAATTCAGATTCCCGCTGGAACTGGGAAGCCCAAGAACTCCCACTTCCCAATGGACTGTTACTGGTTCAGGTGCAGTTATACTTTCCTCAGAGCAAATAGGACCATATATAAAATATGTTACTACAGGAAAAATAAACGATTTAGGTATTAAAGATATAAATAATATGGGAGCTGCAATGGCTCCTGCAGCAGCAGACACAATTCTTACTCATTTTTCTGATACAGGACTGACTCCAGATTACTATGACTTGATTGTCACAGGTGATTTGGGAAGAGTGGGAAAGAAAATCTGTCTTGACCTGCTTAATATGAATGGTATTGATATAGAAAACAGATATGATGACTGTGGTGTCATGATATTTGACACCAAACAGCAGGATGTCCATGCAGGAGGCAGCGGCTGCGGCTGTTCTGCCACTGTTTTTGCAGGCTATATATATAAGGAAATGATGAAAGGAAACCTGAAAAGAGTATTATTTGTAGCTACAGGAGCTCTAATGAGCCCTGTAAGTACTCAGCAGAAGGAAAGTATTCCAGGTATAGCTCACGCTGTAAGTATTCACAGAAGCCTGGATTAAATTGCACTAATATAAGGTTATGATAGGAGAAGTATATATGAGTTATATAAACGCATTTTTAGTTGGAGGAGCCATATGTGCTATAGGACAGATTCTTATTGACAAAACAAAACTGACACCGGCACGTATTTTAGTTTTGTTTGTTGTTACCGGTGTATTGCTGACAGCTTTGGGCATATATCAGAAGCTGGTGGATTTTGCGGGTGCCGGAGCTACCATTCCGCTTACAGGCTTTGGATATAGCCTGGCTAAAGGTGTATTTAATGAAGTTGATCAAACAGGCCTGATGGGTGCTCTTACCGGAGGCTTTAAGGCCTCGGCGGCAGGACTTGGAGCTGTAATATTTTTTGGGTATATAATGTCGGTTGTATCCAAACCTAAAGCTAAAAGGTAATAAATGAACAATAATAAAATATAAATGTAAAAATATACTATGATATTATATTGGTGAAAATATTATAATGATTAGATAAGCCAGGATTAATGAAAATATCCTGGCTAATTACTACTGTCAGAGTTAATTTAATTAAAATTATTAATTTTGAAGTAATATTTTATAAATATAAAATTTTTTGCATCTTTAGGATTTTTGAAAAAATATATAGAATTTTGTATAAATATTATATATAATTAGGTATGGTTTTTATGAGAACATAGAGCTGAATTATTTTATTAAACAATTAAGGTGGATAAAGATGAACATCGAATACATAAATCCTTTCATCGAAGCTAGTCAGACAGTGCTGAAGCAAGTAGCAAATATTGATGCCAAATTGGGTAAAGTTTATTTGAAGACTTCTCCATATAAGGGAGAATCCATATTGGTTATTGTTGGGATTACTGGAAAGATAAGAGGGCAAGCTACATTTACTATGACAAAGCCGGTTGCCTTTAAAATAGCATCAGCAATGATGTATGGCATGCCTGTTGATGAATTAAATGAAATGTCAAAAAGCGCTTTATCCGAATTAACAAACATGATTTTAGGGAATACAGCAACTATACTCTATAATAAGGGTATTGGTGTTGAAATTACTCCTCCGTCACTTTTGTTAGGGGATAATCTTCAGATATCTCCATCAAAAATGAAGACAATCTGTATTCCGCTTCATCTGAATGATGATGAGACATTAGAAATAGATATTTCTATTCAAGATTAATTTGAGGATTTATATACAATAATATATAATTAAATAATAGTTTAATTTATTAAAAGATGGTTCATGCCATCTTTTTCTGTTGATTTGATTTTGATATTTATTTTGATATTTATTTACCTTTGTATTGTTGATGATATATTTACTTGCATTGGAACTATTTACTTGAACTATTTGTTTAGCGTTAGCATTTAATGAATTACATGGTACTTTGGAATTATGAAAGGGGTTTTTTTATGCCACTTAATATAGTATTGGTAGAACCCGAGATACCTCAGAACACCGGAAATATAGTTAGAACCTGTGCTGCCACAGGAGCAGTTTTGCATTTGGTGGGTCCTCTTGGGTTTTCTATTGAAGATAAATATCTGAAAAGAGCAGGTTTAGACTACTGGGATGAAGCCCAAATTAAGTATTATGACAGTCTGCAGGACTTTATGGATATGTATGGAGACCGTAAACTTTACTATTCCACCACAAAAGCCATTAATAATTACTGTGATGTGTCTTATGAGGAAGACTGCTTTATTCTTTTTGGAAAAGAAACAGCCGGTTTGCCGGAGGAATTGTTAAAGGATAACAGGGATACCTGCATAAGGATTCCAATGAAAGAGGGAATAAGATCACTGAATCTATCAAACTCTGTTGCAATTGTTGTTTACGAAGTTTTAAGGCAAAGGAATTTTGAGAACCTCAGTACTGAGGGAAAATTGGTGAAATATGACTGGTAGCAATTACAGATAATTTATTATTGCAGAAGATTACGGTTAGGGTATTTTATAAACTGTTTGATTCAAAATAAAATGAGTGATAAATAAAAAATTGGGTATATTATTATTGGACCAAAAAGTTAAGGAGTGGGTTGAAATGGTAAATAGGAGCAGGCTTGTAGACGAATTCCTGGAATTGGTGAGGATAGACAGCTTATCATTAAAAGAGAGACAAATGTGTGATACTCTGAAAAGAAAGCTTCAGGAGCTTGGATACCAACCAATTGAGGACGATGCAGGCCAAAAAGTAGGAGGTCAGTGCGGTAATATTATATGTACAATTAAAGGGAACAAGGATGTTCCTGCTGTTTTATTAACAGCCCACATGGATACGGTAGTACCAGGCATAGGTAAAAAGCCTATAATTGAGGGAGACATAATAAAAAGTGATGGAACAACAATACTTGGCGGAGATGATGCTGCTGGTATAGCTATAATACTTGAGACCTTGAAGGTATTAAAGGAACAGGGAATTGAACACGGTGATATCCAGGTTGCCTTTACAATTGCAGAGGAGATAGGCCTTATAGGCGCTAAAAATCTTGATTACAGTAAAATATATGCCAAGTACGGGTTTATTATGGATAGTGATGGCAGAATTGGCTGTGCCGCTGTTAAAGCACCGTCACAAAATAAGATTCATGTGGTAATTAAGGGGAAAGCCGCCCATGCGGGAATGGAACCCGAAAAAGGAATCAGTGCCTTTTCAATTATGGCTGATGCTATTTCTTCTATGAAGCTGGGACGTATAGATGAGGAAACAACTGCGAATATAGGCATTATTCACGGCGGTGTGGCAACAAATATAGTTTGTGACAGAGTTGAAATTGAGGGTGAAGCCAGAAGCCGTCAAGCATCAAAATTACAGCAGCAGACAGAACATATGCGTGAGTGTTTTGAAAAAGCAGCTGCCAAGTGGGGAGGACAGGTAGAATTTACCGCAGAAATGGAATACCCCGCCTATAGTATTGATATCAATTCAGATATTATAAAAATTATGAAAAAGGCCGCTGATGAGAGTGGATTTGTTTTTGAGGCTGTAACCACTGGTGGGGGAAGCGATACAAATATAATCAATTCAAAAGGAATTGAAGCTGTAGATTTAAGCGTTGGTATGACTAAGGTTCACAGTGTACAGGAGCAAATTTCAATTACCGATATGGAGAATGCAGTTAAGTTTTTAATTTCGATATTAAAGAATGTCATGTAAAAGAATGTCATATAGAAGAATGTCATGTAATTGTTGATGGGTATTTAATCGTACTAAATTAGGGGGAAATGTGTTGCAAACAACAACTTTAAAGCTATCAGAAATAAACTTAGACCATAAGATTATATTTGATAGTTATTTTAAGATAGCAGATTTAAAGGTATCGGAGCTTAATTTTACCAACTTTTTTATGTGGAGGAATTATTACAAGAACCGATATGGTATTGTAAATGATTTTCTATGCATAATATCAATGCTTGATGAGAATCAGCCATTTTGCTTCTTCCCTATTGGGGACTACAGTAGAACTAATGAGTTGAAAAGTACACTTTCAGTTTTGAAGGAGTACTTTATTGAAATGGGATGGCAATTTAGTATGAGAAGGGTTTCTGCTGACCAACTGGCTGTTTTGAAAGATTTGGGCTTATGCTATGAGTCAGTTGAAGACAGAGACAATTTTGACTACCTTTACCTGGTAAAAAGTCTTTCTACTCTTGCGGGTAAAAAGCTTGATGGAAAGAGAAATCATATAAACAAATTTAAGAAACTGCATACCTTTGAATATGAAGAAATAAACCAGGACAATATTTCTGCCTGTAAAGACATTCTTGAAAATTGGTGTATTCAGAGAGATTATACAACACAGAGCAGTCTTATTGCAGAAAGAATAGCTAATCTTGAACTGTTGGATAATTATATGTCTCTTAATTTAAAGGGAGCAATCATTAAGGTTGATGGTGTACCTGAAGCCTTTACAGTAGGTGAACAGCTGAACAGCGATACAGCTGTAATTCATATTGAAAAGGCAAATGCCAACATACAGGGGCTTTATCCGTTGATTAATCAGCAATTTGTGGCAAATCAATGGTCAGATCTGGTATATGTCAACCGTGAACAGGACCTGGGTCTGGAAGGTTTGAGAAAAGCCAAACTATCCTATAATCCTGTAGGCTTTGTTGAAAAATATATAGTTACACTTTGTTAAATAATTATTAATTTGGTCGTTTACACTATTGAAAATGTTTTTGAAATATTATAGAATTAATTTTGGTTTAGGAAATCAGAACCAATAAGAATGTTTATAAGCATTAACTTGCTTTGAAAGGGACGAAATAAAAATCGTTTCTAATTAATAAAAACTTAGGAGGTAACAACAATGGCAGTAAAAATGGGTATTAACGGTTTTGGACGTATTGGACGTCTTGTTTTCAGGGCTGCAATTAACAACCCTAATGTAGAAGTAAAGGGAATCAATGATCCATTCATCGATCTCGAGTACATGAAATATATGTTGACTTATGACACAGTTCATGGTAAATTCGACGGAACTGTTGAAACTAAAGACGGTAAGTTGGTTGTTAATGGAAAAGAAATTGCAGTATTCGCTGAAAAAGATCCTTCAGCTATTGCTTGGGGTGCTTGCGGTGCAGAATATGTTGTTGAATCAACAGGTGTATTCACAACTACTGAAAAGGCTTCTGCTCACTTAAAGGGCGGTGCAAAGAAGGTTGTTATCAGTGCTCCTTCAGCTGATGCTCCTATGTTCGTTATGGGTGTTAACCATGACAAATATACTAAGGACATGACAGTTGTATCAAACGCTTCTTGTACTACTAACTGCTTGGCTCCTTTAGCAAAGGTTATCCATGACAACTTTGGTATAGTAGAAGGTCTTATGACAACAGTTCACGCTGCTACTAACACTCAGAAGACAGTTGACGCTCCTTCAATGAAAGACTGGAGAGGCGGTAGATCAATCCTCGGAAACATCATTCCTTCATCAACTGGTGCTGCTAAGGCAGTTGGAAAGGTTATTCCAGAATTGAACGGTAAGTTAACTGGTATGGCATTCAGAGTTCCTACAGCTGACGTTTCAGTTGTTGACTTGACAGTTCGTCTTGAAAAGGCAGCTACTTACGAAGAAATCAAAGCTGCTGTTAAGAAGGCATCAGAAAATGAATTAAAGGGTATTCTCGGATACACTGAAGATTCAGTTGTTTCATCTGACTTCATCCATGATTCACGTACTTCAATATTCGATGCTGAAGCTGGTATCGCATTGAACAGCAACTTTGTTAAGTTAGTATCATGGTACGATAACGAATGGGGTTATTCAAACAAAGTTGTTAACCTTATTGAACACATGGCTAAGGTTGACGCTCAGTAATTTTAGTACAGTTAACTAAAGTTTATAAACAGCATTGTATTTAGATAAATCTAAAAACAGTGCTGTTTTTTGTTTTCTACCATATTCCAATATAATGATATAATATTAGATAAAAGTGATTAATTTCATTAAGAAAGCTGACAAGTTTACAAGATATTATATACAATAGGTAATCTATAGGGTGATTTAGCAATGCAATATACCGAAGTAAAGATAACAAAAATGGATTGGCTTTCAAAAAATACAAATGAAGCAATTGTGACTTTTATTACAAACAATAAAGAATATAGAGCGTATGGTTTTCCCGTAGATTTTCAAGTGGGAAACACATATAGAGTTGAACTTGACTTTTTAGAAGGTGTGGATGTTCCTTGGGAAATTATGTTTAGTGAAAATAAAAATAAAATTAAAGACTTAATTTTTAAACCAAATAGTGATTGGTCATATTCTGCATATGGACAAGTAATATCTATCAATCCAGTTATTGTTGATTGTGGTATTGCTGAATTTGATTTAGGTAACTTTTCAAGAGATGAGCGATTGATAGGCGAGTATATCTTTTTTGACATTGCAAGGTTAAATATTTCTGAAAAAGTAATGTTATAGGTTGTAATACAAAATAAATGATAGTCGCAAGGATAGGTCTGAAAAATTGCAATAATAATTTAAATTGATGATTCAGATAGTTCTACTTTGGAGGATTTTTGTCTAATCGTAATATTATATTAGTTGTAAGCCTAATATTAACAGCAAATTACATTCTATTAAGTAAAAGTGATATACTATTAAATAATGAACTTGCTATATTTATATCTATATTTTGTCTATATGAATATTTTCTGCAATACTATCTTGGACCAAATTGAAACATTTTGTTGCAGGGTTGGCGTTGAATGTCATTTTAACATTATTAATTTATTTGATATCGTTTATTGCTATTCCAGTAATTGAAGCTTATTTGTATCAGATACACATGAAGGAGCCCTTATAAGAGGAATGTCCCTGGATTTGATCTTATATTTTCCGGTGTTAATTGGTAACCTTATAACATATATAACATTAAGGTTTTACGTGAACATCAGTTATTAAATAACTACTCACAAGTGATGAGCTTTCAAAGGTTATATAAGCACCAACACAACTACAGCGAACAAATTTGCTGCGAAATGTGAGATCCAGCTTATACATGAATTATTTGTCTTCTTAAAGACAATCCCGTAAAAGATACAGTTAATAAAAACAAAAAGAACGTCATAGGCAACAATCATAAAATCTCCTGACTGAATATGACTGATGGCAAATAACATAGAGGAAAAAATAAGAGCCGGTGTAGCAGGGATGATATTTCTTATTCTGTTAAAGTAAAAGGCCCTCCATGCAATTTCCTCACCCAAAGACAGTAACAGAAGTTCAATGACAAGTAAAATAATTTTATCATTTGTAAGCACAGTAGCAGTTCTTTTAAATACATGGTCAAGGTATTGAGGAAACAGTAATTTGGAAAGGAGCAAACATATGATATTCATAATAAGAGGCATCGCAATCCAAAGCCATATTGTTCTATTTTTAAGGTTTTGACCAAAAGTTTTGAAATCCAATCCACTTCCTGCAAAGGCCTGCTTTCTTATTTTTTTATCAACAAAAAAAGCCACAATGCCAATAATAACAGTTGAACCAGCGGCCATAATTCCAAAAAGGTTGGAAAATGATAATAATGTCATTATAATTATTGTAACTATTGAGAATTTAGTGGTACGTTGCATTTTGCTCACCTCTGAGGATTTGGTATATTTGTTATTTATTAGATTAAGTATACATAATTTATTATTCCATTTCAATAATTAAGAGAATTAAGTTGTAAATAGGAGATTTAATATTTTATCACCAAGTACTAATATCTAGTTTTATATTTCCGGAAATCATGATATAATAGATATAATAATAGAAGTTTATGTGATTTTATATTTGTTATAAATCAGGAGGTTTGTTATGATCGTAACTCCGAAATTCCGTGGATTTATATGTACAACTTCTCATCCTGTGGGATGTGAATATAACGTTAGACAACAGGTTGAGTATGTAAAGAAGCAAAAGAAGATTTCCGGTTGCAAAAAAGCTTTGATTATAGGAGCATCAACAGGATACGGATTATCCTCCAGGATAACTGCTGCATTTGGCTGCGGTGCAGCTACAATCGGTGTGTTTTTTGAAAGACCTGCTTCGGGAAACAAAACTGCTTCTGCTGGATGGTACAACTCAGCGGCCTTTGAAAAGCTGGCCAAGGAAGAGGGACTATATGCAAAAAGTATTAATGGTGATGCTTTTTCAAATGAGATAAAGCAGCAGACAATTGACCTGATAAAAAAAGATCTGGGCAAAGTGGACCTGGTTATATATAGTATCGCTTCTCCAAGAAGAACTCATCCCGTTACTGGGGAAGTTTTCAATTCAGTTCTTAAGCCAATAGGTGCTCCTGCAACTGTAAAAACTGTAGATTTTCACAGCCAACAAGTTTCTGAAACAACAATTGAACCCGCAACCGAAGAGGAAATTCGTCAAACGGTAGCAGTAATGGGCGGCGAGGACTGGGCCATGTGGATGAAGGCTCTGAAGGATGCTGATGTATTGGAACAGGGAGCAATTACAATTGCATACACCTACGTGGGTCCTGAAGTGACTCATATAATCTACAGAAAAGGAACTATCGGAAGAGCAAAGGATGACCTGGAAGCAGCTGCTCATAAAATTACAGAAGATTTAAAGCCTATCGGTGGAAATGCATATGTATCTATAAATAAGGCTGTTGTTACTCAAGCAAGTGCAGCAATCCCATTGATATCTATATATATAAGTGTATTGTTCAAAGTAATGAAGGATTTAAACATACATGAGGGTACTATTGAGCAGATGTACAGACTGTTTAATGACAGAGTTTACTCGGGAGAAATGAAGCTGGATGAAAAAGGACGCATTTGCATGGATGACTGGGAGATGCGACCTGATGTACAGGAAAAGGTTGCCGAATTCTGGAAGCTTGCCAATAATGAAAATATTACTGAAATTTCAGATATAGAAGGATACAGAAGAGAATTCTTTCACCTTTTTGGATTTGAATTTGATGCTGTTGATTATAGTCAGGATGTAAATATTGATGTAAAGATCGATAGCATAGAATAGTTAACTAATAGTTATAATTAACTTTCATTTATCCAATATAAATGGAATTGTTCAGTTGTATTAAATACCCACATCTGATGGTTTATATACCCCTGTGCTGAGGATCAAGTACAGGGGTATATGTATGGGCCAGGTTTTGGGGAGATACACATTATCCTTCTGGCATTAAACAGCTTTGTGAGCAAATTTCTTGTCCATGGCTGAGCCGGGATTGAAATAAAGGACCTCCGTAATTGTGTCCGTGAATAATACCAATATTGCATTGTTCAACCTTAATTATTCTTTTTAATGGAAGTATAGCTTCCAGATCCATCCTTTATGTCTGCTGGTAACCTTTTCTAATACAGGTGGGAGTTGTTTCTGTAAAATGCCTGAACATTTTATTATAATTTGCCAGGTTGCTGAAGCCGCAGTCCAGAGCAATCTGTGCAACTGTATAATCTGTTTCACGCAGCAATTCTATGGACTTGGCTATTCGCATCTTATTTATATACTCTATAGGTGTAAAGCCTGTTGACTGTTTGAAAAAGGCGGAAAAATAACTGGGAGACATATAGGCCAGTTCAGCAAGGGTACTGAGCTCTATTTTTTGTGAGTAATTTCTGTTTATATATTCAAACACTTTTTCCAGTTTCTCAAGCCTTCTGCTTTTGGACGTAATACTTTCAGTACTTTTGCTGGAATCCTGATAATGCCTAATTAAATAAGTAATAATATGAAGCAGCTTAGCTTTTATCATAAGCTTATAGCCCACTGTTTTATTTATATACTCTTCTTCTATTTCTGAAAGCATCTTGAATATCTTCTGACCAATCTCACTTTTACTGTCGATTTTATTATTAAAATTGGAGCTTCGTTCAAAAAATGGTTTCAGGTAATTATAGTCAAAACTGCTTTCTGAAGACCAAACCAGCTGAGGTTCAAACATCACCACCGGCATGATCATGTTGACTGGAGGCAGTACTTCCATATAATGTGGTTCAATGTTATTAATCACAACTATATCTCCTACCTGCATTTCGTATGTCCTGTTTTCTACATAGTAAATTCCCTTACCTTGCTTCACAAATGCTATCTCAAGATAATTATGCCAGTGAAAGGTATGGTTCATGCAATAATATGGCTCCATATTGGTAAACTTAATACTGAAAGGAAAATCACTGGGAAAAGATTTGGGTTTATATACTTTTGAGGTTTCCATATTTCCTCCGTTTTTTTACAATATACAAAAATCGTAAAATAGTATCAGAATATAATAAAATAGTCAGAGAAAACAATAGTAGTCTCTTAATATAATATTAGTATATAAACAGCATAAAATAAAGGATTTCAATAAAAAAGAGGTATTGTTGTAGTTAATATTTTCGATATTCCAAAATTTTTTGAAAACTTTTATGTTTATTACTTAATCATAAAATTGCAGAAGGGTGGAGTTTATGTGATTAATCCGGCTTATGAGATTGAGCGACTGCTTTGTTTCGGAAAAAAGCATGGACTTATTGATAATTTAGATATAATTATTGCAAGAAATCAACTGTTGGATCTAATGGGATTGAAGGAACCATACATGGGCGAAGTACCTGATGAGGAAATGGAATATCCTACCGAAATATTGGACCGGCTTGTGAGCTATGCCGGTGATCAAGGGCTTTTTGATAAAGAAATATATGCCTGCCGGGAACTTTTTGATACTAAATTAATGGGTATTCTTATGCCCGGAGAGTCAGAAATAATCAGAAAATTCAATGAACTTGCTGATACAGAATCGGCCAGGGCTGCAACAGACTATTTCTATCAGCTTTGTACAGCTTCAAATTATATCAGAACCGCTCAAATAGCCAAGAATATTAAGTGGACATCCAATTCTAAGTACGGAAACCTGGAGATAACCATCAATCTTACAAAGCCGGAGAAGGATCCTAAGACTATTGCACTGGAAAGACTGCAGCCTCAGAGCAGTTATCCCAAGTGCATGCTTTGTATTGATAATATAGGCTACGCAGGGCGTATAAATTTTCCTGCAAGACAGACACACAGAATAATTCCTGTAACTCTTTGCGGCGAACAGTGGTACTTACAGTACTCACCCTATGTTTATTACAATGAACACTGTATTATATTGAGCGAAAAACATGTTCCAATGGTCATTTCAAGGAAGACCTTTGAATGGTTGTTTGACTTTGTGAGACAATTTCCCCATTATTTATGTGGTTCCAATGCAGATTTGCCCATAGTGGGCGGTTCCATACTGAACCATAATCATTTTCAGGGCGGAAATTATCTGTTTCCGATGCAGAAGGCCCCTTCAATAAAACACTTCAGGTCTGAAGAATATAAGAATGTTGATATTGCTGTGGTTAAATGGCCGCTGTCAGTGATACGAGCATCTGGTAACAGTATTGAGGAGTTGGTAGATTTTTCCGAACATGTGCTTAATTGTTGGAGACAGTACAGTGATCCCAGTGTTGATGTGCAGGCTTTCTCTGAAGTAGATGGCGAAAGGGTACCCCACAATACAATAACGCCTATTGTGAGAAAAAATGAAGAGGGAAAATATGAAATTGATCTTGTACTCAGAAATAATAGAACCGATGATAAATACCCTGATGGAATATTTCACCCTCATAAAGAAATTCACCATATCAAAAAGGAAAATATCGGGCTTATTGAAGTAATGGGATTAGCCATACTGCCGGGAAGACTGAAGACCGAAGTGGAGTTAATAAAGGATATTTTGTGTGGCAAATCAGGTATGACAGATATATATGATCCTGAGCATTTATTATATAAGCATAAGGAATGGATTGAAGATATGGCATCACGTTATGGCATTGCAATGGATGAAAATCGCGCAGACTCCATATTAAAATATGAAATAGGCAAAAAGTTTGAGACCTGTCTGGAGCACACAGGTGTATTCAAACAGACTGAAGAAGGTCTTGAAGCATTCAGCCGCTTTATGAATGTCTGTGACTTAAGAGAAAAAGATTAACTTAATATATTAACTGAAGATTTTCAAATTGATTAATTAATAGATTTATGGAAAGGAGAACCCACCATGAATAAAAATTATGATGAGCTTAAGAAAAAATTCTGTGAGATATACGGAGGAAATGAGGATGGGCTTAGAGTATTTTCAGGGCCCGGTAGGGTAAATCTAATTGGTGAGCATATTGACTACTGCGGAGGTTATGTTCTTCCTGCTGCATTAACACTGGATTCTACTGTTATAGCCAGAATAAACAATAGTAATACTCTAAGGCTTGCTGCTACAGATTTGCCTGATCGTGTTGAAGTGGAGCTGGACCAGCTTGAAAAAGCAAAAGGCCTGAGGTGGGGAAATTATCAGGCGGGTGTGGCTTTCATGCTTCAAAAGGCAGGATACAAGCTTACAGGTGTAGATATGCTGTTCCATGATACCGTTCCCTTAGGTTCAGGTTTGTCTTCATCAGCGGCAATTGAGCTTGCTGCAGCGGTAACACTTGTTACTTTAGGAAATGAGGCACATGGTATAACAAAACCTTTAAATATGGTAGAATTGGCTGTTTTGGGTCAAAAAACTGAAAATGAGTTTTGCGGAGTCAGCTGCGGAATTATGGACCAATTTGCGTCGGCTAAGGGGAAAAAAGATCATGCCATACTACTCGACTGTGCAACCTTGAAGTATGAGTATATCCCATTAAAACTGGATGGTTACAAATTAGTTCTGGGAAATACAAAGAAAAAACGGTCACTGGGCGAATCTAAATATAATGAACGTGTCAGTGAATGCTCTGAAGGGTTAAAAATTCTGAAGAGATATCTTCCTGATAAAATGAATCTCTGTGAAATAACCAGAGAAGAATTTGAAAAGTACAAGAATTGTATTGAAGACCAAACAATAAGAAAAAGAGTTACCCACGTTATTTACGAGAATGACAGAGTACTTAAAGCAGTTGATGCCCTGAAAAGGAATGATATTAAGGAACTGGGAAGACTTCTTGTGGAAGCAAATGACTCCATCCGGGATTTATATGAAGTGACCGGTAAAGAACTGGATACTATGACTGCTGAAGCCATGAAGGTAGAAGGAGTTTTGGGTGCAAGAATGACCGGTGCAGGTTTTGGGGGTTGTACTGTTAACATTGTACCTGAAGACAAGGTTCAACTGTTTATTGAGCAGGTAGGTAAAAACTATAAGGAGCAGACGGGAATAACTCCTGAGTTTTATGTCAGTGATATTGGTGACGGGGCAAGAGAAATTGTTTAATTAATGGAGGTAAATATGGCAGTATTAGTAACAGGAGGCGCCGGATATATTGGAAGCCATACGGTAGCAGAACTTTTGGAGGCCAATGAAGAGGTTATTGTTCTGGATAATCTTGAAAAAGGTCATAGAGAAGCTGTATTGGGAGGCAAATTTATACAGGCTGATCTACGGAACATTGAAGAAATAAGAAAGGTATTCAAGGAAAACGAAATAGAAGCAGTAATTCACTTTGCAGCCTACATTGAGGTTGGAGAGAGTGTTACGAATCCTTTAAAATATTACAATAATAATGTTATAGCTTCTTTAAATCTATTAACAGTTATGCAGGAGGCTGGTGTAAATAAAATTGTATTTTCATCAACTGCTGCCACATATGGGATACCTGAAAATATCCCTATAAAAGAAAGTGATAAAACAGCACCTATAAATCCCTATGGAGAGACAAAGCTGACTGTTGAGAAAATATTGAAATGGGCTGACAGTGCCTATGGAATAAAGCACGCAGTTCTCAGGTATTTCAATGCCTGCGGCGCTCATGTCAGCGGAAAAATCGGTGAAGCTCATTCTCCTGAGTCACATCTTATACCTATAATTCTTCAGGTGGCTCAGGGAAAAAGAGAGGAAATCAAACTTTTTGGTAACGACTACAATACTCCCGATGGAACTTGTGTGAGGGATTACATTCATGTAACTGATCTGGCGCAGGCTCACATTCTTGCACTTAAGAATTTGAGAAAAGGCGCTGAGAGCAATGTATTCAACCTGGGCAACGGAAAAGGCTTCTCAAACAGAGAAGTAGTTGAGGTGGCAAGGAGAGTAACGGGTAAGGCTATTAAGTCTGTTGACGCTCCAAGAAGACCTGGAGACCCGGATATATTGGTTGCTTCAGCCGAAAAGGCTATTAATGTCCTTGGCTGGAAACCAAAATATAACGATTTGAGTAAAATCATCGAAACTGCATGGAATTGGCACAGCACTCATCCTAATGGATACGGTGACTAAAGATTTAATATTTTTAAATAATCTCAAATAAATTATATAACAGTTAAATAGCGAGATAGCGGTATGGTACAGGTATATGAATCATACCGCTATTTTTATATCTGTATGAACTTGAGAGTACCGGAACACTGGTTACAATTTTCTCAATTTAAAAACGTGCATATACTGCATGGATCCACAGAGTTGAGACTTACCGGTGCTTTTTGGATTTTCAAACATAAGACATTAACAAAACAATTGCTGACAAATATTGGGTTTTCGGGGTGCCATATATAAGTATATGTGTAAAGTCTGAGTTAATTAATTTAATATTTTTTCAAAAAAATAGTTGTTAATCTCGCTTAAAAATTTACTTGATATGTAGAGTGTAATTAAAAATTAAAACTAAGAGGTATTTTACTTACAACTAAGTATATCTAAGAGTGAAATTTTATGTTTACAAGAATGACACCTGAAAAGAGAACTGACCCATACAGAGGAGAAAGAAGTTCAAATATACAACCACATTCATCAACTGAAAATAAAAGAAAAAAACTTCACGTTAGGTCAATGGATTACCTGATGATTATGCAATTAATACTTAATAATCCTGATGCAATATTACCTGACGAATTTATGCTGCTTCAGAGACATCTTGGTACCAATGAGGCGTTGTTATTTATTAAAAAAGCAAAGGAGCAAAAACAACTTGAAAAGGCGGGGGCATCAGGAGAAAACAAGAAAATAACACTTGCCAGGTTTAATCAAAATCTCATTCAACAGTTTAATCAAATGAAAAGTCAGAATGTAAATCTGAAGTCCGAGCAAGTGGTAAATACACAAAGAAATCAGGAAGAGGTATCACCGACCAAATCATCATTACCTCAAGCATTAAAGAATTCACTTGAAAATTTATCGGGTGTAAATCTTTCTGATGTTGAGGTTCATAGGAATTCTGACAAACCTCAGCAATTAGGAGCAAAAGCATATACTCAGGGAAAGGACATATACATTGCCCCTGGACAGGAAGAACATCTTCCCCATGAAGGCTGGCATGCAGTTCAACAAAAGCAGGGCAGGGTACAACCTACACTGCAGCTGAAATCGGATTTAGCCGTTAACCAGGACCGAAAGCTTGAAGAAGAAGCAGATATTATGGGAAGTAAGGCCGAGAATGAAAGCAAAAAAGAAGAAATGCAAATAGAGGAAAAATCCCGGGTAGTGTCGAATGTAATAAATAACAATATTATCCAAATGGCTGCTGACAAAAAGGTACAAAAAAAACGTAAAGTAAGGCTATGGGAACCGAATAGTGGTGCTGTGGCAGAAGTAGATGCTGATAATACTCAAACCATAGAACTTTTGAAAAGTAATGGATACAAAGAAACCTCTGAAGGTAATAAGAATAACTGGGTACTAAAGGTTGGAGATAATAATAACAAAAGTGATGTCACGGTATTGCAAAAGGTTCTGATAAAAAGCGGATATCTTGAAATGCCAAAAGACCCTGCTACTCAGCAACCTGTACCTTTTGGAACCTATGGTGACCTGACAAAGCAGGCAGTAAAGAAATTCCAAAGTAAAAAGGGACTGAAAGTTGATGGAATAGTTGGTCCTGCTACCTGGAAAGCTATGCTGCTGCCATGGAGTAAAGAAACTAATGAACCTCATAGGGAACATCATCAATATCAGATCATATTAAATAATAAAAATATATATTCAAATGGGAGTAAAACAGATAATAAAAAAGTAAAAAGCTCTGGTAATGAAAGTAAGACCAGCAGTAGTATACATATAGACCTTAACTTAAGCGGTTCATTTGAGCTGCCGGATGATTTTCCAGGGGTTACAACGACAGGTGGATCAGCTATTGAGTTGAAGGGAGTTCACTATGTGGGAGATGCCGGAAAATCAAAAGTTCCGCCTAGTATAGCAAGAAGGATTATATCTGTAGGTGTAGGTTTTATACCATTTGTAGGAGATATTAAAGATGTTCAGGAAGTATTAACTGGATATGACATTATTACTGGTGAAGAGCTTACATGGAAAGATAGGGGAATAACCCTTATATGTTTTTTTGTACCTGTAGTTAATGGAAGGGCAGTACGAGAAGCATTAGGACTGGTTGACGAAGGATTTGATTTGGCAAAGACAGCCATGAAAAATTCTGATGATGCTGTAATAGGGGCCAAAAAAGTCAAGAGTAAGGATTCAGTTAAGACGAAGAACCCGGATAAGGGAACGAGTAATACTCAGTTGACGTTTGATGAAGCACTGAAAAAGTTAGACAAGTCAGGCTTACGACCGGGTCAAACAGAAATTTCAAAGAGTAGGGTTATGGAAATCGTAGAGAATTATGATCCTATGAAAGCACAAAGCAGTGTGTATACTGATTCAACGGGTAGATATTTAGTTGAAGGCCATCATACAACTGTCGCAAATACAATGCTAGGAAAAGGATCTGGGGTGAATATGAATATACCTACACAGCAGATGCCATCTGCTACAAATGTCTATTGGACAAAAAAGTGGTATGAATTTTGGAAAACACAAATAAAAGTAACAAAATAAGAAGGTGATACTTTGGAGAAGTACTCTTTATTCGGAGAATTATTGTATTTAGGGTTTGTGTGTGAAAAAGGGAGGTGTAAAAGTTCAGGATTTTGGAAGTTGGGGTATAAGAGAATCCTTCATAAACATATTGTCTTACTAAGTAAGTTGATTCAATGTATATTGGTTAGTGAGGTATCCGATAACGATGCTTTAATATTGAAAAAGTTTATTGAGTCAATTCAGACAGAAAAAGACATTATTAAATATTACCCAATAAATGAAGATACAATGAAGAAATTACATGATAGTAATTATTCAATTATTACATCAATTGATTCTGATAGGTGTAATAATAACATTAATCTACTCATGAATGATATAACAACCGAGATACTAGAATTATTAGATCATAAATTTTTTTTAAACAAGAAAAGGATAGCTATGTTAATAAGGGCACTACATAATTTGCCACGCGTATACTTAGGAAAGGGGTTGCACACTTTGTGCAATATTGAGCAGCCTGCTATTGATTATAAAGCTGCACTTGAATATTCCTTTAATAACATGGATGAAGATACTAGACAGAGGTATAGAAAATACTGTCAGTAGACGGTAGAAGATGTTAAAATGGATTATACTCATATTACCTTTACCGTTTTAGATTGAAAAGTTTAACGAATACCCGACAAGCCAATACAACGGCAAGTCGGGTTTCTTTTTACCTATGCTCGACAAGACGTAATACATTGTGATACAATAAAACCAACAAGAAATACAGGAGGTGCATTGATGTCTACAGAAAAGGATAGTATGTTACGGGTAAGGCTTACAAAAAGGCAGTCGGATGAATTGGATGCCATCATTAATGAGCTTCAGGCTCAGATGCCGGAAGCAAGCGTTACCACATCAAGCA
>Ga0134104_1000159_pt1 | contig 83864 bp, 86 predicted proteins | sample 15_3_2metaG_FD_94455 | JGI IMG/M metagenome (GOLD analysis project Ga0134104, IMG submission 94455) | Switchgrass degrading microbial communities from high solid loading bioreactors in New Hampshire, USA - 15_59_3.3_214_A2 metaG | ecosystem: Engineered > Bioreactor > Semi-continuous > Anaerobic...
AGAACTTGAGGCGGACAAAATGGAAAAAAGCGGTACCAATGATAAATGCTCACATTTATGAAATACAACAAATTTTCCAGTTACGTTACTTTAATCAGACACAAAATTCTTGACAACTCTCCTCTACTTTATTTGTTTGGTTTCTCTAATAAAGTAGAAATCATATCGTGGTTACTTTTGTCAATTAATCTCCACGAAATTTACACCACTATTTAAGACTATAACGTTGAGCGGCTTATGAAACAGCGGTTATGTGAGTTTGACGAATGCGCTGGTACTTAATGAAAACAGCTGTTTATTTTAAAGGTATATCTTATTATTTTAAATGTAAGCAGGGTTTTGAATATAAATGATGTGTAGAAGGCAATAAGTCCAGAGATTGACTGTCTTTGAAAGACAGCGAATAATTATTTATTCTTGCCGGGAAGGAGTTATTTCCTTATCTCACCAACAAAATTTTTTACATCCTCTTTCTACATTAAAAGTATTCCTCACTGTTTCAGTTCTTTAGAATTGAGATCTAAATAAGAAAAACATTTTATAAATCTTTCATCGTTTCTGATAATATCAAACTGTGATTTCATAAGATGGTCTTCCAATAATTTATACTCTGAAACGTTACGGAATGTAGAATTGATATAATACAGGTTATTCCTGGAATGATTAATTTATTATTATTGATAAAAAACGGTATAATGAAGGTGATTTAAATATAAATTGTGTCCCGGACAAAACATCGTATTTTAAAACATGACATTTGAATGCAAATAATTATATATTATTGTCTGAAAGGAGGAGGATGGAATGAACTGGATACAGTGCCTATCGAAAAGCATTCAATACATTGAAGAGCATATAACTGACAGGATAAGCATAGACGATATTGCAAATCAGGCATATACATCAAGCTCTCATTTCCAGTTACTTTTTCATTTGGTATTTGGTATGACAGTGGGCGAATATATCAGGAACCGTCGATTGACTTTAGCCGCGCTTGAGTTGCTGAAATCAGGAAGCAAAATAATCGATGTCGCAATGCGCTATCAGTACGATACCCAGGAAAGCTTTTCAAAGGCGTTTGCACGGTTTCATGGTTTCCCGCCGTCAAAGGTGCAAGATGGTAAAATTAGAATATTCCATCCTCTGAAAATAAACATTACCATACAGGGAGGTTTTGAAATGCCCCGTTCATTAATTGATGAATTTTATTGGAATGATTTCAAAAATCAAAAAGACGAGTTGCTGTCTGACATTGATAAGTATAAAAGAATTGTAAACTGGGCTATTAAGGCGAGAGTGCATAATCCGAATGTTTTCGATGCTCTGACTGAATGGATTCTTGACGATTCTGAATGGACGGATGATAAGATAGCGGAGAATGAGCAAATTTTAATGCATGGTATACTTGCACGATTCAGAAGTCAGAATGCACAACTCCGGGCATATTTGAAAAGCATTGAGCCTTCCGGGATAGTTAACGGGGCTGTTTTCAATGCGTTGGACAGATTTGATAACGAGTTGTCGGGCAAAACTGAAAATGATGATCTTCGAAATGTGGTAACAAAAATGTTTACTGATTTCTCGGTAATGCGTGATCGTAAGATACGTGAACAAATTGCGGGAGGTAAAACGGGCCCGACAGGAACAAACAGCGTTAATGTTTTCGGTTATGTAAATTTGCTAAAAGAATGTGATGCAAGAGTGCAATGGACACTTTTTATGCCTGATGTGGTTGAAAAGCAACAGAAAGGCTTTAGGGTTGAAAAATTCGAATATGTGAAAATGCCAGCCATGCGGTTTATCGGGAAAGAAAGCTGTGAAGGTAACGGTCAGGATACTGCCGATAGTCTTAAGGAAATTTTTAGTATCCTGGATACCATGAGTGAATATAAATCAGGTTTTGACTATGATGTATTATTTCAACATCATTATGGCAGAGGAGTGGATGTTGAACGAATGCACCGATACTGGGGTCGTTTTATGAAGGCTGACACTCCCGTACCTGAAGGATTTGTCTGCTTTGACTTTACACCGCAAAGAATTGAAAACAGTTTTGTCGCAGGACCTCCATACATTTCACAGTTTGCATTTGCTGTTTTTTCAGGCGATATGGAAGCAATGCATAAAAAAGAAGGATATGATGTTGATGCCATGTATGATATAACTCGAAACATTATACTTGGTCAGGATGTAAACATTCCATATCCGGATAAATACTGGACAGCCGAAGCATTTCTTGATGGGTACGATAATTACAGCACCGCTTATATGTTTAGTGTCGAATTGTAATAAGCACGATCGATGAATTCCTATAATATGCCATTTTATACCATATATTGGCTAAATTTGCTTTATTTTATTCAGCCATGAAATCGTTTTTGGAAAAATATCAAATCAAGGCTCGGCAAAGTATACTGTTAACCTGGTTGAACCAGTGAATACATAAGGGGAACGGGTACCATGAAGGAAACGAAATTAATAATTGTAACAGGTATGAGTGGGGTTGGCAAATCGTCTACATCGCAAAATATTGCCAGATTATATGAGAGAAACGGCATAGAATATTACTGGTATCATGAAGAAATGAAAAATCATCCGATACGCTGGGCTAACGGCGGTGAATTTAGAATCGGCAGTTTATATACAGAAGAGGGCATGCAGAAAAACATTGAAGACATTTATGAAAGATGGAAAAATTTCATAGATTACATACTGTCTGCAGGCGGGGTCCATATAATGGAGGGATGCCTGTTCCAGAATATAATCCGTTATTTCTTTACAGGAAATTACCCCAGGGAAAAAATTATAGTCTACTATGATGAGCTTATGAAAATATTGGAAAAAGCAAATCCTCATATCATATTTCTTTATCGGCCGGATGTAAAAGCTAATCTTGAAAGAGCATTCAAAGTAAGAGGGGAAAAGTGGAAAAAGTTAATCCTTGATCCTGAAGGGGTTGCCTATTTCGAAACACATAAGTATTCGGGTGACGAAAGCATTTTTTCAATGTGGAAAGATTACCAGAATCTATCTTGCGAGATCTTTGAAAGGTTTACGGTTAAAAAACTGAAGATAGATACTTCCGATGAAGAGTGGGAATCCTACCTGAAAGAGATAGCAAGTTTTTTAAATATAAATATAAAATACTACAAAAAGGAAATACCGGAGATTAACGCATTGGAGAAGTATTGTGGAACGTTTACGGATGGTATTTATGAAGTTAAAGTAATTTTGGAGAATAATACCCTGTATTACAGTCCACCCTGTTTACCCATATAAAAATGATACCACTGGGAAATGATGTGTTTGAGCTGTTAGGTTTTCCTGTTACATTTACATATTCTTTTAATCAGGGGAAAAAGTCTATAATGGTATCAGGGAATTATGACTGGGAGTTAACCGGAAAAACACTAATAGGAACAAGTAGTCCGTAGACATTATCAGCAAATCAAGAATACTTGAGTTGTCTTTTAAAAAAGAACATGAAATAGCGGAAACATCCTAAAATACTGATAGGGTCTGATTCTCAGTCAGTTATTGTACTGGGAGTCAGGCCTTTATTTATATCTTCCGGAATTGGATGTACAAAATATAGCAATCAAGGAAAAGATAAATCGTTCTTTTTCATGTATTATTAAATTACCGTACGGTACATCTTCATGAAAGGAGGGAGGATTAAATGGATCAATCAATAATCAAAGCATATAAATTTATTGATGACCATCTGTGTGATGAGTTTTCACTTGATGAAATAGCGCGTTATGTCGGATATTCATCATACCATTTTGCTCGTAAGTTTAAAGAAGTTACAGGTAAAACGGTAATGGAGTATATCAGGGAGAAGCGTATTTTAGCAGCGGCTGATGAAATAAAAGCAGGAGCAAATATCTGTGATACAGCCATGAAATACGGTTTTGATACTCACGCAGGTTTTACGAAAGCTTTTTCAAGCATTTATGGCTGTACTCCTTTTTTTGAATGTGCACAACACGCAAAAAAACCAAATATGAAAGGAGAGATTGATTTGGAAAAATCAAGAATTGTCATCAGACCTGTTTGCAAAGATGATGTTCAGGACTTATGGGAAAATGTATACAGTGCGATGACTCCCAGGCAGATAACCGAGGAGAAAATACTTCCCGCAATAGAAAGATTGAGCAAGAGAGAAGGCGTTGAGCTTGTTGCAGAAGTTGATGGCAGAGTAGTTATGTCATTGCCGATGATAAAACCTTTCTGGATTCCACTTGGTGTGTTATTTGACAACAATTATGTTCTGACAGGCGGAGTTGAAGATGAAATTATGGGGAGATTACTCGAAGAAATGAAAAACCAATGCAGAATGCTTAATGTTTCAACTCTTATTTCTCCGCAGCCCGAAGGGAGCGAAAGCGCAAAAGCCTTTATGCATTTCGGTTTTACGGAGGCCTGGAAATCTGATGGCTGGGTATATTTAGCTATGTCTGTATAGATTATTATTGTAGCAGTTTACTATAATAAACCCACGTTTACTAACCAGTGAACAAGGCGCTTTACATAAAGCGCCTTGTTTGCTGCTTGCGGATCACATAAAGCGTATAACTATAAATGGTTGTACACCAAAAAAATAATTCAATATCCCTTTGATATATGGCGGTGAACAGGTTAGATAACGTTAATACTTCTGTGATTGAGAAGACAGGATGGATGTTGCCTGTCTGTTTAATGAATAATATCGGTATTATTTATTTTTTGACTAAAAAAAGATATTTGTCATGCCTTTATAGGGGTGATATGGTACAATAAATATCATGACAGATGACCTGAAAGTTTATATTGTAAATAATTTTTAAGAACAATTTGACTTTACTGTCTATTTCAAATTACGATATTGAGTAGAGAGGTATGTGTTATGAATCTTATAAATTCAGTCAATGCCCGGAAGCACCAGGATATAATCAGACGAGCAGGAGAAATTGTTGAAAAAAATACCGGGGCAGGTACATACTGTGTATTAGCTCAAATAGATATGGATGATTATCCGACAGTGTCAACAATCACTGCTTCAAAAGCAGACGGAATCAACTGGATTACTTTCTGTACCGGATTAGGCGGTACCAAAACTAACCGGATTAATAAATGTAACAGAGCAAGTGTTTGTTTTAACGCCGATGATTACAACATTACATTGGTTGGAGAAATAGATGTAATAACAGATCCCGAGATAAAAAGGGAGATGTGGTACGATGGTTTGGCTAATCATTTCAATGGGCCTGATGATCCATGTTATTGCGTTTTATATTTCAGAACAAAACGTTATAACTTGTTAGTCGACTGGAAGGAAGCCAGAGGAGAACTATAAAGATGCCTCTTTATGGATTCCCATAAAAATTGATGTTCTTCATTACGCAGCCATGGCTGAACTGACGAAGAGGATAAAATAAATAATTCCGACAGTTTCAGATAAGTAAAAAAGCATTTTTTACCCATTACATAGAATAAGCCGTCTCTTATCATATAGGGTCTTTAATAGTTGATGACCAAGCTTTTGTGACAATGAGTATAAACTATAAAGTAAACGCTTTGCAGTTATTGACTTAATATTGAGAATAGAAGGAACTAACTACTCATGCAAGGTAAGAAAAAATGTTGAACTGATGAATGGTTGCAGTGTTCACCGTTAATTCATTATGGCCTGCAACCGGTTTTCGCTAAGGGGTGAAACAGTGATGAACTATAAGAAGCCAGTATTTTTTATTATCATTGCTGCCATGGTTATCTGCATCGCGGTTGCTGCCTGCTCTTTGACAAATCCAAAAGATTCTGATTCCAAAAGAACAGAGCCTTTTTATGACGCTTCGGAAAAGGACGAGCCTGGTTCCGATGATACAAGTATTCAGTGGGTGGTTAGTCTGGATGAAGATGATTCTGTTAGATTAGCTGCAACAAAATGGTTTGACGGTCTCCACGGTGATGAGATGATATGGAACGGAGTACGAGAAATCAATATTGATGCGTTTCCGGATGTAACCTTCCGTTGTCACGCCGAGAAACTCGAAGCAGTAACTGACAAAGAAACAGTTCTGCTATTCACAGGTATGCCGATATGGAATGTTTATTTCTGTGATCTGACAGGTGACGGAAAACCGGAGCTTTGTTCTACAATCAGCATTGGCTCTGGAATCATAGATTACCGCATTATCATCTATGATTATGCCAGAGGTGTAAACTATGAGTTGTCTGACCGCATGAACTACGATTATGTGCTTAATATGAGGAACGGGAAACTGATTGCAGAAAAGCGGAAATTTATGCAGGAGGAGCTTATTATATCCGGCGAGCTTGTGTTTAAGGACGGGACAATTCAGATACAACCCGACGAAACCGACTGACTAATGGATTAAGAAAGAAGATTATGTCGCGTTGAGTAATTCATATGTAACTGAAGTTAAGAAATTTTTCTGAAGTAGGTATGAATTATGGTATTCCAGCCTATAACAGAAGATTTATTGGATATTGTCCTGGAAATTATAAACTCAAATTCCCACTATAATATACTTGAAAACGGAAATCCTTTAAGAACAGTGGAAGAAATAAAAAGCGATTTTTTTAACGGGGATACAGAAAGCTATATAATACTGAATGAAAATAAGTACATAGGAATAATTGACTTTCTGGGTAATAATCCCGGAGATAATTGTCCCTGGATAGGTTTACTAATGATTCATGGCGAATGTCATTCAAAAGGATACGGGAAAATGGCGTATAACTTGTTCGAGGAAAGTCTGAAGCAGCAGAATTATTCTAAAGTAAGAATTGGTATATTGCAGGAAAACACATTAGCGAAAAAATTCTGGGTTTCATTGGGATTTAAGTTTTATGCATATAAAAGATGGAAAGATAAGACGATAGAATGCTATGAAAAACAGTTAATATAATCTGTTTATATGATATTCTGCATTAATTTCAGGGTGCTGCAGGTTATGTGATCATACATAAGGGATGTGGAAGTAAAATGGCTTTTACGAGAAAAGAGTTTAATGAACAGGAATTTATCAGAATAAGGGATTTCTTAAAAAAATCTTTTCAAAAATGCCCTTCCCGAAAAAACTGGTTGATAGATCGCTGGAATTTCTGCAGATATTTTATGGCAAAAGAAGCTGAAGTAGCTTTGTTAAGCTTTATAATCAATTACTTTCTTGATATATACAATAATGCAATTTTAAGAAATATGGTAAGAATCAGGTTCTGCTTTAAAAAAGATCATATACCAAAGAATAATTACCAGGCTGTTATGATGTTTCGAGTGCAAGTCATATTCCAAAAGGAATGGATTTTACTGAATCTGCAATGGGAAAACTTGAACAACTTATAAAAATACCCCTTTCACCGGATATCCAATAAAAGGGGTATAAATCTTTTTTGTAAGTCTACTTTATTTATTATCGGCGTCATTGATTCTATTAAGTAATATTATGAAGAATAAGATATAAGCTATTGTGATAATAATATGACCTAAGCCTGCTATACCTGAAATTGAAAAATCTATCGCAGTTGATATTTCAAGGTTTAATACTTCAATACATCCGCGTATAACCATCATTATAACTGATATTAAAAGTCCGATATTGTAAGTTATAAGGAATTTGTTAAAATTCTTATTCTTGGCTAATTCAAAGGATTTTTCCAGCAATAATACAATTAAAAAGAAAAATGCCCCTAAAACTAGTACATGAGGATGTACACCGCTTAAGACAGTTTGTCCTTTAAAACTGTTTATTTTAGTAAATTCCCTGTAAAAAGCTCCAAGAAACAATCCCAGCATGCTATAAAAAAAACTTAATTTTGCAATTCTCTTCATTTAATACTCCCCCGTTCATTTATTTGAAATTCCCAACATAATATGAAAGTCCTATAATAAACATACCAACATTCAGTGCCAATATAAACAAGACACTTAACAGGGATGGTTAGCCTATATCCGCATTCCTGACCGTTACAGGTACTCAGACTCCTCCTGACATTCCCTGTCCGACAGATGTATCGGTGATATAGTGAAGTAAAATTTTTAATTTACAATTCTTCGAATCAATCAAAGGACTACAATCCGGAATTAAAAAAAGATTATTTTCTGAAGCTTACCGAAGAAGTCGGGGAATTGTCCAAAGCAATTAAAAACCAGAGTTTATAATTTACTCATATTTTTTTCTCAATTAGTGGAACAATATAAGTTGATATAAGTATTATTAACCGGTCGGTATTGACGAATCCGCTGATATAGCAGCAAATGCATCAAAAAGAAGCACAATGTAAAGAAGTTTTCATTTATTAAACAGGATGATTATATCAGAAATGGATCTTAAAAGAAAATTTTAGCAAAATTTACAGGAAAAAATCCTATTGACAGGACAAGTTGATATATATTAAAATATTCGCCAAAATAAAATATGCGGAAATGCGATGACGAAGAGAAGTAGCATGAATTATCGTTTACAGTGAGCGGGGAACGGTGAGAACCCTGTAAAGTGAATTCATGCGAATAACACTTCATCAGCTTCAATCTGAAAGTCATATTTATATATATGACGAGTAGGTGCGACGTAAGCCGTACGTTACAGCGGCAAACTCCAAGGAGTGACTGTACAAAGGGGTACAGTAATTCAGGTGGTACCGCGGACAATAATAGCGCTGTTCGCCCTGAAATTTCTATTTCGGGCGGGCAGCTTTTTTATATTCATGGGCTGTTCTCCCGACACAAAGAATCTGGTAAAAGAAGAGGAGGGAGATTATAATGTCAGATATTTATCGTACCAGGACAATGAATCAAATCACCGAAGAAGATATCGGCTCCGTTATCAAGATTGCCGGCTGGGTGGAAAACATCCGGGACCATGGCGGCGTATCCTTTATTGATCTCAGGGATATGTACGGCGTCATGCAGGTAGTATTCAGAAACATGGAACTTCCAAAAGGCATCAGAAAAGAAGAATGCTTATCCATTGAAGGCGTGGTGGAAAAACGGGATGAAGAAACATACAACCCCAAGATTCCCACCGGTACCATTGAGCTCGTGGCACAAAATGTCACGGTTTTGGGGCGTGTCTACAAAGAACTGCCGTTTGAAATTTCCGCCTCGAAGGAAATTCGTGAGGAAGTGCGCCTGAAATACCGTTATCTTGACTTGAGAAACCGGAAGGTAAAGGAAAATATCCTGTTTCGCTCCCAGGTTATAAGCTTTTTAAGACAGAAGATGACCGAGATGGGCTTTGTTGAAATCCAGACGCCGATCCTGTCGGCATCCTCTCCCGAAGGAGCGAGGGATTATATCGTTCCGTCCAGGAAATATAAAGGAAAATTCTATGCACTGCCGCAGGCACCCCAGATATATAAGCAGTTATTGATGGTATCGGGATTTGATAAGTATTTCCAGATCGCCCCCTGCTTCCGTGACGAGGATGCGCGGGCTGACCGCTCTCCGGGTGAGTTCTACCAGCTCGACTTTGAAATGAGCTTTGCCACGCAGGAAGATGTTTTCCGCGTGGGCGAGGAGATACTGACTGCTACATTTAAAAAGTTCGCACCCGAAGGGTATGAAATCACCGAGGCTCCGTTCCCCGTTTTCAGCTACAAGCAGGCCATGCTGGAATTTGGTACAGATAAACCTGACCTGCGCAACCCGCTGCGTATTGTTGATGTGACCGATTTCTTCCAGAGATGCGCGTTTAAACCTTTCCATAATAAGACGGTCAGGGCTATTAAGGTCCATGCCGGGATGTCCAAGGGCTTCCATGAAAAATTGCTGGATTATGCACTGTCCATTGGAATGGGCGGGCTTGGCTACCTTGAGGTCCAGGAGGACATGACATATAAAGGCCCTATCGACAAATATATTCCCGAAGAAATAAAAGGAGAGCTGGCGCAGATTGCCGGCCTTATCCCCGGTGATGTCATATTCTTCATTGCCGACAGGGAAAAGCTTGCCTGCAAATACGCGGGACTGATCCGCAATGAGCTTGGAAAGCGCCTTGACCTCTGTGAGAAGAAGGCTTACCGCTTTTGCTATGTCAATGATTTTCCGATGTATGAAATAGATGAAGAAACCGGAAAAATAAAATTTACGCATAACCCTTTCTCCATGCCGCAGGGTGGGCTGGAGGCGCTTAACAGTAATGATCCCCTGGAGATCCTGGCCTACCAGTATGATATCGTCTGCAACGGCGTTGAACTTTCTTCGGGAGCGGTCCGGAACCACGACCTGGATATCATGGTGAAGGCCTTTGAGATTGCAGGTTACGATGAAGAGACCCTGAAAAAGAAGTTCGCAGCGCTCTACAATGCATTCCAGTACGGAGCGCCGCCGCATGCCGGTATGGCCCCGGGAATAGAACGGATGATAATGCTCCTCAGGAATGAGGAGAACATCCGGGAAGTCGTGGCCTTCCCCATGAACAGCAACGCACAGGATCCGTTGTGCGGCGCGCCAAGCGAAGTAACCGAACAGCAACTGCGTGAAGTGCATATTAAAATCAGGAATTAAGAGTGCCTGAATTATCCGGGTGATTTTGACAGCCGGTGGTTGTCAGAAATGGAGTGAGGATTATGGCAATTTCAAAAACCGAAATAGAAAAACTTGCAAAACTTGCAAAACTGAGCTTTTCGGATGAGGAACTTGAACGGTTTACTGCTGAATTTGATGAGATTATAGCATTTGCAGATACAATAAACCAGTACATCGAAGGCGGGACTGAACAGATAAGAAGCGTTGGTGCCAGGATTGTATCATTTGACGACCTGCGCCCCGACGAAGTAAAACCGTCCCTGCCCAGTGAAAAAATCCTTTCCAATGTTGAAGGGCATAACGGATTTTTCAGGGTGGAAAGGAGCAAAAAATGAGAATGGGAATAACTGAACTGGCAGTAAAACTTCGTAAACGCGAAATTTCGGCGGTGGAGCTTGCAAAGGCATATATCGATGCCATTGAAGAGCTGAACCCAGTCCTCAATGCCTATGTGCATCTGACCTTTGATACCGCACTGGAAGCTGCCGGGCAGGCCGACCAGCTGCTTAAAGAGGGAGATGCGCCGCTGCTCTGCGGCATTCCCATGGCCCTGAAGGACAATATCTGCACAGACGGCCTTCCCACTACGTGCTGCTCTAAAATCCTGAATGGCTTTAAACCTTACTATGATGCTACCGTCTGGGGGAAGCTGAAAAAACAGGGGGCAGTCCTTCTGGGCAAGACCAACATGGACGAATTCGCCATGGGAAGTACCTCCGAAACCAGCTGCTATGGCGCGCCACGTAATCCCAGGAACACAAACTATGTTACCGGCGGTTCTTCTGGCGGCTCGGCCGCGGCTGTCTGTGCAAACCTGGCGGTATACAGCCTGGGCTCGGATACGGGCGGTTCCATTCGTCAGCCTGCCTCGTTCTGCGGTGTGGTGGGCCTTAAGCCTACTTATGGGGCGGTATCCCGTTATGGACTGATTGCTTACGGAAGCTCCCTGGACCAGATTGGACCTTTGACAAACAGCGTGAAGGACGCCGCCATTGTTTTCGATGCAATTAAGGGAGTTGATAACCGCGATCAGACCAGCGTGGATTTTGATTACGGTTCCTCTTTGGCTGAATACCTGGACCGGGATATAAAGGGCATACGCATCGGTGTGGCCGAGGAGTTCTTTGACGGTATCAATCCGGAGATCAAATCAAAGATTGAGGAAGCCATAAAGCTGTTTGAAAGGAATGGCGCAGTGATAGAAAACATCAGGATTCCGGCTCTGAAGCTTGCGCTTCCGGTGTATTACATTATTGCCTGTGCTGAAGCTTCCTCGAACCTCGGGCGGTATGACGGTATCCGATATGGCTATCGCACACCCTCATACACCAGTATTGATGACATGATAGTCAAAACCAGGAGCGAAGGCTTCGGCGACGAGGTTAAACGCCGTATCATGCTGGGAACCTATGTGCTGTCCAGCGGTTATTATGACGCTTACTACAAGAAAGCCTGCCTGATTCGTGAAGAGATAAACCGGGAATTTGATGCCGTCTTTGAAAAATGTGACGTACTGGTTGCTCCTACGGCGCCCAGCACCGCGTTCCCGCTGAATTGCAGGAGAACAAGTCCCGTGGAGATGTACCTGTCGGATATCTGTACCGTGCCTGTCAATATTGCAGGTGTTCCGGCCATCTCGGTTCCCTGCGGGATGGATTCCAATGGGCTTCCCATCGGCATGCAGATCATCGGCAGGCGGTTTGGCGAGGCAACGATTCTGCAGGCGGCCCATTTTTATGAGCAGAACGCAGGAGAAGTGGTTAGTGCTTACGAAGGAGGTGCCAGGATATGAATTATGAAATAGTCTGCGGGATTGAAACCCATATTGAACTGGCAACCAGGACCAAGATTTTCTGCAGCTGTACCACCGAATTCGGGGGAGAACCCAATACCCATTGCTGCCCTGTTTGTACAGGCCAGCCGGGAGCCCTTCCCGTACTTAATCAAAAAGTAGTGGAATATGCCATTAAGGCCGGCCTGGCACTGAACTGCATAATAAATACCAAATCCCATATGGACAGGAAAAATTATGTATATCCTGATTTGCCGAAAGCCTACCAGATTTCGCAATATGATGAACCGCTGTGTGAAAAGGGTTATATAGAGCTGGACAGCGGCAAGCGTATCGGTATTACCCGCATTCATATCGAGGAGGATGCCGGAAAGCTCATCCATGAGAGAGGATACACCTATATTGACTATAACCGCAGCGGCATTCCGCTGATTGAGATTGTTTCCGAACCCGATATTTCTTCTGCAGAAGAGGCAAGGGAATATGCCGAAAAGCTGCAGCTGATCATGCGGTATATCGGCATATCGGACTGCAAGATGCAGGAAGGCTCCATGCGCTGCGATGTCAATCTTTCACTGCGAAAGCCCGGCGATCCGGGTCTGGGCGTGAGGACCGAAATCAAGAATATCAATTCCCTGAGTTTCATTCAGAAGGCCGTCATGGCCGAAGCCGAAAGGCAGGCGGATATCCTGGATTCGGGAGGAACCGTTGTACAGCAGACCATGCGCTATGATGAAGCAACCAATACCGTTACTCCCATGCGTGACAAGGAAAACTCGGAAGATTACCGCTATTTCCCCGATCCCGATATTTTAAGGTTCAGCATTGATGAGGAGAAAATCGAAGAAATCAGGAAGTCACTGCCCGAACTGCCTTTTGACAAACTAAAGCGTTATGTGAATGTTTTAGGTCTTCCTGAATCCACAGCCAGGCAGATTTCCAGGTACAGAAAGGTGGCTGAGTTTTTCGAGGAAGCTCTGGCCGAGGGCGCAGGTGTCAAAAACGCGGCAAACATGATTGTGGGTACTATCTTTGCGACGATGGACACCGAGGAAGAGAAGGAATTGTTCGACATCCGTATTTCACCCGCGCAATATGCTGCGCTGATAAAACTTGCCGATGAAAAGAAAATTAATATCGGTGTTGCCCAGGCTACCCTGCAGAAGATGCTGGAGAGCGGCAAATCGGTGGAGGAGTTTATAAAACCGGAAGATCTTGCGGGTATCTCCGATGAGGAGCTTGAAAACTTATGCAGGGAAGCAATAGACGCCAATCCCAAGGCAGCAGCCGATGTCAGAAACGGTAAGGAAAAAGCGATTAACGCGATGTTCGGCTATATTATGAAGAAAACCGGCGGGAAAGCAGATATCCGCAAAGCTGAAGTCATATTGCGGAAACTGATTGGACAATAAAAACGCAGGATATGGATAAAAGATCGCCAATGCAGGATGGCGGGCGGAAAGCGCAGAAAAGCAAAACGTAAGCTTACCTGATATAGGCATCGGAACACACTAAATAATTAAACGTTGATGCTATTGAATTTTGTTATACCAGCTATAAATGAAATTTTTAGTTCTATATCTTGCAAAATATTGATGAATCTGTTAAAATAAACTTAAATTAATCGATAAGCAGACAGAAGAGTTTATTAATTGCGTCGGCGGTATTTGACGGTAAGCAGAAATAAGCGGAAAATGCATCAGAAAAAGTGAGCAGCTTGGCTTGGATTAATACAGTATGACAAAAAAATGAAATTTGATTTGCATGTTCCTGCAATTGCTGATATAATAAATGACAAAATTTAACGCAGGAAAAGCTTTTTCGGTGACATTACAAGCAAGCTGATGTTTGGGATAGGGAATCCGTATAAGGATTCCGGATATCGTACCTGGAACATTTGAATATAGCGTTTTATTGGAAACAAAGGCGTTTCACGTGGAAGTGAAGCGCCTTTTTTGTATTTTATTCGGTTATAACCGGTGATGAGCCGGCAGTTATTGAAAATTCTGCAAATAGATCAAATTAAAAAATTCTGAAAGGAGAATGGGCCATGGAAAAATGTATTGATGGGATCGGTTCCGGTATATTCGGTTCAGCTGTGTTTAGTGACACTGTAATGCAGGAAAGGCTGCCAAAACCTATTTATAAGAAGCTGAAGAAAACAATCAGGGAAGGCCTTCCGCTTGATCCGGAGGTAGCAGAGGTTGTCGCCTGTGTGATGAAAGATTGGGCGGTTGAAATGGGTGCAACCCATTTTACCCACTGGTTCCAGCCTTTGACAGGCGTTACGGCCGAAAAGCATGACTCTTTCCTGACACCGACAGGGGACGGCAAAGCCATTATGGAATTCTCGGGCAAGGAACTGATAAAGGGTGAGCCCGATGCTTCATCCTTCCCTTCAGGCGGACTTCGTGCAACGTTTGAGGCCAGGGGCTATACCGCATGGGACTGCACATCGCCTGCATTTGTGAAGGATAAAACACTGTATATCCCTACAGCATTCTGCTCCTACACAGGAGAGGCACTGGATCTGAAAACCCCGCTCCTGCGTTCGATGGAGGCGCTTTCAAAGCAGGCGCTCCGTATCCTGAGACTTTTTGGCGATACCGCCACAAAGCGGGTTGTAACGACCTTGGGACCAGAGCAGGAATACTTCCTTGTGGACAAGGAACTTTTCATGAAGCGCAAGGATTTAATCTACACAGGAAGAACCCTGTTTGGCGCCAAGCCGCCGAAGGGACAGGAACTCGAGGATCATTATTTCGGAATGCTGAAAGAAAAAATATCCAGGTTCATGCATGATCTGGATGCAGAGCTATGGAAGCTCGGGGTTTCTGCGAAAACAAAGCATAACGAGGTTGCGCCTGCGCAGCATGAGCTGGCTCCGATGTTTGCCACCACAAATATTGCGACGGATCATAACCAGCTGACCATGGAAATTATGAGAAAAGTGGCCGACAGGCACGGACTTGCCTGCCTCTTGCACGAGAAACCGTTTGCAGGTGTCAATGGTTCGGGCAAGCACAACAACTGGTCAATTTCAACCGACGATGGCAGGAACCTTCTTGATCCCGGCTCCACACCGCTGGACAATGCACAGTTCCTTATCTTCCTGGTTGCCGTCATAAAGGCTGTGGATGAATATGCGGATCTGCTGCGTTTCTCGGTTGCCACAGCAGGAAATGACCACAGGCTTGGGGCGAACGAGGCACCTCCGGCAATCATGTCCATCTTCCTTGGCGATGAGCTGACCAATGTTATAGAGCAGATAGAAACAGGAGTTGTCAAAAACAACGGAACCAGCAGAACCCTGGAAATCGGTGTTTCCACACTCCCGGTTCTTCCCAGGGACAACACCGACAGAAACAGGACATCTCCCTTTGCATTTACAGGCAATAAGTTCGAGTTCAGGTCGGTGGGCTCGTCACAGTCCATCGCTACCCCGAACTTCATAATCAATACCATAGTGGCCGAAGCTCTCAGCCAGATCGCCGATCGCCTTGAAAAGGCCGAGGACTTCAAGGCAGAAGTAAATGCCGTAGTTAAGGAGATCATAAGCAAGCATAAGCGTATTATCTTCAATGGCAACAACTATTCCGAGGAATGGGTTGCCGAAGCCGAGAGAAGAGGACTTCCCAATCTGAAGACCACGGTAGATGCCATTCCGGCGCTTATAGCGGAAAAGAACGTTAAGGTACTTGAAAAGCATGGCGTTTTGAACCGCGCAGAAATTCATTCCCGTTACGAAATCTGCCTTGAGAATTATATCAAGACGATCCGTATAGAAGCCCTGACCATGATTGAAATGGCAAGCAGGCAGATCCTTCCGGCTACGCTTTCCTATGTCAGAAAGGTCGCAGACACCGTTGCGTCCCTCAAGGCTGCAGATGCGGATTACTCCTGTGTCAAGGAAGAACTGGATGAGCTCGTATCGCTGACATCCAGCCTTAAAGCCGCCATTGACAAACTGGATGAAAAGATTAAAGAGGTTGATGCAGACGAAGGAGATTCCTTGAATCATGCCCGTGCTTATAAGGATATCATTATTCCGCAGATGAACGAACTGCGTGCTGTTGCCGACAAGCTTGAGACCATGGTGGATGCAAGCCTGTGGCCGATACCCACATACGGTGATCTCCTGTTTGGCGTCATCTGATAAGTACTTATTTTAAAGCCAGGTTTTGAATATCGGGGACAGACTGGGCAAAAGAAATAGCGTATGAAAAGCTGGCAGATAACCGGAGTTGGCTATCTGCCAGTTTTTGTAACTGCTGAATTGCCTTATGGGTACCCCGTTTACGAATTTCCCGATGTTTTTTACTATATGTATATCAAGGTCAGGTGATAGAACCTGTCCGGGAAATGAAACTGTATGGAAATGGCTTTGATACAAACAAGGTCAGGCCAACTGCTTATAAATCCGGCAAATAACCAAAGTTGAAGGATGTGATTTATATTATGAAACCGATAATAGGTGTTATGCCATTATGGGATGATGAAAAAGACAGTCTTTGGATGCTGCCGGGATATCTTGACGGAATAACGGAAGCCGGCGGTTTGCCTGTCATTCTTCCGTTCACCGATAGAACGGATGAAATTGAACAACTAGCAGACATGTGTGACGGATTTTTGTTTACCGGCGGGCATGATGTTTCGACCGAGCTTTACGGGGAAGCTCCGATAGGCGACTTGGTTAAAAGATGTTTAAAAAGAGATATAATGGAGAAAGTTTTTCTGAAAATAGCCATAGATAATGATAAGCCGGTATTGGGAATTTGCAGAGGTATTCAGTTTATTAATGTCGCTTTAGGCGGAAGCCTTTACCAGGATATCCCGTTGCAGTACCCCACCGAAACAAATCATCGTCAAAACCGGCCTTATAACGTTCCTGCACATACGGTAAACATTATTGAAAAAACACCTCTGTTCAATCTGCTTAATACTCCGAAGATTCAGGTTAACAGCCTGCACCATCAGGCTATAAAGCAACTGTCACCCAGACTGAAAGAAATGGCAATATCTGAAGACGGGTTAATCGAAGCAGTATATATGCCCGGTCATAAATTTTTATGGGCTGTACAATGGCACCCGGAGTATTCCCATAAAACAGATTCATATAGCAAAGCTATTTTTTCCGAATTTGTCAGGTCCATGATAAAATAAAGGCATTAATAGTAATAATGTGGAAGAAAATATTTTTTTGTTAAGTCTGCATTAAAGAGTGTTATTTTCATTGTAAAATTTATACAAACACGTGCATAGTATCCAGCCAATGTATCCGTTATAATGTCATCATAGAAATTATTTATCTGAATGTTTGAAAACCAGGATATGGTTATCCGGCAAAGGCGCCTTTCAAGCACAGCTTGAAGGCGCCTTTTCAGTTACACGATTTTTCGCGGAATATCCCGCTTAAGCAAAAAGGCTGCTTCTTAAGTTTATCCTGCTCGAGACAACGCATTTATTCTAAGCTTAAAAACTCAATGTTGATTTTAAGGGAAAAGGAGGATGAGTTTATGAGACAAGTGGCAATTTATGGAAAAGGTGGTATTGGTAAGTCTACTACTACCCAGAATCTTACCGCAGGCCTTGGTGAAATGGGCAAGAAGGTTATGGTGGTCGGATGCGATCCCAAGGCGGATTCCACCCGGCTGCTCCTGGGAGGATTAGCTCAGAAAACCGTTTTGGATACCCTTCGGGATGAGGGCGAGGATATTGAGCTGGAATCCATTATGAAAAACGGTTTTGCCGGGATCAAGTGCGTGGAATCGGGTGGCCCTGAACCCGGCGTGGGCTGTGCAGGCCGAGGCATTATAACCTCCATAGGTCTGCTTGAAAAACTGGGCGCCTATGAAGCGGATTTGGACTATGTTTTCTACGACGTTCTGGGTGACGTTGTCTGTGGCGGTTTCGCGATGCCCATTCGCGAGGGCAAGGCCCAGGAGATTTACATTGTTGCCAGCGGCGAGCTCATGGCTCTCTATGCTGCCAACAATATCTGCAAGGGTATACGGAAATATGCCAGTACCGGAGGTGTGCGCCTGGGCGGCATCATCTGCAACAGCAGAAAGGTTGACGGTGAGAAGGAACTAATCATGGCTTTTGCGAAAGAACTGGGCACACAGATGATTCATTTTATTCCCAGGGATAACATTGTTCAGCGGGCAGAAATCAACAAGAAGACGGTCATTGACTATGATCCTTCATCCCCGCAGGCCGATGAATACCGGGCACTGGCGAGGGCTATCGACGGCAACGATATGTTTGTAATTCCAAAGCCGATGAAACAGGAGCGGCTGGAAGAGTTAATGATGGAATATGGCCTGCTGGATGCTTAAGGAAGGGAGGAAGTTTTTATGGTTATGATACGTGCTATTATCAGGCCGGAGAAGGTCAATACGGTACTTAACGAACTCATGCTGGCAGGTTTTCCCGCAGTCACGAAGATGGATGTGTTCGGACGGGGCAAGCAGAAAGGCGTCAAGGTCGGGGATGTGTACTATGACGAGATTCCCAAGGAAATGCTGCTCATAGTGGTAAACGATGAGGATAAGGATGACGTGATAAAAATTATCATGCGCAATGCGAGAACCGGGGAAAAGGGCCAGTTCGGTGACGGCAGAATTTTCGTCAGCCCTGTACTGGAGGCATATACCATCAGTACAGGCAAGAAAGGCCTGTAATATGAGAAGAAAACGCAAGGAGGAAAGCTGTATGAAAGAAGTTATGGCAATTATCAGGCTTAACAAGGTGAATCAGACAAAAAAAGCCCTTGCTGAAAACGGTTTTCCCGCCTTCACCTGCAGAAAGGTACTGGGACGCGGAAAAAAGAGCGTGGATTTTTCCCTGGTTGAGAACATTCTGCAGGAAGGAGATCTACCGGTATCACCCGTAGGGGAGCACCTTACCGAAAGCATCAGGTTAATCCCCAAGCGTGTATTCACCCTCGTCGTGGAGGATCACCTGGTTGAAAAAGCCGTACAAACCATTATTGATGTCAATCAGACCGGTAACAGGGGCGATGGTAAAATTTTTGTGCTTCCCATCCTGGAAAACTACCGGATCCGGACAGGTGAAGCGGCTGTTGACGCCTATTAGGAGGTGTTAGGATGAATAAAGTGGACAGGATTCTGGACAAATACAATGCCCGGGTTTACAAAAACCGGAAGCTCCATATAATTGAAAAAACCGGCGATCACCATGAGATAGCGGCCAATTCGCGCGCCATTCCCGGGATTATGACCAACCGCGGCTGCTGCTACGCCGGGTGCAAGGGAGTGGTGCTGGGACCCATCAAGGATGTGGCCATCATTACCCACGGTCCCATTGGCTGCGGCTTCTATTCCTGGGGTACACGGCGAAACAAGGCCAGGGGGGATAAGCATACCAAGAACTTTGTTGAATACTGCTTCTCTACCGACATGCAGGAGCCGGATATAGTTTTCGGCGGAGAAAAGAAGCTGAAGCAGGCCATAAAGGAAGTAGTGGAAATTTTTGATCCCGATGCCATCATGATCTGCGCTACCTGCCCCGTGGGCCTTATAGGTGATGATATCCATGCTGTGGCCGCGGAGGCCGAGAAAATGTACGGTCGCAAGGTGGTGGCCTTCAGCTGTGAGGGTTATAAGGGAGTGAGTCAGTCGGGAGGACATCATATTGCGAACAACGGCCTTATGCGTCATATCATTGGTACCGGAGACAGGGTACCCAAAAAGTATTCCATCAATATTCTGGGTGAGTACAACATCGGCGGTGACGCCTGGGAAGTGGAAAGGATTCTTAAGCGCATCGGCTATGATATTGTGGCCAATATCCCCGGCGATTCCAGTATTCATGATATTGAAAATGCCCATATTGCACACCTCAACCTGGTGCAGTGCCACCGTTCAATTAACTATGTGGCCGATATGCTCAGGGAGAAGTACGGTACGAGCTGGCTCAAGGTCAACTTCATCGGGGTGTCTTCCACTGTCAAGTCCCTGCGGGACATCGCCCGTTATTTCAATGATCCCGAACTTACTGCCAGAACCGAAGAAGTTATCGCTGAGGAACTGGCTGCCATCCATGACGAGATGCAGTATTACAGGTCAAAGCTGAAAGGCAAAACCGCGGCTCTGTTCGTGGGTGGTTCCAGATCCCATCACTATCAGATGCTGCTGAAGGATTTCGGTGTGGAGACAATCATGGCCGGCTATGAGTTTGCCCACAGGGATGATTATGAGGGACGCGAGGTACTCCCATTCATCAAGGAAGACGCCGACAGCAAGAATATCGAATCCCTGAAGATTGAAAAGGACGAAAAACGATATCGACTGTACCTGAGTGAGGAGCAGTATGAAAAGCTCAGAAAGGAAATCCCCTTGGATTATTACGGCGGCATGATCAAGGATATGGGAATGGGAACCATCATCATTGACGACATGAACCATTTCGAGACCGAGGAAATTATAAGAATACTCAAGCCCGATATCTTTTTCTCTGGTATCAAGGATAAATACGTAATACAGAAAGCAGGTATCCTTTCCAGGCAGCTTCACTCATACGATTACAGCGGTCCGTATACAGGATTCAACGGAGCCCTCAATTTCGGCCGGGATGTGGTTATGGGTCTGACCACCCCCGCCTGGGGCCTGGTTAAGGCGCCATGGAAAACCCGTCCCATGATAGAAGGCAGTTTACAGGAGGTGGTATAAATGCTGGACCTGACACCGAAGGAAATTGTTGAAAGAACAGCTCTGCGCATCAATCCGGCAAAAACCTGTCAGCCGGTGGGGGCGATGTACGCTGCACTTGGCGTCCATCGCTGCATGCCTCACAGCCATGGTTCACAGGGCTGCTGCTCCTACCACCGCACATTCCTGACCAGGCATTTCAAGGAACCTGCCATAGCATCGTCCAGCTCCTTCACCGAAGGCTCGTCGGTGTTCGGCGGAGGAAGTAACCTGAAAACAGCGATTAAAAATATTTTTGATATTTACAAGCCTGATATTATCGCAGTACATACCACATGCTTAAGCGAGACCATCGGTGACGATGTGGGCGCGTTTATCCAGGACATGGATATCGAAGAAGGCAAATATGTGGTTCATTGTCATACACCCAGCTATGTAGGTTCCCATATCACCGGTTATGGCAATATGATAGCGGGATTTATCAGATACTTGTCCCGGTCCACAGGACACAAGCACAACAGGCTTAATATCATACCGGGATTTGTCAATCCCGGAGACATGCGCGAACTCAAGCGCATTCTGGATTTGATGGAAATTCCCTTCATTATGCTTCCCGACACCAGCGGCGTGCTGGATGCGCCTATGCTGGGAAGCTATACCATGTATCCGCCGGGAGGAACCCGTATCAACGATATCATTGCGATGGGTGACAGTCCGTTGACGCTGGCACTGGGAGAACTGACCTGCGAGGTACCGGCCAATGAGCTTAAGCGGAAATGCGGAGTGGATTACAAGCTGCTGCCGCTTCCCATGGGTATTGGGGCCACCGACCGGTTTATCATGGCACTCTCGGAATTTTCCGGCCATGAGGTGCCCTACGCCCTGGAGGAAGAGCGGGGACAGCTCATTGATATCCTGCTGGATTCCCACCCTTACTTCCATGGCAAGTCGGTAGCCATATACGGCGATCCTGATACTGTACTGGGTATTACCGCGCTGGTACTGGAAATGGGTATGATCCCCAAATTCGTCATTACAGGGACTCCAGGTGAAGCCTTTACCGGGAAGGCCCAGGAGATGTTCGATACATTCGGCGTTACCGGCTGTACTGCCAAGGCTTTCTCCGACTTGTTCGAGCTCCATCAGTGGATCAAGAACGATCGGGTGGATCTTCTCATCGGCGGCTCCTATGGCAAGCAGATTGCGAAGGCTGAGGATATCCCTCTGGTCAGGGCCGGATTCCCCATACTGGATCGTTATGTGCATTCATATATGCCTTTGTTGGGTTATCGCGGCGCTATGCGCCTGGTGGAAATGATACTCAATGCCCTGATGGATCGCCGCGACAGGGATTGTGCAGACGAGGACCTGGAGCTGGTTATGTAGACCGGCTCCGCAGAAGGGAAGGTGGTTAAGATGAAGGCACAGGGCTTGCTGCTTGAAGAGCGTAAAGGTTTCATACACCATAAAGGAAGATGCGGATCGGTTTCTATCCGGTGTGATACCGATAGCCTGTCGGGAGCAGTAAGCCAGCGGGCTTGCGTGTATTGCGGCGCCAGGGTGGTTCTAAATCCCATTACCGACGCTTTTCACATTGTCCATGGCCCTATCGGCTGCGCCAGTTATACCTGGGATATCCGTGGCAGTCTTTCAAGCGGTGCAGAGTGGTACAGGAACAGTTTATCCACTGATCTGTCCGAACAGGACGTGATTTTCGGCGGGGAGAGAAAACTCTGGGAAGCGCTGTCGGAAGTGGCCCGGGTGCATTCCCCGAAGGTTATCTTCGTCTATGCAACCTGTATTGTGGGCGTCATTGGGGATGACGTGAGGGCAGTGTGCAAAAAGGCGGAAGAAAAGTTCGGTATCCATGTCATTCCGGTCATGGCCCCGGGTTTTTCGGGTCATAAACCGGTGGGATACAGGATGGCATGTAATGCCCTGATGGAGCTTATTTCCAGGGCACCCGGGGCCACAAAGAGACACGGAAGCGTTAATATCCTGGGCGATTTCAATCTGGCCGGTGAGATATGGATTATCAGGAGCTATCTCGAGGAGATGGGTATTGAAGTAACAGCTAAAATCACCGGGGATTCCAGTTGCGACGAGCTGATGCATGCCGGGGAAGCAGAGCTGAACATAGTTCAGTGCGCAGGCTCCATGACCTATCTGGCAAAGCGCATGGAGGAGACCATGGGCATTCCATATATCAAGGTAAGTTTCTTTGGCATTGAAGATACCAGCCAGTCCTTGCTACATATCGCCCAGGCACTGGGTGACAGGAAGGCAGAGAAAAAAGCCTGTGAGCTTATCGCCAGGGAAACCCGGGCGCTTAAACCAGTTTTGCGCCGGGGCAGGGAACTATTAAGGGGAAAAAAGGCTGCCATCTATGTGGGCGGCGGATTTAAGGCCATTTCACTTATCAAACAGTTCCGGGAGATTGGCATGGAAACGGTGGTAGTGGGCACCCAGACAGGCAAGAAGGAGGACTACGACTTGATAAACAGCCTGGTCAGGGAAGGCACCGTGGTACTGGATGATGCCAATCCGGCAGAACTGGAATATTTTATCAGGGAAAAGCAAGCGGATGTGCTGGTAGGAGGCGTTAAGGAACGACCACTGGCCTATAAGCTGGGAGTGGCTTTCCTGGATCATAACCATGAACGCAGACATCCCCTGGCCGGATTCGTGGGCGTAAGGAACTTTGTCAAGGAACTCAGTCTTTCGGTCAACAGCCCGGTCTGGCAGTATGTGAGGTGATAGTATGAGCGGAAAACTAAAAAGTCTGACAGTGAATCCATGTAAAATGTGTATGCCGATGGGTGCTGTCCATGCTTTTTACGGCATTGCCAGGTGTATGACACTGCTCCACGGCTCACAGGGCTGCAGTACCTATATCAGGCGGCATATGGCTACCCATTACAATGAACCCGTGGATATTGCCTCGTCAAGCATGACCGAGGAAGGCACCGTCTATGGCGGGGAAAAGAATCTCATCAATGGCATCCATAATCTCTGCAGACTCTATAATCCTGATGTAGTAGGTATTGCTACAACCTGCCTTTCGGAGACCATTGGCGAGGATATTAAAGGGATAATTAAAAGATACTACGAACTATATCCCGAAAGCAAAGTTAAACTCATTCCCGTGGCCTCGGGAGGATACATGGGTACACAGTTTGAAGGTTATTTCAGGACCCTGCGCAGTATCCTTATGCATGTTGAAATGAAGAAGGAGAAGCATAATCGGATCAATATCATTACAGGCATGCTAAGCCCGTCCGATGTGAGGATTCTCAAGGATATCCTTTCCCTGTTTCCCGTCGAGTACATTCTCCTGCCTGATGCCTCAGACAACCTGGATGGAGGTTATGACAAGAACTACCGCAGGCTCCCTGAAAATGGAACCACTCTGGAAGATATCTCCCTGATGGCGGGTTCGAGGCTGACCATAGAATTATCCCTGTTCTGTCCCGCAGAAGATTCACCCGGAGAATATCTGAAGGAAGCGTACGGGGTACCACTGGTCCGCTTAAGCCCGCCGGTGGGCTTAAGGGATACCGATGCCTTTATCCGGCTTTTATCGGAGATAAGCGGCGTTCCGGTGCCCGAAAGGCTTAATAGGGAGAGAAGCCGTTATCTCGACGCCATGATAGATTCACATAAATACAATGCGGAGGGCCGGGCAGTGGTTTTCGGTGAACCGGATTTCGTCTATTCCATGGTCCGTTTGTGTTGCGAAAACGGTCTGATGCCCGTGGTAAGCGCCACCGGAACCTCTAGCCCCAGGCTCAGAGAGCTGATTCATGAAGAGGTGGGCAAAACAGCCCATGCACTGTTTGACGAAAAATATGCGGTAATTGATAAGGCTGATTTCGAACTTATTGAGGAACTGGCACTCAAACATAAGGCCAACATGTTCATTGGAAGCTCCGATGCCCGACGCATTGAGGAGAAACATGGAATACCTCTTGTACGATGTGCTTTCCCCGTTCACGACAGGGTAGGGGGACAGCGGATTTCCACATTGGGCTATTCAGGCTCACTCAGCATGCTGGATTCCCTGACCAATACCCTGCTTAACATAAAGGAAGGGAGCTATCGGAAGGAACTGTTTAAAACCTACTGCAAGGCCGTCAAGGCCGCTTCCACCCCTCATGCCTGCAATGCCACCGATATGCATCCCTGTTTCAGTTGCACGGGTGCTCACCGGTATGCCCGAATCCATTTGCCGGTGGCTCCCGATTGCAACATCCAGTGCAAATACTGTGTGCGCAAATTTGATTGTCCCAATGAAAGCCGCCCCGGAGTAACCACCCGGGTTCTTACACCCAGAGAAGCCCTTGAGCGTTTTTTGGATGCCAGAAAGCGGCTGGGTAATCTTAACGTTGTGGGTATAGCGGGACCCGGTGATGCGCTGGCTGATTTTGAAAGAACGAGAGAGACCTTACGCCTCATACGCGAACATGACCCTAACATAATTTTCTGCATTTCAACAAACGGCCTGGCGCTTCCACAGTATGCGGATGAGCTGGTGGAACTGGGCGTTTCCCATGTGACCATTACCATAAATGCGGTGGATGTGGAAATTGCCAGCAAGATCTACTCCTATGTCACGATGATGGGCATGCGATATTCCGGGATGGCAGGGGCGGCCATGCTTGTTTCCAACCAGCTCCTGGGCATAAAACTGATGGCGTCCAGGGGCGTTAAATGCAAGGTCAACTGCGTGGTGCTCCCGGGCATCAACGATCATCATATTGAAACATTGGTGGAAAAGGTCAAAAGCCTGGGGGCCAGTATCACCAACATTATGCAGCTGATCCCCGTAAAGGGCAGCACCTTTGAGCACCTGGAACCGGTCAGCGCCGGAACCCTCAACGATATAAGGAAAAGATGCGAGAAAATACTTCCCCAGATGTATCACTGCAGGCAGTGCCGGGCTGACGCCGTGGGTTTTCTGAACGAGGATCGGTCGCTGGAATTCTATGAGAAAAAGGAACCCTCTCGGGAAGCTGCAAGGGAGAAAAAGGGCCTGCGGTTCGCCGTGGCCACAAAAAGCGGAATACTGGTGGATCAGCATTTTGGGAATGTGGATGAATTTCAGATTTACGAGTATCACGAGGGAAGGGTCGTCTACATAGAAAGGCGCAATATCGACCGGTATTGTACGGGAGGTGCTGATGTCTGCGGTTCCCAGGAGAATAAGATAACCAGAATTATCAACATACTCAATGACTGCGAGGGTGTCATTGCGTTGCGAATAGGTGAGGCTCCGCAAAGACGGCTGCAGGAAAAAGGCATACGTAGCTATACTGCCTGTGATGATATTCATGAGGCCATTATCAGAATAGCCGGAGAATTTACGGGGAAGGAGGCGATTTAAATGGTTCAGCCCAAATATCACGTATTTGTCTGTACCAGCTGCAGGCTAAACGGCAGCCAAAAGGGCTTTTGCTACAATAAGAAGGCCGTGTCAGTTGTTCAGAAATTTGTGGAGGAAATAGAAGCAAGGGATTTGTCAAACGAGGTACTGGTTACCGTCGCAGGATGCTTCGGCATATGCGACAAGGGACCCGTAGTTGTTATTTATCCTGAGGGAGCCTGGTATGGAAATGTCTCTGTGGAGGATGTTCCGGAGATTGTGGAAAGTCACCTGGAAGGAGGCATAAAGGTAGAACGCCTTCTCATGTAAACATCCGGGAAGGAGGAAGGGCATTGATCAGACTGCTGGACAGGACGCTTTCAACATTGGATTATGACAGTGAGACCATTACGGGAACCAAACTGATGGAATTGGTGACCCTTTTGTCCAGGGCAGGCGCCGACTGGGTGGAAATACCACCCAGGGCGTATCATCTTATGGGAACCATTCCGGAAGGCGTAAGTGCCATTCTGCGGGTTCATCACAGCGAGGAAGCTGCGGAATATCCGGGTTTCGACTACTATATCTCCAAGACCAGGGAAGTAAACGATGAGCTTCGTTTCATCAATGAGATTCAGGTTAATGATGCGAAAGAAATTGAACTGCTCAAAAGGTTTTACAATTTCAAATATGTGTGCATCACCGGTCTGGACGATCTGCTGTTGGGAGTTTATGCCAAAGAAATGAAGAAACTGCGATTTCCATAAGTTCGTGGCCGTAGCTGAACGGATTTTTGACCTGGGCATTGAAAGGGAAGCTGCGAAGATGTTGCTTCAGGAATTTTCAGGCATAAAACGAATGGAGTTGGTGTAATGAAGAAATCGGAATTTTACTTGTTTTGCTTTTTGCTGATTGTGGCTCTGATTGTAATAAACGGACTTGCAGTACCGGAGGAAAAGCCCGTTACCCTGACCCTGTCCGCAGCCCAGAGTCTGAAGGATGTAGTGACGGAAATAACTGATCTTTATCAGAAGCAGCATCCTCAAATTCGGGTAATTGTTAACCTGGGAGGTTCCGGTTCCCTGCAAAGACAGATTGAGCATGGAGCGCCCGTGGATCTGTTTATCAGCGCTTCTTTGGAACATATGGAGAATTTGAAGGATAAGGGGCTTCTGCACGAGGATACCTATTACCAGCTTCTCCGGAATCGTTTAGTTTTGGTTACGCCAAAGGATGACCTTGATATCAGCGGATTTGAGGACCTTTTAGCTGACAAGGCAGAGGTCGTGGCGCTGGGTGAGCCCGGCAGCGTACCGGCAGGCAAGTATGCCCTTGAGGCGTTATCTTATTTTGGGATGGATGAGAGAATAAAGGAAAAGGCGGTTTTTGCCAGGGATGTGAGGGAAGCGGAGGCCTGGGTTGAATCGGGGAATGCCCGGGCTGGTATAGTTTACATCACCGATGCTTTAGGTTCAAAGAGTTTGAGAATTGCGGCAGAAGCGCCACCGGAAAGCCATTCGCCCATTATCTACCCGGTGGGTGTTATCAAAAACGGTCAGGTGAAAGAGGCCAAAAAAATGGTGGAGTTTTTGTTTTCCAAGGAAGCTGCGGCGCTTTTTGAAAAATACGGGTTTATAACCTTGCCGGGTGATGATTATGGCTTTTGATCTCACACCCCTTTGGGTTTCATTAAAAACCACCTTAATTTCTACAATTATCGTCTTTTTTCTGGGTATCGGGGCTGCCCGGTGGGTAATGAATCTGCCGCCCAGGGCCAGGGTAATTCTGGATGCTATTTTCACATTCCCCATGATCCTGCCGCCTACCGTTCTTGGTTTCTTCCTTCTTTTGCTTCTGGGGAACAGCAGTCCCATGGGTCAGCTCCTGAAGGGAATGGGGATAAACCTCATCTTTAGCTGGACAGCCACGGTGGTTTCGGGTAGTATTGTCGCTTTCCCGCTGATGTACAGGACAGCAAGGGGTGCCTTTGAACAGGTGGACAGGTCGATTATTGACGTGGCGCGTACGTTGGGGCTGCCCAAGCGCATAATATTTTTGAAAATCCTGCTGCCTCTGAGTCTGCCAGGGCTTATGGCGGGGATCGTGCTGTCGTTTTCCCGCACCCTGGGCGAGTTTGGAGCCACGCTGATGATTGCAGGCAACATTCCCGGAAAGACCCAGACGCTACCCATTGCCATATTTTTTGCAGTTGAAAGCGGAGACATGAAAACCGCGCTTGCCTGGGTAGGACTGATTATGCTGTTGTCCTTACTTTGCATGGTTCTCCAGAGCCTGTGGGGCTACCGGTCCAGGTATATGGTTTCAAGGAGGTGAGTACATGAAACTCCTGGTGGATATCGAAAAAAAGCTTCCCCGGTTTACGCTGAGTGTTCGGTTTGAGGTTGACAGGGAAAACATCAGCATCATGGGACCGTCGGGCAGCGGAAAGAGCATGACCCTGAAGTGTATCGCCGGTTTTGAGAAGCCCGACAGGGGAAGGATTGTCCTGAATGACAGAGTTCTCTTTGATTCAGAGCGTGGTATTAATCTTCCTCCCGAGAAGAGAAAAGTAGGCTATTTGTTTCAGAATTATGCCCTTTTTCCCCATATGACCGTTGCAGAAAATATCGGGATTGCCATTCCTCGTTCGGAGAACAGGGAAAAAAGGATACGTGAAATTATTAAAAATTTCCATCTCCCTGGGCTTGAGAAAGCCTATCCTTTAAGTCTGTCTGGCGGAGAGCAGCAGCGGGTGGCTCTGGCACGCATGCTCGCAGCCAAGCCTGAACTGGTTCTTTTGGATGAACCTTTCTCTGCCCTTGACAGGATTCTGCGGGAGCAGATGCAGCAGTTGCTTCCTGGCCTGCTCCATGGTAACAATTATCTGATGGTCACGCATGACATGGACGAGGCTTATCGTTTAAGCGCAAAGATACTGGTGATGGAATACGGCAAAATGCTGGCTTTTGACAGCCGCGAAAGGCTTTTTGATCATCCGCCTAACCTTGCAGTTGCCAGGATTCTGGGGCTCAGGAATGTGAGTGAGGCCGCCCGGGTCAGGGAAAACATGATCATGGCTCCCAGGTGGGGGTGTCTGTTGGAATGCGGGGGAAAGGAGAAGGTTTCTCACGTAGGCATCCGATCCCAGCATGTGGTCATTTCCTCCAGTCCCGGCATTAATAGTTTTGAATGTGAGGTTGTCAGGATACTGGAGGATCGTTTCGCAGCCACCCTGTTTTTCCGGCTGCTTTTAAACCATACCAGGGAAATCCTGCTTCAGGCCATTGTGGACAAGGAACACTGGAAAGCAATACAAAAGGGAGGTCGACCGTTTTTTGCCTGCTTTCCGCCGGATAAGCTCCTGCTTTTCTAAGTTCATTTGCTTTTGCAACAGTACCCACACAGATATATCCTACCTTCAATATGAGAATAACCATAAACTCGGAATTCGTTTTACGATTTGCTTTAACTGCTGATATACGGATACCTCGCTTTTACAGTTTTTTATATTCTTACAATACGGGTTGCCTATGTTTGTTAACTCTTTCAATATATTCACATAAATGGTATGATTTTTATTGAAGCAAACATCAGGATTACAGTATTTAAATTTCTTAGCGAGGTTAAGTATGAATGAAAGAAAGATAATATTATGAAGCATATGATGACAGATACAAGCAGGTTTATCAAAAATCATTGAAATGGTTTTCCGATTGTCCCTCAAAAATTGTTAGTGATATAGTAATTAAATACAGAAGGCCCAAAGAAGCAAACATACATGAAATCGGATGCGGAGAAGGAAGAGATGTTATCTACTTACCTTTCAGATGAAATTTTCCCGGTTTATATATAAGTACATATGTCAATGGGTGAATAAGCGGGCGTAATAATAATCACAGGTATGGAGGTATACAACATGGATGAAGTTAAACTAAATGACAAGAGTTTTGAAAATGAATACTGCATAGGAGTGCCGTCCATAAACCCGAACCGGAAAACTTTAATTGGTTCATATGTTATAATTCCGAAATCCAAAGTAAAGTCACCATTTGAGCTGTCTTTGGAAGAATGGATAGCGACAAAGGATTTGATGGATGAAATTAAGCAGTATCTTGATGCCAAGTATAATCCGGATGGGTATAATCTGGGTTGGAATGTGGGCAAGGTGGCCGGACAGGAAGTTGAGTATGCTCATTTACATATCATACCAAGATTTAAGGACGAGCCTTACGCAGGAAGGGGAATCCGGTACTGGTTAAAGAAGGATGAAAATATAAGGCCTGGTCTTATATCAGAATGATATCTTTCCGTACCATTTTTGCAGTTTTTAACACTACTGAAATTAATAGAATTGATAGTTTTCATCCTTATCTGCGTCAAGGGGACGGTATTTTGAATATACCTCAATGTCATTTCCCTCTGAATCCCTAAATTCAAGAACCCAGTTGCTTCCTATACGGGTAAGCGGAAATACTATTTCTGCTTTTAATTCATCTAATTTTTTCATTAAGGCTTTAATGTCATCCACTTCAAAACTCGGCAAGCAATTATGACCAAAAACTACGCGGTTATCATTTGCGGCTTGATAATCAAACAACCAGAATCTAATTCCGTTGATAATAAATAATGAACCATTTTCTTCAACTTTTTGATTTAATAATTGTTCGTAAAAATTAACTGCACGCTTTAAATCCTTAACACATAAATAAAATGAGTTAAGTTTAATTTTATAATCCATAATAACCCCCATCACCTGATTCTTAAGGAAAATTATAACACTTAATTGAAAAAGGTCAATTAATTATGTAAATGTCAAATAAAAATTATCCCGGTATATATGAAATATTAAATTATAATTCGATTTATTGAGAATATTGGAATAGCTTAAAAGTACTGAAAGAACTGAAGCTGTTAAAAAATTTAATTTAATTATAATCAAAAAACTTGACATCTATTTAAGACAATTGTAGAATATGATTGTATACAATTGTCTTAAAGGAGTTGATCAAAATGGAAATGAAGAAACTGCCCGATGCGGAATTTGACGTAATGAAAGTGGTATGGTCCAATGAACCTCCTGTTACCACCGGAGTTATAATGGAACAGCTTGGTAAGCAAAGAAAGTGGAAGACACAAACCGTAAACTCGCTGCTGCTTCGTCTTGAGAAGCGTGGGTTCCTTCGCAGCGAGAAAATCGGCAAGGAACGATTATATTTCCCTGTAATCATGAGGGATGAATACTTAAGGTTTGAAACGGAAAATTTTATAAAGCAATATCACAATAACTCTTTTCTGAACCTTGTTAATACTCTGTACAAAGACAATTCTTTGTCTGATAAGGATATTGATGAACTGCTCCGGTGGATAAAAGAACGGAGGGGTTAGAATGCGGGATTTCATAATTATGCATATAACATATTCTGCTGCATTATCCCTGGTTATACTTTTATATATGGCAATTACCCCTTTACTGTCAAAGCGTTATTCAGCAAAAGGACTTTATTACACCTGGCTGGTTATTGTAATCGGGCTTTTAATACCTTACCGCCCGCAGGTGAACACAGCCTTTATAAGAACAAACAGCACAGCGGGCGAAGTAATGGGAGATGAAATATTGAGTATACCCCTGCAACCTGTCTACACAATCACTCAAATAAGCAGCGGTGTTCCCCGGAAAAATCAGCTCAATACTGAATATTGGCAGGTTATTTTCTTGATATGGCTTACAGGAGTGATTATTTATTTTTTATATCACGGTTTAAAACATTTTCAGTTTGTAAAAGCAGTTAATCGCTGGAGCGAAGAAATAAAAGATGAAAAAACGCTCTCAATTATGAGTAACATAATGAATGATTTAGGTATATCCCGGGAAATAGGGTTATATGCAAGTCCATATACAGTAAGCCCGATGATGTTTGGACTGTTTAGTCCGAGAATACTTATTATGAAGCAAAACTACTCAGAAGAAGAGCTTCATTTCATTCTTAAACATGAGCTTGTTCACTACAAAAGAAAGGACCTTTGGTATAAATTCCTGATGCTGCTGGCAACCGCTTTCCACTGGTTTAATCCTGTTGTTTATTTAATGACGAAAGTTATTAACTCTCAGTGTGAACTGTCATGCGATGCAGAGGTTGTATCTGGCACCGGCGCTGATACGCGGCGCAGATACTGTGAAATACTTATAGGCATTATAAAGAACCAATCTTTATTGAAAACAAATTTATCTACAAATTTTTATGGAGGGAAGAGAGGTATGAAAAACAGGATTTCATTAATTTTGGATACAAGAAAAAAGAAGATTGGTTTGGCTGTTGCATGCATAATACTGATAACCACAATAGGAACAGGATTTGCCATCGCAACTGCCGGCAACGGAAACTCTTCTGCTTCAGTAAATGAGCTGGCTTCAGGTGTAACCATCAAAATGAGAGATTATGACGCCACACCTGGAGAACCTAACTATGGCACATCTGTAAGTTACGTTGATTCAAGACCATCCCTGGAGTTCTATATTGAAGGAGAGGACATAGCAAGGATTGATATATCCTGCGAAAATGAATATGTGTATGCACATGACTGGACCGAAACACAGCATGAAAAATACTGGAATATAGAGTATTACCAGACCTTTGATGAGGAAACTCTGACCAGTACTTTTTACCCAGACAGGATTTATAGCAAAACAATGTCCTTTACGTTTGATGAAAACTTTACTCAATACGATAAAACATGGTACAGATGGATAGCCTATAATCTTTATTTATGGGCATCGGAAAACAATTATTCACATTTTTTGGGATATGGTATTGAGCCTAAAATTAAAATAGAAAATGAAGACCAGTTGACAGAAGAGCAAAAGATCAATATTGCTGCAGGAAATGTGGACGGGGTAAGAGGAATTGGACACATACAACTTGAGGGGTATCCTGAGGAGCTTACCAGGGACCGGATTACTATAAAAATTACAGACAGAAGCGGAAATTCAATAACAAAATACATCAATGTTAAAGTCAGTAATAATGAGTTTAATGAAACGGTAGTATCTGCAAGCCTGGAAGACTAAACCCAAGGAAGCAAGGGGCATTACTAACAAAAAATGTCATAATTTCAGGAAATAATAATCAGCCCGTCATGCAGTGTGCATCCGACGGGCTTTTTAATGGCTTATGGTGTTTTTCATTCCTCAATATTTTATAACGGAGAATACATTGCTATTTGGAATCTTACGGAAGAGCCCACGGACATCGATGCGTTAGCAGCATCACTTGTTCATGAAATGTTCAATGCATATCAAAATGAGTGTGGAGAAAAGAGATATCCGGATGAAAGACGCGCATTGAGAGAATATCATTATTCTGCAGAAAACCTGTCTGCAAAACTGCAGGAAGCAGAATGGATGCGCGCGATTCTTGAAGGAAATGAAAAGAAATTTTCAGAGTTGCTAAGTTTAAGGAAACTTAGAAAAAAGCTTTTTCCGGGACAGTATGATTATGAGGCGAAAGCAGAACAAATTGAAGGAACTGCCAACTATGTTGAGTTGCTTGCACTTATGCAGATTGCTCCTGAAAAGGGTAAGTCAAGGCTTTTGAAAATGCTCGATAATATCACGAATGCCGGCAATTATTTTCCTGTCCGGATCATTTCCTATTCAATCGGTGCTGTATTCTTATGTTGTATCAAGAAATGCTCTTCATTTGTATTTTCACGCTTCAGCGAGAGACCGTTTTCGGATGAAATACTGGATGATGTAGCTGTTTCGTCTTCCGAAATAAAGATTAATCCCGAAATAGAAATGTATCTTGCTGCCTACAAGGAAGAAACAGAGAGAATAATGAATACAGCTTTAAATAAGGGAGAGATTTGCCTTAAAGGAAAATACCCGCTGGTCAGTTTGAACATATGGGATGCGCGATGGAACGGGAAACATGCCGTATCAAACTATTTTGTCGCTTATAAGGACGAGGACCAGCCAAAGATTCTAAACGGCAATTTTGTTGTAGAAATTGATAGTAATCTGAATATACTGACGGTTTACAAACAGTGATACTTAATGAAACCTGCCCGCAGGAGATCTAATTTGAGAACATAACCCTGTGAGTATCTGTTTTCTTTGATGGATACTTTTTTTTTTAGTTAAAATTTATTTTTAAAAAGTGTTGTGTGTAATGTAATATTATACTTAAGAATAAGTTCTGCGCTTATTTTCGGATAAATAAGTAATCCAGGAGGATATTTATGGCTTGATCAAAAAAAGTTATAATAGACAATTAAAATTAATGTATCGGGCAGAATACGCAGCAGAAAAACTGAAACATCCAATTAGTTTGTAACTGGTTGTATGCAGAAATCTTAGACTGAAATATGATTGACCAAAAATCAGAGGTAGCATTGAACTGGCGGATAATTGATTATAATAGCGAGCAAGGAGGATTATACGGTGAATAATTTAATTATCAGGCGGGAAACGCATGCTGATTACAAAGCTGTGGAACTTCTTACAATGAGGGCATTTTGGAATATTCACGGTCCGGGATGCGATGAGCATCTTCTTGTAAGAAAGATTAGGCAGTCTCCGGATTACTTGCCGGATATCAGCCGGGTTGCTGAACTGGACGGAAAAATAGCCGGGGCAATTTATTATACAAAGGCGAAAGTTGTCGATGATAAAACCGAGCATGATGTAATTACGTTTGGGCCTTTAGCGGTAGAACCTACTTTGCAGAATTCCGGCATCGGAAGGGCATTGATTGAAGAAACCGTTAGATTGGCCAAAGAGGCCGGTTATTCAGGAATTGTAATTACCGGAGAGCCTACATACTATCCTAAATTGGGCTTTATGACCTGTGACAGGTTTGGGATTACTGACGCTGAAGGCAGAAATTATGATGCGCTGATGTGCCTGCCGCTAAATAAGGAATTGTTCAGTTCCGTTCATGGCAGACTTATAATAAGTCCGGTATATGAAGAATGTGGAAATAAAGAGGAATTAAAGCAGATTGAGGCTGAGTTTCCGAAATATCGCAAGGTAAAAATCAAAGACGGTTTTTTGATGCTGCTTGATAAGCGACTTGGAGTCATAGAAGCTGTGGACGGGGATGTCTATTATGTGAGGTTCTGGGAATTATCAATTCCTGCAAAGCTTGGTAAAGACTTTAATAAGGATTCTGTCAGACCGAAGGTTGGAGATGATGTTCTCTTCCTTTGGAAAAGGGACGGCATATCGGAAATTACTTCCGTATGCAAGAATATGCTGGAAGAGTGATTTGCGTTATTTCATGGTCATTGATGGACTTTATTGATTGACAACTGCTGAGCAAAATTCGGAGCGGCAGGGGTATCTTATATACGAAATGTGTTGAGGTTTTTGATATAATTAAGATAAATTAATAATCCGGAGGGATACTTATGGCTGACATTATTCAGATAAACGATACCACCTGGCGGATCGAAGACAAAGGAGTGCGGTTTTTTTTACTGGCCGGAACAGAAAAGGCACTGCTTATTGACAGCGGTATGAATACACCGAATGCAAAGCAAATTGCGGAAAGTATTACAAAACTGCCGGTAATGCTGATAAATACACATGCTGACCCGGATCATATTTCAGGAAACGGCAGTTTTGATTATTGTTATATGCATCCTGATGAAGAGAATGTTTACAGGGCACATGGCGGAACGGGAAGGATTCAGCCTGTAAATGATAATGACATTATAGATCTTGGGAACCGGCCGCTGAAAATCATTTTTATTCCCGGGCATACCCCCGGCAGCATAGCTTTGCTGGATATAAACAACAGGGTGCTTATTTCAGGGGATTCAGTTCAGGACGGAAACATTTTCATGTTCAGGAAACACAGGAATTTGTCCCTGTATGTTGAGAGCATGAAGAAATTATCCACGTATACAGCCGAGTTTGATACGATATATCCGTCCCATGGTTCATTCCCGGTTTACCCGGAATTATTAACAAGCCTTATTGAAGGTGCAGAGCAGATTATCAATGGAACTGCTGAATGTAAGGTTGTTGATATGTTCGGTACACAGGTAATGCTCTATAAATTCCCGTATGCCGGTTTCCTGTGTGAGCTTCCTGAACAAAAAGATAAAGTATAATTAGTTTATCTTTCCCTGGGATTGCATGAAAGCAGATAAATAAACAGAACCACGCGGTCAAAGCCGCGTGGTATATTTTTTGAACTGCCGTTACCGTTTTATTTTGTTACATCATTTGAAAAACGCAGATACTTTCAATTGCAGGTCAATTGCTATTGCCCGGCTGATTTTAAACTTAATTCCACGTGAAATGGTTGACAACATGGGATTTATCAGCGATATTGCTTTAGCTTTCATTGCGTTTAGTGTTGGACGGTTTTTTAAGAAAGAAAATTTTAAAGAAACCGGATTTGGTGTTATTGTTATTACTTTATTTGAATCTTTATTAGCCGGAATAATTGTAACTATTTCTATCCATTACATATTCCGTTTAGATTGGGACTTCTGCCTGCTTTTAGGGGCAATTGCAACGGCGACAGCACCGGCAAGCACAATGGTTACGATCAGACAATATCATGCACGTGGTAATTTTGTAAATACCTTACTGCAGGTAGTGGCATTTGATGATGCCGTATGTCTAATTACTTTCAGCGTTGCTTTAGCTTTTGTTAACTCTAATACCGAAGCAGGTGTTTCAACTTCTGAAATCATCCTGCCTGTAATCTATAATATAGGTGCGTTGTTAATTGGTTTTGTAAGCGGGGTAATATTAAGCAAGTTAATGACTCCAAAACGGAGTGAGGATAATCGTCTGATATTGACTATATCACTTCTTCTTGGAATTGCAGGTCTATGCGCTGCAGTGGATATTTCTCCCTTACTTCCTTGTATGCTGTTTGGCACCACCTATATCAACATGACCAAAGACAAGGAAATATATAAGCAGGTTGAAAGGTTTACTCCGCCTATTTTGTCAATATTCTTCGTCGTATCAGGAATGAATTTGGATATCGGATCGTTCAGTACCCTGGGAGTAATAGGCATATGCTATTTTATATTACGGATTGCAGGGAAGTATATCGGTGCATATCTGGGATGCATTATAGCTAAAACTTCAAAGGAAGCAAGAAATTATTTAGGGCTGGCTCTAATTCCTCAAGCAGGAGTAGCCATTGGACTCGCTTTTTTAGGCAGAAGAGTTTTAAACGGCACTATGGGAAATATGCTTCTGACAATTATCCTGTCATCCTCGGTCTTGTATGAGTTAATTGGTCCTGTATGTGCGAAGATTGCCTTGCTTTGCTCCGGAGATATAAAAATGGATAATACAACTCCTGCAGACAAAAATGAGCTAAAAACAGAAAAAGTTTGTGAAGAAAAAGTCTGTGAAGAAAAAGTGTCTTGATTACAAGGCTGCATTGAGGATTCTTTCATGAGTCGAAATAGGGTACTCAAAGGGTATTTTATGAAAAATAAAAAATAGGCAGATAAAGTATTGAATGCTTTCATAATTTCTCATATAATGGAAAAAGTATTGCAATTAAGTAGAGGTGATGCATTTTTATTGTAAAGTATTGATTTGAGTTATACATATAGTGTATTTAAAAAAATTGTTTAGAAAATAAAGGTAGTGAAAATTTAATGAACATCGCGTGTGACTTGAAGGAAAGAGACCAGTAGAATATATAGCAATAAGAAAGGAAAAGAGGTTTTGATATGAATAAAAGAAATGCAATTATACCTGTAGTAATTGTTTCTATTATTGCTATCATATTTGTATCAGTAATAGTGCTAAAAAGGGATCATGAAAAAGGATATACAGAAAGAAATTACGGTATTTCCCACGTTGAAACAAAGATAACTTCAAACGGAATTGAAGAAACTAAGCCGGAAGATGCTGTCCCGCAGAAGGAAGAATTAATTCAGAATCTTAAGGATAAGGGATACGAGCTTGAATATTATGATACCGTTTTTGATAGTGACATTTCCTGCTACAGAATATATGCAACGAAAAATAATGAATTTATTGATATATGCTATGACTTAACAGTGGAAAATGCTAAAACGGCTTTTGATGAATATGAAAAGAAATATGACAAGTATTACCTTATGGCAATGAACGGAACTTTTGTTTATTGTATCAGTGATAAAAAAGTATTCAAGGATGCAGGGTTTAAAAGTCTTGCCAATAATGGGATACAATACATTAATCATTAAAGAGATGATTTATGGGGGCAAAGGGACAGGTTTCCCCCGCTAATTTATAAATTCGGATTTGTGTATTATAAGGTATTCTTATGACGAAGAACGAACATTTGGCTTAGTAGGTGTTAATGAACATATTATATGGAGGTAACTGATTATGCTGATACCTCATCTGCATTTTAACGGTAATTGCAAAGAAGCCATTTCGTTTTACGAAAAAGCTTTTAATGTCAAGGCTGACTGCGTTATTTATGAAAGCGATTATGCTCCGGCAGATGGTAAAAACGGTGCCAGAGTTGCCCACGCAGAAATGCATATACATGGCCATAAGATTTATCTAAATGACCGGTTTGGTAAGAAAGATACCTCGACTGATATTGCAGTTCATCTTATTGTTACCTTTCAAAATAAAACTGATTTACTTTCTTGTTACGAAAAAATGAAAGAAAACAGTATTACCATTGACCCTTTGGAATCCCTGCCATATAGTCCGCTCGCAGTTCAATTTATTGATAAATTCGGAGTGCAGTGGGGATTTATGGTTGATGAAAACGCAGAGGGGTAAGCCAATAACTTTTAAATACGGAATTTAGGTCAGAATTGAGAGTAATGTCCACGGTTATCTATTGTTTATTGCAACTTGGAAGATGGATATAGCAGTCCTTGATGAATTGAAAAATATCATCAGTGAATATATTAACATAATATTGTTTACAGAAATTAACAATAGTAAACACAACGGTTAATTATAATGAAAATATTTACTATTCTTAAGAAATGAACGATGTGCATACATCAGTTCATTATTCATCAAGCTGCAATATTAATTATAAAATGAAAACTGGTATTCCCTAAAAGCAGAATTAAATCTCAGCATGATCCCAATAATCCTTGTTATGGCTGATCATCGCTTTTTCCATAGGTTGAAAGTGAGGTTAAACAATATGTCCGATATTATTTTCAAAACAGAGAACTACGTGTTCAGCTACCGCGTTGCCGGAATTCTAATACATAAAGGCAAGGTACTGCTGCAAAGAACAACCAATGACACAGGATATGCTTTTTCGGGCGGACATGTAGGCAGTAACCCTTATACACAAAACTTTTTAGAATACCTGAACAAACCAGCTTGATTACTCCTGGGGTGTTTATTTTTTCTGCCAGTATTCAAGTGTCATAAGTTTGTTTCGCAGCCAATCTGACATTTGCTCAGGTGTGCCCCAGTTCCAATGCTTAACAACATCGGCTATAACTTCTTCCATATCTTTATATTTATGAACTCCATCAATATAGCACCATTTACAATACATATCATTTACCGAACCATCTGATTCACGGCTGAGGTCATCTTCATTATCCAGGGGAGCGCCACATACCTGGCAAATCATGTTGCGAGGCTGCCCGAGCAGCGTATTAATTGATACACCAAAAGTTTTAGAGATAGTTTTAAGAACCTCTGTACTTGGCACAGTTTCACCATTTTCCCATCTTGAAACTGCTTGCCTGGTTACGAGAAGCTTAGCAGCCATTTCCTCCTGTGTCAGGTTATACTTCTTTCGAATGTTTCTTATAACATCTTTAGTTTCCATGTTTTTCACCGTCCTTTATGTCAAATATAACAGAAAACTCTTAATACATAAAGCAACTTGTTGTTGCTATACCCCTGGGAGTGTCTGTTATTCTGATGCATTCTTGGTTAACTGCATAATTCGAGGGTATAAATTTTAAATATTAATAAAGTGAATAAAGGAATACAATTATGAAACTGAAGAATTTTTATCTGCTGGCAGCGATATTGCTTTCCATTATCTCAAAAATATTGCAGTTTAAATTTAAGTCTGTCTGGGGTGATATAATAATCCTTCCTTCTGCCTGTTATTATATTCTCCGGAAGCTGTAACAATATTGGTTCCCATTCATTAATCAATTTGATCAGTTCCTGGTTAATCCCTGAAAATTCGTTCATGTCAAAATCTCCTTTCAAACCTTAAAATACATTATTCTCAAATATTTAGTAGTATGGTATCATATAGTAAATTTCCTGTAAAATCGATATATTCAATAAAACTAATCGATAGGATTGATAAGGAAGTTTTTACAGTGGAATTACGACAATTAATATTGCAGATCCCGGAGCCAATGGCTATTCTATGTTCGCCTGAACATGCATTTGCCGGCAGAGAGAGTATCCGCCCTGAAGACTTATCGGGGGAACCGTTGATTTTAACAGAACCTTGCTGTGGATATAGAGCTCTTTTCGAATATACATTGTCACGCTTTAATATAAAGTCCCATTTAATTTTAGAGGCCAGCAATGTTCAAGCAATAAAACAGTTGGTAATATTCGGAATGGGAATTACCTTTCTGCCTCAGGTTGCCGTTGAGGAAGAACTTATGCAAAAGCGGCTTGTTAAATTGAACTGGGCGGAACCGGATTTTCATATATATACCCAGGTGGTATACCATAAAACCAGGCGGATGTCTGCGGCGCTTAAAGCTTTTATTGATTTACTGAATGAAATGAAGCATAGCATCAGCCGTACATGATATTTGATTAAATTGGGATGGGGGTCTGATATTGCAATTTTGAGTAATTACTTTTGGTAAAGTTATTCCTTATATAAAATCTTATTTATGATAAAACTCACAGTGAAATTTTGCTTTAAGAATGCGGGGGTGACGAATGTTTGATTTACCTGGTAAAATAAAGAACTTAATTGATGAAGAAATATATACCATTGACAATGTGGGGATGTCAGATTCTACAGTCGTTCTGTTTAGTGATAAAATTCTTAAAATCCGGACAATTAGTGAAGAAGCAGAGAATGAATATTATGTTATGGAATGGCTGCAGGGTAAACTGCCGGTTCCTAAGGTCCTGGGATATGAAAAGGATGAAAAAAAGACTTATTTGTTAATGACAAAAGTACATGGAGAAATGGCTTGCGCAGACAAATTTATGAAAAATCCTGAGCAACTGACTGCTATGTTGGCAGATGGATTGCAAATGCTGTGGAAGGTAGATATCAGCGGCTGCCCGTATATCTGGAATCTCGACAAGAAACTGCAGATGGCAAAATATTCAGTGGAAAATAACCTCGTTAATATGGATAATACGGAACCGGACACATTTGGTGAAAACGGTTTTAAAAATCCAGAACATCTTCTTGAATGGCTTATCCGCAATAAGCCTGATGAAGAACTTGTACTGTCTCACGGGGATTTTTGCCTTCCGAATATATTTTTGGAAGACGGGAAAGTTTCAGGATTTATTGATTTGGGAAGGACAGGAGTATCAGACAAATGGCAGGATATTGCTTTATGTTATCGCAGCCTGAAGCATAATTTTGACGGAAAGTATACCGGAAAGCAATATCAGGGATTCTATGATGAAATGTTGTTTGAAAAGTTAGGAATAGAGCCTGATTGGGATAAGATCCGGTATTATATACTTTTAGACGAACTTTTTTGAACGACCGGGGACTGACAAAAGTGGAATGATATTTTATTAACAGGGTCAAATTCTGAGCGGTTCTATTATTTCTTATAACAAATGGTCAGCCCAGGTTAAACAAACAGCAGCAATCCTATTACAGGATTGTAAATTATTCGGAGGTGTAATAGGAGGCATAATATGAGAAGAATTGACCGTGAAGTTACGGATATAAATGAGATTCTGAAAATTGTGGATAAGGCAAAAATCCTTCATCTTGCCATGTTTGATACCGAGTATCCCTATATTGTTCCGATGCATTACGGATATGAATACAAGGACGGCAATCTTGTTTTTTACATGCACTCGGCAAAAGAAGGTCATAAGCTGGATTTGATTCGCAGGAACAAGAATGTTTGTATTGAACTGGATTGTGACGTTGAACTGATTTCGGGCGGTGATATTCCGTGCAAATATGGTTCAACTTTTTCTTCGGTTATTGGAAGAGGATATGCAGAAATCTTGAAAAATGAGCAGGAAAAGATTACAGGGCTCAAGTTGCTCATGCTGAATCAGACCGGACGGGAGTTTGAAATTGACGAAAGTATGGCGAATGCAGTTGATATAATCAAGGTTACTGTACATTCTTTCACTGCAAAATCAAACGTGATGAAAAGATGAATTTCAGGTTTAGCCTGTAGCCGGCCAGGGTCAATGCGTCGGGCGAAACGGAAGGGTTGAAGTGCGTTTTTCAGACGATGGCAGAATTCTAATCGGCGGGCAGGCAGTAACTTGCATTGAAGGAACACTGAAAATATAATGCAGATTTAACAGGGGTATTTACATGCCCCAGGGAAGAGTATTTTTACTTGATTATATTTTTACAGGAATATATTTTAAGGTATATGGGATTAACTGAAAGTATCAAAAAAGCAACTTTTATACCGGAAAAGGTTATCATGGCATAAGCCTTTATTGCCACAGGTTATCTATCGATTATACAGCACGAAAATTTATAACAATTTCAATGGTTAAAATTAAAATTCTATATAAGGTTAGGAGATAAATATGGGTATACATAATGGAACAGGATGGGAACGCAAAAACAGGGTTATATTTGACGAAATTGTCATCAGTTATGACAGGATTCGGTGGGAGTACCCGGATGAACTTTGTGCGGATATTATTCGATATACCGGACCCGGAAAAGGCAAAAAAGCCCTTGAGATAGGTGCGGGAACCGGGAAGGCAACTGCTCCTTTTCTTGAATCAGGGTATGAAGTGACTGCTGTAGAGATGAGCGGGAATATGTCAGGATTTTTGGCGGAAAAGTTCAAAAGTTTCAATAACTTTAATGTCATTACATCCACTTTCGAGGATGCATCATTGGAAGATGAAAGTTATGATTTGATATTCGCAGCATCTTCTTTTCATTGGGTGGATCCTGAAACAGGGTGTCCCAAGATTTTCCGTCTTTTAAAGAAAGGCGGTGTTTTTGCTCTGTTCCGCAGTAATCCTGTTCCTGCTGAAGGTGAAAAACTCTATGAAGAAATCCAAAAAGTATATGAAAAATACTATTACACCTATTATATTTCAAAGGAAAGGCCAGTCAGACGATCCAGGGATGATTATTTCAGACCTGATGAAATCAGAAAGAGATTTGGGTTTGATTGCCTGGAAAGGTTTGGATTCACCGAGATTGTTATGAAGCTTTACGATGCATCGCGTACATACAGTGCTGATGAATACATTGAGCTTCTTGACACTTTTTCAGACCACAGAAGCCTGCCGGCTGACCTCAGGGGAGCCCTGTATGAGGGGATAAAGGAAGCCATATTAAGGCATGGCGGGTATCATAGGGTGGATTATGTTTTTCAGTTGTATATGGGAAAAAAGCCTTAAAACATGTAAGTGAGAACGGGAAGGCATATATGGAGTTTGCTATGAAACACTACAAATCATGGTCAGGATTGAACAAGCAACTGAAAGAACGGATTTTGCTGTTCCTTTCATTAATTCGACATTGGTGATTTCAGCCTGGGATAACGAGCGTCTGGTCGGCGCTGTAAGAGTATTAAGCGACAAGGTCATAAGATTTGTGATATATGATATGATGGTTGATCCCGAATACCGCAATAAAGGTATAGGAAAAGAACTTATAAAAAAATGCATAGAGCATTTTCCCAATACTGAATGGCTGATTCAAACAGAAAAGCATATTTCCGGCTTTTATGAGAAGATTAGCATTAAGGCTTATAACGGCGTGGTAATGACGATACCGTCCAAATATCAGCAATGCTGGATAAGCCTGAGCGGAAGCTGAAAAAACACGGAGGAATTTGCAAATGAAAAAATACACCAATATACTGTTTGATTTGGACGGCACGCTGACCGATCCCAAAGTCGGGATTACAAAATCAGTGGCATATGCTCTGAAAAGTTTTGGCATAGTGGTGGAAGATACTGACAGCCTGTGTAAGTTCATTGGTCCGCCGCTTAGGGTATCCTTCAGGGAGTATTACGGATTCAGCGAGGATGATTGCAATAAAGCCGTTGAAAAATACAGGGAATACTTCAGGGAAACCGGTATATTCGAAAACAGGGTTTATCCCGGTATTGAAGACCTTTTGAAAAACCTGAAACAGAGCGGTAAAAGACTGTTTGTTGCCACATCCAAGCCTACAGTTTTTGCTGTAAAGATACTGGAACATTTTGACCTGATCAGGTATTTTGATGATGATGTTAATTCTATAACCAGGATGAGGTGCTCTGAACATGAATGCATTGATTATTAATTGCAGTCCTGTACGAACAGGTGCTACAGCGGAAATTGCAAAAATAATATCGGAGCAGTTGTCCAGTAAATACAATACCAGGATTATCTGCATAGATGATTATAGGTTTGGTTTCTGCAGGGGCTGCAGGAACTGCCACACAACAGCCAGATGTGTTCAGCGTGATGATATAGATGTGATAATGGGTGAATTTGAATGGGCTGACATTATCGTTTCGGTTGCCCCGTCCTATTGGTCCGATATTCCGGGACAGTTCAAGGCTTTTATTGACAGATGCACTCCCTGGAGCAATACCCACGAACCACATGCCACTATCAGCAGGGGTAAGAAAGGATATTCTGTAGCATTACGTACAGGCTCGGGTATGAGAGAATGCAGCAGGATTATTGAAAGTATAGAACATTTCTACGGTCATTTGAAAATTGAATGCTGCGGCAGGCTTGGACTGTGTTCGATAGAGAACAAGGAAGCTGTTGAGCCAAGAAAACCGGAAATAGTGGCCTTCTGTAAAGAAATTCTGGCTGCATGGTAATAAGGGAAAGTGGCGGAAACGGTCGGATTGATCTCTGTTACAAAAATATAAGTTAATCTCGTTAAAAATATGCTATAATAGTATTGTTTTGGTATATGATGTATATCAAGGTTTTCAAAGTAATATTTTCATAAAAGGAGGATTCAGAAATATGGGAAAATTCAGAAAAATAACAGCATTAGTTCTTGCAATATGCACAATTGCAGCATTTCTGGCACCTTCTTTTGCCGATGACAGTGCCCTTGAGGATGCAAAGTACCTGGAGAAGATGAATATTCTCAAGGGTGACGGAAATGGCGTAAATGAGGATTACCTTTCAAAGGGAACCACAAGAATTCAGGCGGCTGTGATCTATCTTAGGCTTCTTGGACTTGAGGACGAAGCTCTTAAGTTTTCATCCGGGGATAATTTTGCTGATGCTGATACACTGGCATGGGAAGAGGGCAGAAATATCCTGGCATATCTCAAGGCTAATCCGCAGCTGGGGTGGATTGGTGTTGGAGAAGGCAAGTTCGATCCCAACGGCCCTGCAACCGCCCAGATGATTTATAAGGTTTTGCTTGAAGCTTTAGGATACAAGGAAGGACAAGACTTTACATATGATAATACGCTTAATTTTGCTGCTGATAAAGGCCTTACAAGAATCAGCGATGTAAAAGGCCAGATAAGCAATGCTGATTTGGCGGTGGCAATAAGGGAAGCTCTTGACAAGCCAATTGCAGACGGAACGAAGACTCTTGCACAGAAACTCGGTTATGACGTACAAAGCGGTGCTGAACAGACCGGAAGAATACCGGTAGATGAAAACGGGCTTGATGCAAACGGAAGGATTGTTGCTTACTATGGCACACCTGACAGCATTGACGGCGAAATTGAAGATATTTGGAATATTGCCGAACCCGTAAAATTCACGAAAATAGGTATCGGTACAACTGATACGACCGCAACTCTGAGGGTTCTGTGGGATGACAGGGCTGTGTATTTCCTCGTCGAAGTAAAGGACAAAAACCTTTCTGATGCATCGGTTAATGTGTATGAGAAAGACAGCGTTGAGTTTTTCCTTGATGAGGACAACAAGAGAGGCGGGATTTATGAATGGGACGACAGCCAGTTCAGAATTAATTTCAAAAATGAAAGATCCGCGGACCATGGTGATTTGACCAACCTGTATTCAGCTGCAAAGGTAGTGGAAGACGGATATGTGATTGAAGGCCGTGTTGCATTGCTGTACAGGAATCCTGAAAACGGAAAGGTAATGGGTGTGGAAGCCCAGGTCAATGACGCGGTTGGCAGTCAAAGAATAGCAACATTGAACGTGTTCGATACCACCGGTACTGCATATATGGATACGAGCAAGTTCGGCGAAATGATCCTGGTGGGTAAAGGTGAAGGCGCCGTTGCTAAACCCTCATTTTACGATTTGCTGTCCCTGGTCATAAGTGCAAAGGAGATTGACCTCAAACGTTATGTAAACGGGGACGAGGTTGACTCACTTATAAAGGAAGCCGAAGCTGCAATTGCAGACAAATCTTCAACCCAGGAAGTATTTGATGAACTGTACGGTAAACTGGAAAACGCCATTGAAAACCTGGTTCTCAATGAAGAACTGTCCTTTGACGAGAAAGAGTGCAGGGACATATTCAAGAGATATAAAACAACATATCCTGAAGATATAAGGGGTACCATTGTAAGGGTTGATTACAAGACCAATACTTACGATGAAGAAGCGAAAGAACTTGATAAATACATGCTTGTATATCTCCCGCACGGGTATGATCCCGAGGATAAATCCAAGAAATATGATGTATTTTATCTGATTCATGGTATGGCTGAAAGCCAGCATACTGCTTTCGGAGATGTGGATCAGTATTCCGAACTTATGAGAATAGTAGACCACCTGATTGCCGACGGCAAGATCAAACCCATGATTATCGTTACTCCAACATGGTATAACTCGCCTTCGGACAATATGTTTATCCGCGTCAAGGAATTCCATAAGGAACTGGTGAATGATATTATACCGACAATCGAAGGTCAGTTTAATGTTTACGCCAAGTCAACCAGCAAGGAAGACCTGATTGCAGCAAGAGAACACAGGGCGGTGGGCGGATTCTCCATGGGTGCAGGCTGTACATGGTATAACTACATTTATGCCATAGATTATTTCAAATACTATGTTCCCATCAGCCTGTGGTGCCTGCAGGATACTGAGTCGATAAAGAATGAAGGATACAATTTCGAGGGAACAAATGAAGAAATCATAGCCCAGTATTTGGCTGCAATTGCAAGGAACAAGGGCTATACGAAGGATGATATAAGAATCTTTGCTGCAACCGGAACGGCCGATATGGCATATAACGGCATGGTGGAACAGATTAAGGCAATGAAGAACCACGAGGATGTTAAGGATATATTCGTATATTCGGCAGATCTGAGAAAAGGTAACTTCTATTTCCTGACGCTTGAGGGCGGCGCTCACAACTGGACATGCGTAAACCGTTACCTGTTCAATATCCTGCCTGATATGTTCCGCGACTGATTGCATACCTGCGTCTAAAATCCGGAAATAAGCATTAACACGGGACTATGGACGGGAGAGATTTATCTCTCCCGTTCTTATCGATGAATCGTATGGATCATTTAAGTAAACATTTCAGAATATCCACGTCACGTGAAACGCTAAATGCTTATGCCTCTTTGGAAGCACTGTAATCCCGCATCCGGTTTTTAGCCCGAAGTATAATGATAATATCGAAGGAAGGTTTTTTGCATGAGTAAGGTTCAAAGAATAAAATGCGGGAATGGGAACTGTTATATTGTAACAGAAGGAAATACGGGTATTTTGGTTGACACCGGGAGAGAAAAATGTCTGGATGCGGTCATTGATGCCTGTAAATCCTATACGATAAAGCTGATTGTATTAACCCATGGCCATTATGATCACGCGGAAAATGCCGCTGTTCTGTCAGAAAAGCTTGGAGCGCCTGTTGCGATGCACAAAGATGATTTGGAACTGATAGAATCAAACAGTAATCAGTCACTTTCAGCCCGGACTTTTTTGGGAAAGATAATTCTGTCCGCTTCTCTTAAAGGATTCTCAGAAGTAAGGATGAAAGCATTCACCCCGTCTGTTTTCCTTAAGGATGGAGATGATCTTGCAGAATACGGAATTAATGCAAAGGTTGTCGGATTTCCTGGCCATACCAAAGGTTCAATAGGTATTGATGTGGAAGAAAAAGAGCTTATAGTCGGTGATGCATTGATGAATATGTTTTATCCTACCGTATCCCTGCTGTACAACGATGAAAAGGCGATGCTTAACAGTGCTGCGAAAATAACCGGGTTCGGAAAGCGTATTATTTATTTTGGTCATGGGAGACCTGTACAAAACAAAATATGGGTATAATAACAGGAGAAACCGTCGCTTTGCCAGGTTACGGCTTGACAACGGACGGCATTATGCAGGTATCTGCACAGTGACGGTTTTCTCATGTCTTAAAACGGAGGTAATAATATGAACGGAAATAATTCGGGCGGTTCCAGACGAATCCTGATTATCGGAAACGGAGCGGCAGGACTGGCTGCAGCAAAAGCAGCAAGGGCACAGGATCCGGATGCTGAAATTACGATGTTCGGAGCGGATAATCATTTGCCATATTACCGGCTTCGTTTGTGTGAATACATCGGCAAAAGCGTAGATCCGGATGAACTGGTAATAAACAGTGAGGAATGGTTCAGGAAAAACCGGATCCAGGTTGAGGTAAATTCAAAGGTTACCGAAATACATCCGGATGAAAGGAAAATCCGTGTAAACGGAAAAGAATACAGTTATGACAGCCTTGTTCTGGCTACAGGCAGCACGCCGGTTATGCCTTCGTTTGAAGGCAAAGAACTCAAAGGGATCCATACGATATGGACATTGGAGGACGTCGCTGATATCAATAGAAGCCTTGCGGATGCCAGAAAGGCAGTTGTAATCGGCGGTGGCCTGCTTGGACTGGAGGCCGCATATAAAATATCCGAAATGGGCGTTGATGTATCACTGATAGAGGCCATGCCGAGGCTTCTGCCAAAGCAACTGGATGAAGTGGGTTCCGAAATATTCAGAAACAAGGTGGAGAGCCTGGACATATCGGTTATTTGCGGAAAATCCGTGGCAGGTTTTGACGGTGTCGGAAGCAGTCATGTCAGAAAAGTGCATATGGCTGACGGTTCATTCCTGGAAGCAGATGTCGTAATTGTAGCGGTCGGTGTTGCACCCAATACTTCCGTATGCCGGGACCGCGGTATTAATATGAACCGCTACCTGAATGTCAACGAAAAAATGGAGACCAATATAGAAAACATATACGCTGCAGGCGATGTGGCTAGCGTCAACGGCAGATGGTTTGGCCAATGGAGAGTGGCAGGAATGCAAGGTCAGGTGGCAGGAGCAAATGCCGCGGGAGGGAATGCAGTTTACAAAACAGACGATATTCCCTATATACTGGCAACCATGGGGACAAGGGTGGTTTGCTCGGGTGATGCCGGTATTCTTCAGGCTGATAATTCTGATACGGTATATAAAATTGACCGGCAAACAGATAAAGAACGGTTTTCCTATTCCAAGCTTGTTTTCCGGGACGGGCTGTTTGTCGGATATATACTTGTCGGAGAACCTGCAAAAGCGTTTAGCAAAATCCAGCCCCTTCTTATGACCGATGCAAAAGCCGCAGACATAAGAAAAATTCTCTGATGATGTGCGCCGGGGGACGGTTCTATGGCGCACACATAGATGTAACTGTAACATCCTAAACAGGTGGAGTTTATTTGTAATATGTACAAATAAAGAAGTGAAATGCCAAGGCATGCAAGGCTGATTAGTTCAACAGGAGATAATGGAAAATCAAAAGCAGAAATTTATTGGAGTAGAGATTAGAACTAAGCAAAAGAAATAAATATGTCAAAATGTTTCTTGAAAAAAGGTATGTCGATAAGAAAAAAACGGTGTGACACAGAACCGTCCCCCGGCGCATGGAAACCGTCCCCCGGCGCATGGAGGAACTGAATTTTAAGCAGAAGAGGTGAACTTAATGAGACTGGAAGGAAAACGAATTGAACTGATTCCTTTGACCGCGAGACAATTGACCTTATGGGTTGATAATATAAAAGCTTTGGAGGCTGAGCTTGACTGTATTTACCGTGGCGAGCCGGTCATGGGGTCTTTTATTGACTTTGTGCGAAGTAAGGCTTCCATGGCAGAAAACGACCCGGACAATTACCTGTTCCATACCATATGGTTTATAATGCACAAAACGGACGGGATAGTGATGGGAGAAATAGCTTTTACCAGTCCGCCAAACGAAAATCATGAAGTGGAGATCGGGTACGGTCTCAATCCCGAGTTCCAGGGAATGGGCTATATGACAGAAGCCGTTGAGATGCTCTGCAAATGGGCCTTAGCCCAAGAAGGAGTGGATCATGTCATAGCCAGCACTGAAAACAATATCAAATCAGAAAACACATTGAAGCGGGCCGGCTTCGTAAAATACAAGCAGGAAGGAACTACTTTGTGGTGGAGGTTATAATTAGTTCTCATAGTATTCTGCCAATACTGTATTTTTACACATATCCCAATAAAGATTAATATACCCATCTGCCCGATAGTAAAGTACGTATAGTTGTATAAAAAGTGAACGAATGACGATAATTTTCCTAAGTGATGAGAAAGCTCCCAGGTACAATGGAATATATCTTGCCAGCAAAAATAATCCGGTGGAGTGCTATATAAAGATTACAGACATGAAAGTTATTTTTTTCGTAAAAAAATTAATAGGGAAAAGCCGGTTGGCCTTGCGGGAAATTACAGAAATGCTCAGGGTTAACCGTGAAATTGTAAGTGAATTCAACCTGTAAAATCTTTGAACAAAGGCAAGTTAGTTTTTACATGCAGGGTGTTCTGCAGGCAGAAAGGAGTTTTTTTAAAATGGAATACAGGGTATTCAGCTACAATGCGAATGCAGTTTGTTTCCGGAAAAACGGCCATAATTTCGGAATGATATGTTCATGGGTAACCCAGGTGGATTACGATAAGATCGTGATGCTGATAGGTGCCCAGAGCGTTACCGGAAAAAACATTTCCAGGGGTGATATCATCGGAGTTAGTGTATTGAGCGAGAAACAGGAGCATGTCATGAATACATTGGGCAATAATCATTCTAATGAAACTGACAAGTTTGAAAATATAGATTTCACGGTATCAGGTTCCGCAATACTAATCAATAACTCAAGCGTCAATATGATTGTTGAAGTGCTTGATATTCTGCATTTGCCCGGAATAGAGGAAGATAATCTGGTGTATGGACTCATAAAGTCATGTACCAGGAGTAAAGAGCCTGCGATGATAGTTCAATAAATAACTTGTCAAGGGGACAGTTCTTTTGGCACTTTGACCTGATTAATTGTCAGAAAGAAAGTACGTTAAATTGGGGCGTTTGCTACCGGAAGAGTAATAAATTACAAATTTTTATATATCAAAAGAACGTCCCTTGCCATATTAAATCCGGATAACGGAGGGATAAGCTGTGTCAACACTTATAATAATCAGAGGAAATTCAGGCAGTGGCAAGACAAGTGTTGCGAAAATGCTTCAAAAAAGATAGGAAGAAATACTTTTTGATTTCGCAGGATACCGTGAGATGGGAAATGTTGTGGGTACATACGCAGGAAGAAAATCCAGACGATAATATTCACTGCGTTGATTTCAGTAATATTTCTGGTGATATCAGTTGCTTTCCTGACATCACCGGAGTATATTCCATACAGCGAAGGAAGTGTAGCGATTCGTGAAATTGGAAACGGGATGGTATTGGCTGAATTTGATGATACAGTTTACGGGTATGACATCAACAGGTATCCCGCAGATGATGGCTTGGGGTATATTTATCACATAACGACGTGGAACAGGAAAAATGCTAGGACCGTTCCCTGGCATGATACTATTCGTTGTTCTCTATAATACTCAAGATTTCTTTTTCCACTATAGCCTAAATTTCTTCCCATTCGCCTTTATATGATTTCCTGAAGTTTCCTGATTCGAGGAAATAAGAAAATACTTCATGTTGCTTCATTTCTCTGCAATCTGCGGATAGTCCATATCCAGCACACGTGTCAGGATGAGAAGGGTTGGTTGGGCACTGAACTTATCAGAATATTTCTTTTGCTTGAGCTCTGCCATTTTATATGCAGTTCTGATCAGTGCCTTTATGTCGGAAGCCTTTGACAGTACAGAAGGCTGTATCTTATACAATTAAATAGCACTAAACTCGGGCATTTTGACTGTTGATAACGGGAAACTGGATTTCGAAGCCATAAAGGTAGTATATGACGTTGATAAAGTAGTTTCGGACATAAACCGCCTGGCTTATCCTGCATCAGAAGAAATTAAAAGGCTCTTTTTTAACGTAAAATAAAAGCAGCCAACCTCCGCGGTTACTTCGGACAAGTGGAATCTATGAAACCAACGGTTTTATAAGGCCTGCCCGGTTGTCTGAATAATGCGGGGAAGGGTGATATCAAGGGATCAGATTACATAATCATCCACAGGCGGAAGTATTCTGCTTAAAAACTGCTTTGTCCTTTCCTCGCGCGGATTTGTGAAAATTTCTTCAGGCGGCCCTTCTTCAACAACAACGCCGTCTGCCATGAACACAATGTGATTTGCAACATCCCGGGCAAAAGACATTTCGTGAGTAACCACAACCATTGTTATGCCTTCGCGGGCTAGCTGCTTCATTACGGCAAGAACTTCACCTGTAAGCTCGGGATCAAGGGCAGAGGTAGGCTCATCAAAGAGTATCACGTCGGGATTCACTGCAATTGCCCTGGCGATTGCGACGCGCTGCTGCTGCCCTCCTGAAAGCTTGGAAGGGTAATAATTTTCCCGGTCTGAAAGCCCGACTTTGCTCAAGGCTTTCCTGGCAATCTCTATGGCCTCGGCTTTAGGCACTTTTCGTGCGACAATAAGCCCCTCGGTGACATTTTCAAGGGCAGTTTTGTTGTTGAACAGGTTAAAACTTTGGAATACAAATGCAGTCTTTTTTCTGATCTTTGAAATATCCGCCGCTGAAGCGGTTTTTACGTTCACATGCAGATCATCAAAGATAATTTCTCCTTTATCGGCACGCTCAAGGAAATTGATGCAGCGCAGAAGCGTGGTTTTCCCTGAACCGCTCGGTCCGAGAATTACGATTACGTCGCCTTTTTTCACCCTGATGTTTACGCCTTTCAGAACTTTATTGCTGCCAAAGGATTTATGTATATCGATAAGTTCAAGCATGGTCCAACCCCCGATTATTCATTTATAAATGTTTTGTTTATTAATTAGCTTTTACCGGTGCTCCTGTAAGGATTCTGTACGAACCCAGGTGTTTTTCAAGCCATCCGAAAATGAACTGGATCAGGGAGCACAGGATTATATATATGATAAGAATATCAAGATAGGCTTCGATGTAGTTGTATCCGTATGAAGCCGCAATTTTCGCAATGGCTGTTACTTCTTTTACGGTCATCATAAAGGCAAGAGAGGTTCCCTTAATAATACTGATTGTAAGATTGCATATATTAGGTATTGCCGTAACCAGTGCCTGGGGTATTATTATCCTCGTATAGGCCTGTACCGGAGACATACCGATGGAAAGTGCGGCCTCCAGCTGCCCCTTGTTTACCGTAAGAAGTGCCGAACGGAATATTTCTGAAAGACTGGCACTTGCATTTATTGAAAACACTATAAAGGCATAGATGATGGGATTAATTTCAAATACGTTGATATTCCAGCCGGCGCTTTTAATTATGCTGTTGAAAAGGCTGGGAAGCAGGCTGTAAATAATAAGTATCTGCAGAACAACAGGTGTACCCCTGATAAACGAGACATATGCCGTAACAATCTGCTTTACAATTTTAACGTTGTAAATCTTGGAAATGGCCATGAAAAATGCAACCGGGGTTGATACAAGCAGTGCCACGGCAGTAATTCCCAGGGTTACCGGAACACCTGTCAGGGCAAGCAAAAACGTATCAGCCATAAATTTTAAATCCAGTTCCATAGGGTACACCTCCTATTCCGCAAGATTTCTTTTACCCCTGGAAAGTGATTTTTCCACAAATCCGAAAGATTTTTCGATGATCAGTGTCAGCATCCAGTATATCAGTGCAAGGGCGATATACGTTTCCAGGGCATAGGCACCGAAGTTTTTTGAAATAATAAGCGAACCTTTGCCCATTATATCTACAAGCCCTATTGTAAAAGCCAGGGCACCGTCTTTCATCAGGTTTACGAGCATATTGCACATGTTAGGCAGGGCCACTGCTGTTGCCTGTGGAAGCATGATACGGTAAAATGCCTGGAACGGACTTAGTCCGATGCTGACTGCAGCTTCCCACTGTCCTTTGTCAACCGATTCATATGATGAACGCATAATCTCGGACAGTGTTGCACCATAAAGCAGTGTACAGGTTACAAGCACAAAAATACCTTTTTCCATGTTGTTTATGTCTACTCCGGCGGTGGAGAGCAGCAGCTCCGGCAATCCGTAGTAGACAATAAACAACAGTACAATGGGAGGGGTACAACGCATTACGCCAATATATGCATCTGCCAGAAACCTTGAAATTTTTCTCCCTGATATTTTGGCTCTTGCCAGGATAAAACCCAGCAAGGAGCCAAAGAATACAGAGCCTGCAAGCATTAAAACAGTCACACGAAGATAAGGAAGGACCTCTATAAATACTTTCAGAATAAACAGCGGATTAAAGGGTCTCATTGCAATCTGCCTTCTTTGCTGACAAAGTTATTCAGAGATATACTGGAAGATATCCTCGTTGAAATATTTCTGGGTTAACTCGGCAATAACTCCGTTTTTCCTGAGCTGTTCAATGGCCTTGTCATAGGCGTCGGCCAGTTCCTGGTCATTCTTGTTGAACAAAGGATATGTAGGAATGGCCCGGTAAGGAATATATACAAGCTTATCGGCAAAGTCCCTGTACGGGGCGTCCTCGGCAAGAACGTTCTTATGAAAGCTTAATTTTATTTCAAAATATGCATCATACCTGCCTTCAAGGACCCATGTATACGCATCCGAAACATTGAAAACCTCTGAAGCCACAAGTTTTACCTGGTTGTCGGGATGGGTCCTGTTATATTCTTCCACGACGGCCCACTGGGCGTTTTGCGGGGCAATTGGGACGAGCTTGCCGCTGAATCTTGCAAATGATTCCATGTCCTTAATCTCGTCTGCATCCTCTGCCCTGATGGTGAGGCCTATAATACTTGCTGCAATATAATTTTTCGGGTAAATGTATTTTTTCGCACGCTCTTCGGTAAACCAGGCACCCTTAACGCCTATATTGTATTTTCCCGATTCAACACCTATAAGCAGATCGTCGTCTGACGTCGGCACAAAGGTAAACTTATACTGCGGCAACAGTTCGTCAACCGCTCTCAGAACCTGGACCTCAAAACCGTCGGACTCACCGTTTTCATTGACAAAGTCATAGGGTACAAAAGTCTGAGTATGGGCAACGCGTATTTCTTTCACTTCTGCGATTGATTCCGATGAAGCCGGAGTCACAGTGCCCGCTGAATTTTTTTGGGACCCGGATGTCTGGGAGGATTTTGCGCAGGCCGCAGCTCCGGCCAGTAATGTTATTATCAAAAGCAAAAATACAATTCTATGTTTAAATTTCATTTTTGATTCCTCCTGTTCATGCGATTTGGTTTATATTTGGGATGAAAGAATTTTTGCCTTGTTCCTGACCCAGTCAAGCCGCTTAAGGTCAATATCGCTTGGAACGGTGCAGTCTGCACCCAATATAATGCCGATTTTGCCCGATTCCCTGACAAGCTTCTCTGTCAGTGCTTCAATTTCTTCCTTGCTTCCTGAATGCAGGATTCCGCCGGGCTTGTTGTCAAAGCCGCCGATGACCGCTTTTCCGCCAAACAGCTTTTTCCCTTCCGCAAGGCTTACACCTTCAACGTTTACGGCCCAGTTCACTGCCTTTGCATTGTAATTTACGTAAATGGTCAAATCGTTACGGCTTCCTTCATAACCGCAGATGTGCAGGATATTGTTCTCGCTGTACCTGTTGGCGGTTTCCAGCACGAGAAGCTCAGCAGGCGCAATCACTTCCCTGTAAAGGTCAGGAGTGATTCGGGAATCCTGGACATTCTGTACGCTTAAATAAATACCGTCGGCTTTTCCCTCAGAGATGACTCTCCGTGCAAGTTCGCCAAGATCCTGAGCAATGGTATTCAGTGCATGTTTTATGGCGTCCTTGTTCTTAAGTATCAGGTCAGCCAGGACCTTGTTTCCGTTATTGCGGTGGAGCAGTTTGAAATATGTAGCGGGTGCGAAAACATTATAAAATGTAAGCACTTCATTACCGAAAGAATCTGTTAGCGTTCTGACCAGTTCAACCTGCTTTTCAATCCACGGATGGTCAGGACCTATGGGCTTAATTTTCAGGAATTCCTCCGGGTTTTCTGTATTGAGCAGAACAGGATTGGGATATTCGAAAAAGCCGTCACTCATGAGCTTGACAAAGTCAGGTTTGAATTCTTTTACAAACTTCTTGTGTCCCTCAATGTTTTTACGGATAATGTCCGGATTTCTTAAACCGTCGTGGAATTCTGACCTGTCTGCAAAATGGAACCAGAATCCGACCGGGATTCTTTCTACGGGTTTATTGTTTAATGCATCAAGCACCAGTTGCCTTTTTGACATACTTATTTCTCCTTTCATTTTTTTTTCTTTTTTTTCGATTTCAGCTGGCAGTACCGAAACGACAGATTTTATGCCTGCTTTTGTCGCTGACGTAACAATAATTTACATGATTTCTTTTCATATAAAGGTCTCCTTTTATTAAATCATATAATACATATATGAATAATATATATCACCGCGTTACACTTTTTGTCAATTGTTTTTTTATAAAATGTATATGAATAGTATGTAATATATTATTGGCAAAAATGACAAAGGGTGCGCCGGGGGACGGTTCTGTGGCGCACACATAGATACTACTGTAACATCTTGAAAACGGAGGTATATTCCCTATGCCGAACGAAACATGGCATAGGGCGATATCCAGCTTTGAATTTGAACATGACTGGAGTGTAGACGACTGGCGAAGACTTGGGGCAAAACAGGATGTATATCGATACTTCCGGGCTTGTTCCTAGGAATGTTATACGTAGTTTGTAATTATACGCGTGTAAAAAGCAAATCGTTTTTCGCTGTTTTCCAATAAGGACAAAGGAATATTTGCATTTCTGGAAAAAAGGTTGAGGAATTTGGGGCAAAATAGTGATATTGGCCTGTATGATGAATCATTTTTTAAAAAACATAAGCAATGCCTTTTAATCTTCTACTTGTCTTAATTGGCTGAATAGTGCTATATTGTTGACATTAAGATATGCGGGGAGGAAAATTATATGGATTTTTTCAGGAATATCGGTCCGTTTTTACTTGCTGTGGTAGCTGTAATAATTAACGGTGTGCCCCAGCTTCTTTACGCCCAGGCACGCGGTTTTGCGTTAAAACCGGCAGGTTTTGCGTACCTGATTGGCGGTTTGGGTAACCTGCTGACCGGTTCGGTAACTCCGATTTCATCCCAGGCGGAGACGATAACCGTTGCCAGCGTAAAGAAGAATTTAAGGGATAATGTCAGTTCAATTCTTCTTGCAGCGGTAATTATGATTATTATCGCCGCATTCGGAGGAGTTAACAAGATTTCTGAATTTGCAGGCGTGGCGATTATATCCGGTATGATGAGCGGCGTTGGCCTTATCCTGGCCGGTGTATCGCTGGACATGTTCAACCAGGATAAGCGTACTTCCCTTGTTTCCATTGTAACGGCGATTTCTGCCTATGCCGTGTTTTACAACAGCCCCAACAAGGTTGTTTGGACGATTTTCTTCTCGGTTGTATTATCCACTGCAGACTTTTTGTTCCTTCAGAAACGCAGGGTGGATGTAGCCGCCTCAGTGGAGGAAGGCCGTGAGTATTTACAGATGAGCAGTGAATGGCGTTTCTGGAAAAAGGAATACTGGAAGGATTTTAAGCCTGTTAAGCCAAGAATTAATTTGACCGTTGTTCTGGGAGCCTTAAGTCTTGTCATGCTGAACATCGGTGCAAACATTTCCTTCGGCGGAATTACCGCAAGCATTGCAGGAACTTCCCAAAATTATGACCACTTGTCTATTATTAATTCTCTTGCCGATTTTCCCAGTGCATTGTTCGGAGGGCCTCCCATTGAAGCAATTATATCAGGTACCGCCGGTGCTCCGTGGCCTGTCGCCTGCGGAATAGTTTTCATGTTCGCAATGGGTATCCTGATTTTAACAGGAGTAATTGACAGGTTGGGTAAATACCTGCCAAGTCAGAGTATAGCCGGTTTTCTTCTTGTTATAGGTTTTGCCCTGACATTTGCTCCAAATCTTAGTGCAGTGGCAACCTCAGACAATCCGATGAGCGGTTATATTGCACTGGGTGTGACGGCGTGGTCAAAGAACCCGTTTATTGGCATGGTGGTTGGCATTTTGGTACGTTATTTCGGTGCATATGTCGGTTTGGCATAAAATCATTAAAATAAACATCAGGAAGGGATGATACGGCATGGCTGGGTCAAAATGGCCTTCGGTATGGAAAATACGAATAGATGAAGAACTTGAAATAGAACTGCCCCTTGTGGATATAGGCAACGGCTTTTATATATACTCTTTCGATATGACCGGCGAATCGAAGTGGAACAAGCATGCTGCCCGGGCATTGGCCAAAAAGCTGAAAGGATACAGCTATGACGGTTTTTTTACTGTCCAGACCAAGTCCTCAGGCCTGTGCCAGGAACTGTCCAGGGACATGGACTGTTATCTTGAGCTGCGAAAGTCCTATAAGCCATTTATGAAGGATCCGAAGCATGTTACCGTTAAATCAATTACGACCCACGGTGAGCAGGAGTTATGGGTAGGCCGGGAAAAATACGAACGGTTCCGCGGCAAAAAACTCTGCTTCGTGGATGACGTGGTTTCAACGGGCGGAACGGTGGATGCGGCTTTTATGATGGCAAATGAAATCGGTTTTGAAGTATCGGTAATTGCCTGTGTTCTGACAGAAGGGGAGGAACGCACTCATTACAGGGGAATTCCTTTGGTATCGCTCGGTCATATCCCTCTGCCCGGGAAGATAGATGATGCTGAATAAGGGTTAAAGAAAGGGAACCGTGAAAATGATTATTCGCGAGGTAACCGTTAATGATGCCGATGCCTTAGCCGAAATCTATAAATACTATGTGGATAATTTCGCATATTCATTTGAGTATGAAGCCCCGTCTGCCGGTGAATTTGCTGAAAGGATAAAGGAAATAACGGGCAAATACCCTTTCTTTGTTTGCGAGGATAACGGTGAAATAATAGGATATGCATATGCGCATAAGTTCCATGAACGTAAAGCATATCAGTGGGTATGCGAAACGTCAATTTACGTAAAGAATGGCTGCACGCAGAAAGGTGCAGGAAAACTGTTATATGAACATCTCCTTGCTGCATTGAAAAAACAGGGTTTTTTGAAGGCGGTTGCAGTTCTGGGATGCCCGAACGAGGGAAGTGAAATGTTTCACCGGAAAATGGGGTTTTCATTGGCGGCAACATTGCCGAATATGGGGTATAAGCTCGGTGCATGGCATGATGTAAAATATTATGTTTTGGAACTGAACGGATGCTGTGATGACATGCCGGAACCGGTTGAATACAGCAAAATAAAAAATGAAAACAATGAAAACAGGCTTAAAGACTTCAATATATAATAATTCTCAAAGGCTGATTCGCCTGCCGTTTTTTTAGGGGCAGGCGTTTTGATGATTTTTTATATTAATACAAATAATCGAGTATTTCATTTTGAACAGCATGAGAATATATACCCGTACTGTTGAACGCGTTTCCGACGGGTACGGCGGTTTATAAGTCTGTCTCAGTTGAGATCAATGTAACGTGCAGTTATACCTTCCAGGCTGTTGAGTTCATTGACCAGCGATTCAACTTCTTCTTTGCTGCCATAAGGCTGAAGCACAATGATACCGTCATTTGCACATGCATCTTCGCTTACCTCATGAAGACCCAGGCGCGCCTTTATTTTACATCCGTTTTTCGTAAGTATCTCCTGGAATTTCACCGCATTGTTAATCCTGTTATCCAACCGGACACCGATAATATAGTAACAGGACTTCATACCAATTCCTCCCGTTTAAATACTGTATATCATGCTTGCATTTTAAAATTATCATGACTTTTAATTATTGTATATTATTTTACAATTAGTGTAAACTTATTGTGCGCCGGGGGACGGTTCTATGGCACATATATAGATGCAATAATAAAATTTTTAAACTTATAGAGTTTAATGGTAACATTTATAAATGGTGAGCATAATGCCATAGTATGCATGAAGGATAAGTTCATCAGAAATTTATAAAATGATAATAAAAAAATCTAAATACAAAAATTAATCGGAGTTTCAAAGATTAGAATTAATCAATAGAGATAAATATGTCAACAAGTTGCTTAAAGAAGGTCTGTTGGTAAGGCAAATAAGCAGATTAACAGGAATAAGCAGGAGAACTTTTGAAGGATACATGAGGTGACACAGAACCGTCCCCCGGCGCATCCTAGTGAGTTACCTGAATATAAAGCGTATGGACAAGCGGTTTTATTCTGATAAAATATAATATAAACTCGCAGAGAAGAAAAGAACAGGGGACATTTTCTTTTGTCTTCTGTCCTAAATTTACTGTCTTATGAGGTGACTTATGTTTGGTCTGGGGACAATAATAAATACAGCAGGCATTATCATCGGCGGCATATCCGGGATGCTTTTCGGTAAGCTCCTAAAGGAACGCCACCAGGAATCGCTCACAATGGCCTGCGGGATAAGTGCCATGTTTATAGGAATTGCCGGGGCTATGCAGGGAATGCTTACAATAAACAACGGGGCAATCAGCAGCGGACAGACGATGCTTGTAACCCTTTGCCTTGCGCTTGGCACATTATTGGGCGAAATAATTGACATTGAACGGTTGTTTGAGAAGTTTGGGGAATGGCTCAAAATAAAAACCGGAAATTCTAAGGACAGCAAGTTTGTAAATGCATTTGTAACAGCCACTTTTACAGTCTGCATCGGTGCGATGGCAATTATCGGCTCAATTCAGGACGGTATAGCCGGCGACTGGTCCATACTTGCGACCAAGGCCATACTGGATTTTGTCATCATCATGGTAATGACCTGTTCCCTCGGAAAAGGATGCATATTTTCCGCCATCCCGGTTTTTGTATTTGAAGGCCTGATAACCGTTTTTGCATCATCATTGAAACCTGTATTGACCGATTTGGCCATGCATTATCTTTCGCTGGTCGGTTCCATTCTTATTTTTTGCGTAGGACTGAACCTGGTCTGGGGGAAAAAAGTTAAGGTTGCCAATATGCTGCCGGCAATAGTGTTGGCTGTAATTGCTGCATTCCTTCCATTTGGACTTTGAATGTGCGCCGGGTTGCGCCGGGGGACGGTTCTATGGCACACATATAGATGCAACGTTAACATTCTGAGTTAGATGAAGTTTAATGGGAATATATACGTATGATGAAGCATAATGCCCAGGCATGCAAGGCGAGTATAACAGGATTTTACCACAGAATGGTAATGAAAATAACTAATGCGGAATATATCGGAGTTTCAGAGATAAGAGTTGAAGCAATGGAAATAAATGTGTCACAAAACTGTTTGAAAAGGATGTCTGTCGGGATGGCAAATAAGCATATTAACAGGAATAAGCAGTAAAACTTTTGAAAAATGCAGGAATAGATGGTGGTGACACAGAACCGTCCCCCGGCGCATCCAATCAGTTAAAGAAAGGGGAAACGTTTATGGTATTTGTCTGCTATCCGAAATGTACTACCTGCCAGAAGGCAAAGAGCTGGCTGAAGGCAAACGGTATAGTTTTTGAGGAAAGAAATATTAAAGAAAATAAGCCTGCAGTTGAGGAACTGAAAGACTGGCATAAGAGGAGCAGCCTGCCACTGAAGAAGTTCTTCAATACCAGCGGTCAACTATATAAGGAGCTTAATCTGAAAGACAGGCTTCCAAATATGAGTGAGGAAGAACAGTTTGGCCTTCTGGCCTCTGACGGTATGCTTGTAAAACGCCCGATTCTTATCGGCAATGACTTTGTCCTGGTAGGATTTAATGAAGCAGAATGGAAGAAAGCACTTGGCATCTGATAAAAATACCCCGGTTCAAAAACAGCCGGGGTATTACCTGATTCGAATTAAGCTACATTAGAGGCAAATTGTCAAGGTTGTCATCCGGATTGCCGTTAGGTACGCTTCTTAAATACTCTCGCCCGTTTTTTGCGCGTCCTACAATAACGCCGTATATCTGCCCGTTTCTTGCCATTTGGATTGCTTCTTCAATTTCGCATACTTTTCCGTTATCCAGCATAACAGCTGTAATGTCACCGTCTTCATTTTTCCTGACTTTCTGGATTCTTGCACCCATGGTTTTATCCTCCCCGTTTTTCCCGTATATCATCAGTTTACCTTTTGCGGTTTTTTTTTATGCAGAAAAATATCAAATTAAGTTTTCTTAAAAAACAATGGTTTATCTGTTTCTCTCAGCGGCTTCAGCAGCTTCTTTGGTTTCGTGGACCGTTCCGTGCGGATGCTGGGGCGGCGCATAAATTGAATAAAGTTTTATTGGTTTATGGCCAATATTTATAACATTGTGCCATTTGCCGGCTGGGATAATAATTATATAACCTTCCTCTACTATCCTCTGAAAGTCAAGATTATCTTTACTGTCACCCATTTTTACAAGACCATGACCTTCTTCAATACGTATAAACTGATCGACGTTCGGGTGCATTTCCAGACCGATATCCTCACCCACACCAATACTCATCAGTGTTAGCTGAAAATGCTTGCCGGTCCATAATGCGGTACGGAAATTAGTATTTTGATTGGCTGCTTTCTCGATGTTTACCACAAATGGTTCGGGACCATAATCCTTTAGTTCAATTGCAGGATTACCGGGTCTGAATGAATGTGAATAATGCCTGTTCTGATACTGCCATTGGATGCCTGCGTTATTCATGGGGCTGTTCAGGAAATTGGGATAATAGGGTATTCCATAAGGGTTATAAATGTTATTCTGATTGCATGACCGAAAGTTAGCATAATACGGGTGTTGATACATTTTATATATCATTCCTTTCTTATATTTTTACCAATAGCAGTATATGAAATTGTCGAGGTGACGGTTCTTTTGACAGTTGCGCCAGGTTGCGCCAGGGGATGGTTCGCCAGGTTGCGCCAGGGGACGGTTCTGTGGCGCACACAATAAATGTAACTGTAACATTTGAAACAGATGAAGTTTATTTATGATAACACAAATTGTGAAGCATTATGCCAAGATTTGCAGGATGGATTAGTTCAAAAGAAATATACCATACAATAATAATTAAAATAAAATGTCAAAAAAGTTGCTTGAATAAGGTCTATCGGTAGCTGCAAAAATGTTGAAGGATACAGGAAAAAGATGAGGTGACACAGAACCGTCCCCCGGCGCACTCAATAAAAATATCAGCACTGTCCAAAGTAAGGATTTTTTCCTGCGCTATTGGTAAAGCGGTAACACTTGAGGTCGATAAACATTTACAATGTATTACGTAGGTTTTCCATATATTACGGCATTTAAATTTACAAATTTTTATGTAACAAAATCTTTCACTTAATTGTTTATATCTGTAAGATAAAGAAATATTAAGAATAATATATAAAAATGGTATTTATACTCTCTATATATAACTGAGTATAATCCTCATTTATCGTTTAACCTAAGTCTTAAGAGAAAGGAAATAAAATAAAGAAATGACGGGTGATGTCAACATGTTTCCGGTATGTATGGCATTGCTTTACGATAAAAAAGATAAAAATAAAATTGAATTGCTATATGTTTCATACAGAAAGCTTATGTTCCATGTCGCTAATTGTATTTTATGCGATGAATGGCTCGCTGAGGATGCTGTGCATCAGACTTTTTTAAGAATAATAGAAAATTTTAATAAGCTTGGGGAATTTTCTTGTCACAAAACTAAGAGTTACATTGTTACTATGGCTAGAAATATTGCGATCAATTTTTATAATCAAAGAAAAAGGAATACAACAATTCCCCTTGAGAATGTGGAATATTGTATAAAGACCGAACCAATAAGTGATACGGTGCTTGAATGTATTTTAGTGTTAGCACATCTTTATAAATATTTGGCAATTTCAACATTGCCCTTGCAAGATGATCTAAATTTAAGATCTCCAGATATATCTAAAGGTATACAACATATTCGATGTTTAAAAAAGATATTTACTCATATGCGAAGTTTTTATAATTGTCAGACAAAATACAAAAATCCTAAAATTGAAAATATAAGGAAAGGTAAAGGTGATAATAATGAAAACTGCAAAAATATTCTGTATTGTGTTGATTCTTGTTTTTGCCATAACTGTGGTTTCGTATGCTGACTTTAGCGGGAACACAACTGATTATACATTTGACAGATCAAAAGCAAAAGAATACATGGAAAAATACTGGAATAACTATAACATCAAAGATTATGCAGACTTCACAGCATATGGAGGAGACTGTACTAATTTTGCATCTCAAGTGCTAAGGGCAGGTGGTGTGTCTTTCACTTCAAGAACTACAAATCCGACATATAATCATTGGTATTATTATGGTCCGAACTGGGGTTATGATCGCACTGCAACGTGGACAGGCGCAACTGAATTTAGGCAGCATTTCGGTGATATTAAGGGAACTGGCAAAAAAAGAGCAGTAAGTATGTATACTTTTACTGTATCTGAAGCACTGGAAAACTTTGATTTTATATGGCTACGTGTCTCAGAAGGAGACATAATTTCTCATGGACATGATTTAAATTCATCATATCACACACAGATTGTCTATGATTATACCATTGGAGCAAGGCCAAGGGATATAAAAGTTGCACAGCATACTGCCAATTATTTGGACAGAAGTCTGCGAGAGTATTTAGAACAAAGGGTAAATGCAGGGCAAGGAAATGAGTATGTTTTTTTAATTGAAGTATGGTAGTAGTAAAATATAATGCATATTGTGGAATAATATAGTAGTAAATATTTAATGAAAGGAGAGATAAAAAAATGAAAAAAATTTATGTTATACTCGCAATTTTTTTGATTTGTGGTATAGGCCTATCTATTGGAGTTTATGCTTTACAGGGAGAAAATATATGGAGCAAAATATATAGCAAGGATATTGACAATATTACATTTGATGATTTAAAAGCTGCGCGGGATGAGCTTAATAAATCAAACTTGTCTCGAGAAGAATTTGAAGAGCGAGAAAAGAAGCTAAAAGAAGCGATCATGGAAAAGGAAGAAAAAGAATTCCCCGAAATATCAGTATCAGAAGTAAAACAGGATGTTGATACACTTATTGAGAAAATTAAAAGTGATATTTCTTTTTTTGAAGAGAGCATAAAATACGATCAAACTATTAATGAAAAGGTCAGAGAGCGACAGAAAATACACGTGGATAACTTGAAAAAACTTCTTTCTGAAGTTGAGACAAAAGAAAAGAGTTATGAGGAATACTTTTCCGAATATGAAAACCTGCGCCTGAAATATGTGGTAGATTATCAAAAACTGCGCAATGAGAATTAATATGGTCGGAATTCACTTTCACAGGCATCCTGTCTGCCTCTGGCGGGATATTTGGTCAGATGTAGGATGCACTCAAACGGTAGAATAATAAAACGAACCAGATCTATTATCGGGCCTGGTTATGATACGTAAGCCGGTAGCAAAAAGAATGTAACAAATTCTGTGTATGAGGAATATTAAAGTAACTCCTTTCTGGGAAGAATTAGTAATAATAAACCAGAAAGGAGTTTTTTTAGCACCAAAAGGAGTAGTACTGATCACTGAAACAGTTTAATCTTTTGTTTTTCGAAATGCGCCGGGGGACGGTTCTATGGCGCACACAGGTTTGACTCAAAGGAGAAGTGCGACAGGGAACGGTTTTCTGGCTAACCCAAATTGTGCTCAGAGGACGATTCTCCAGCAAATGCATAGACAAAACTGCACATCTTGAACCAGATCATTTAAAGAACAAAAAATACAAATGGTGAAGCATAATGCCAAGGCATGCAAGACGGATAAGCTCAACAGGAATTTACCATATAATGCTGAGGGGCATTAATAAGCAACAGATATTGGAGGAGAAAGAAGATAACGAAAAGTTTCTGAATATATTGAAAGAATGTAAGGAAATAAGTCAGTATAAACTGTATGCCTACTGTCTTATGGGGAATCATATTCATCTCGTTATCAGGGTTGAAAAAGAACCTTTAGAAATAATATTCAAAAGAATATGCGGACGATACGCATATTGGTATAATTCAAAATATCAGAGAGTAGGACATTTGTTCCAGGACAGGTTTAAAAGCGAACCTATTGAAGATGAAGGGTATTTATTAACAGTACTTCGGTACATCCACCAGAATCCCGTCAAAGCAGGATTAGTAAAGAAGATCGAGGAGTATCCATACAGTAGCTACAGATGTTACCTGGAGCAAGACGGTAACCAGTTGGTTGATATTGATTTTGTATTGAATATAATGAATGCAGATCAATTCAGGGATTATCATATCGAGGAAAGCAAAGAAACATGTCTGGATATTACTGATAGTCCTTTTCGTTTGACAGACGAACAAGCAAAAGAAATAATAATGAAAGTATCTAAATGCAGAAATATATCGGAGTTTCAGAAATTGGAATTAAGTAATAGAAATAAATATGTCAAAAAATTGCTTGAAGAAGGTCTGTCGATACGGCAAATAAGCAGATTAACAGGAGTAAGCAGGAGAACTGTTGAAAGATGCAAGAAAAAAATGAGGTGACACAGAACCGTCCCCCGGCGCACGCTTCATATTGACACTTCTTGATTTGGAGCTTATGATGGTCATATCAGTATTTGGTTTGAGGTTGTTTTTATGAGAAATAGCAGGATAGTAATTATTATGATTGCTGTTATTTTAACTGTAGGCATGGCATCTGTACTGGCCGGATGTACAAAAGAGGGAAGCACAAAAGCCATAAACAATTCAGTGAAGTTTGACGGAACAGATTATATCATCCAGCCGAATATTCAGCTTAATTTTGATGGTTTTGACAGCGTTAATGACGGGCTCAGTGAAATGTGCGAAAAAGTCGGAACTGTCGGAAATGCGGATGTATACAGAATTCGCGGGCTTGAACAGGATGACTGGATTTTCGTGGATAATAACTCCATGCTTTAATCCAATGCTTCATATAGCGGAATTTACAGGTCATCCGCTGTCAGGATGGATACAGTTTCTGATTTTAAACCCGATTATATCGATGTTTATTATTTAACACCGCCGACATCCGAACAGTCAGGCAAAACGATGAAAATTATCAGTTCCGCGGATTTGGGAATCATTGAAAAAATAGCAACAGCCATAGAAAACGGGAAGCCTGTGTCGACCGAAAAGCAAACGGAAATAACAAATGCCATGTATAATGGCAATAACGGCTTTTGGACTTACCGCCTGGAATTTTTTTCTGAAAGCTATCCTGAACTTGTTTACAGGCTGGAATATACCGAAAACGTAAACGGAGAATTCTATATTGGCCGTTATGACGAAAAAAATTCTTACAAAATCATTGAAATAGATAATACATTGCATGAATCCCTGCTGTCATTACTGGATGAGTAAAATTAATGTCTTAAGGCATAGAGCTGGCTGAAAAAGGAAGCCGTAAATCAAAATATTATTGCCAAATTCTGGACCAGAACCGAATATTGCTAAAGGGGTGTTTGTATGCCACATGTGGAAATTAAATGTTTTCCCGGAAGAACTGATGAACAGAAGAAAAAATGTGCCGATAAAATTGCAGAAGATATAGCTGACATCCTGGGTTGCAGTGTATCAAGCGTTTCCGTTGCCATAATAGACGTTCCGGAAGAAGAATGGAAAGAAAAGGTATGGGATACTGATATTATTCCCAATGAAAAGTATTTGTATAAAAAATCGGGTTACTCATGCGAATAAAAAGACATTCATCCGAATGTCATGAAGAAACGGCTTTCCATGTAATATAAGGAAAAGCCGTTTTTATGCCTGATATATGTCGATTTTCACTGCAATACCGGTCATACGACCTGGAATATATAAAACTTCAGATAGTTTGTTTCCGGCACATTCCACAGGTCAGGATGATCAGGTGCCTGCTGGCGGGCTTCAATCTGCCGTAAGGATACGGAGGCATCCTTTGCAGCACTTGCCAGTACTTTCCGGAACATCTCATCGGTCATGAAATGACTGCAGCTGCAGGTGGCCAGATAACCGCCCCTCGGCAATATCTTCATGGCTTTCAGGTTAATTTCTTTGTACCCGCGGGCAGCGGCTTTCACCGTATTGCGGGATTTGGTGAAAGCAGGCGGATCCAGGATAATAAAGTCGTAATCGCTGCATTTTCTTTCCGCCAGTTTTGTAAGAAGATCGAAAACATCTTCGCAAAGAAAATCCATTTTTCCGTCAAGCCCGTTTCGTACTGCATTCTCCTTTGCCATATCAATGGCAGACTGGGAAACATCTACGCAGGTTACATGCTCTGCTCCGCCCATCGCCGCATTCAAGCCAAAAGAGCCGGTATGGGTAAAGCAGTCAAGAACCCTTTTGCCTTTTGCAATCCTGGCCACGGCAGCACGGTTATATTTCTGGTCAAGGAAAAAGCCGGTCTTCTGACCGTTTTCCACGTCTACAAGGTACTTTATACCGTTTTCGCATATCTCGGTCACCGCCGATTCTGGTACAGGTATGCCATCCGCCCGGTACCAGCCTTTGTATACCTGCAGTCCTTCCTTTTCACGCAGGGCGATGTCATTTCGCTCATAGATACCAGTTATGTTTTCGCCCATTTCTGAAAGTACGTCCAAAAGGGCACGATAGACAATATCCTTCACAAGTTCCATGCCAAGGCATGTAATTTGCACTGACAGGATACCGCCATACCTGTCCACGGTAAGTCCGGGCATCTGGTCGGCTTCGCCATGAACAAGGCGGCAGCAGGTAAAATCAGACCCGGGCATCACGGTTTTTCGGTAACTGATTGCATATTCCACGCGCCTGCGCCAGAACCGGCTGTCGAATACGTCATTGGCATTGCGGGAAATCAGCCGGACGGTAATCTTGCTGGCGGAGTTATAAAAACCTGTTCCCAAAAAGGCGTTTCCTGCAAACACATCTACCAGTTCACCGTTCTGTGGATTGCCTTCAATGCTGCGAATTTCTTCCCCGTATATCCAAGGGTGTCCGTCCCTTACACTTTTTTCCGCTTTAGGCGATATCATTACCCTGGGATACTGCCTTTTTTGCTTCAACTTGTTTCACCTTCTGAACGGATTATTTTCTGCCCGATTGTACCACATTTCTTTGTAACCTTCAACGCCGGTATTATCAGGGTTAAAGTTTTTTGACATTTGGCCTTCCTGTCATCATATGACAGGAGGGATTTTAATTAGCTTTATGCTAAAATTAGAAATAAAAGTTAATGATGAGGATGGGAAAATGGCAGAATACAGGAAGGGTAAAGGAAACTGCAATTTACATATAAACAAGGTTTTCGTCTATGGAACACTGATGAAAGGATTCAGCAATTACCGGAGGTACCTTGAAGGCCGGGTAAAGCGCATTACCCCCGGTAAAACCTATGGATTGCTTTACCATCTGCCCGAAGGATATCCGGCTTTGCTGCCCGGGAATGAAGAAATTACCGGGGAAATCATGGAGCCCATTGACGAGGAACTCCTGAAAATGCTCGATGAACTGGAAGACTATGATGAAACGGGCAATAACAATATGTATTACAGGGAGGTAAGAGAAATATTAACGGTAAACGGGGAAAAAACCGACTGTTGGATATATGTTTACACTGACGAAAAATACGCTAAAGAAAACGGAATCCTTGTTCCCGGTGGAGACTGGAGAAAATTCATCATGGAGAGGTGAGTAATAGACAGTTACTCTTAAAAAATATGCTATTAATGGAGAACACTGTGGTATAAATAAAGCAAAATATCCATAAATTGATGGTTTATATGTTGAATTACCTAATGTGAAATCTGAATTCGGTAAAGACAGGGTATAATAAGTTCACGCGACTTTTAACGGAGGATCTTATGACGGAAGTAATGTAAATATGGGAGTTAAAAACTACGATGGTCCTTTGTGTTACGTTTTAGGTCTTGATAAGGATATCCGCAAAAAACCGGAAAGCATCCGGAAGATACCGTCAGGAAAGGATCGAGTGATAAACTATGTGGAAATGTCCAAAATGCAATCGCGAGTTTAAAAATGAAAATCAGCGCCATTATTGCGGTGAGCCGCCAAAAACGGTTGACTCGTATATTGAGGAACAGCCGCCGGAAATCAGACATATTCTGAATAATATCCGGGATACCCTCCGAAAGGCGCTTCCGGATGCTGAAGAGCGTATTTCCTGGGGAATGCCGACTTACCGGGGAAAGTATAATATAATACATTTTGCCGCACATAAAAAGCATATAGGCTTGTATCCCGGCGATAAAGCCATAGAGCATTTTGCTGACCGTTTGACCATGTACAGGACAAGCAAGGGAGCAATCCAGTTTCCGTATGATAAACCCCTTCCGCTGGAATTGATTGCAGAAATTGCAAAGTGGTGCCATGAAACGGGCAATCACCCTTGATTCAGAGAGGATGCGTTGCATATACTAATTCCGGGATCTGAATCTTCCTGACAACTGAGTTGACTTGGAAAGCAGTAAGAAGCTTATGAAAAGATTTGTGCAACAGACTCCTGAACCAGGCTGTTATACCTGGTTTGCAAGGTGTTTTTTTGAATGATTTAATAGGACTTGACATGAAATAGCATAAATGGTACTTTTAAATAGAATTGCGGGGGAACTCGGTTTACGAGTTGAGAAAGGTTAAGACCTGACCCTTTGAACCTGTCAGTTAACACTGGTGTAGGGAAGCAATTTTTACCATGATAATACTATCATGTATTTCAGGAAAAAGCTCTCTCCACCAGGGGAGAGTTTTTTTGTGTCAAAAAAACGGACGCAGGCAAGGGCCATATTAAATATTCATGTCTTAAGCGAAAAATCAACTCGTTAAAAAGTTTGAGGTGCGCACCCAAACCCCGTTTGAATTGAAAGATAAGCAATACCCCTGAAAAGTAAACGAAAGGAGAATGTATAATGGTTGCGAAGAGGGATATCCAGGACAGTATTATCCAGGCGGTTAATACGGTAAAACGGACAAATCCCATGGCGGGATCGATTACAAATACCGTAACAATAAATTTCGTTGCAAATGCCCAGCTTGCTGTCGGGGGTTCGGCTGCAATGGTATATCTGCCTGATGAAGGTGAGTTTCTGGCAAAGGCCGGAGGAGCCTTGTACATAAACATGGGTACTCTGCTGCCCGTTTATGAACAGACTTTGCCCCATGTTGCAAAAGTACTGCACAAAGCCCAAAAACCGTGGGTACTCGATCCCGTTGCCGTGGGAATTGGCTCTCTCAGAACCAGGATACTTCAGCAGTTCAAGGAATTCAAACCCTCAATAATACGGGGAAATGCCTCGGAGATTATGGCACTGGCAGGATTATGGAACCTGGACGGAGGTACAAAAGTTTCCACTGCCCGCGGTGTTGATTCGACCGATTCGGTAAGCGCAGCAAAAGAAGCCGCTGTGGCACTGGCAAGGTGGACGGGCGGAGCTGTCGCAGTATCGGGTGAAACCGATTTGATAACCGACGGTTCGGTTATTGCTTATTCATACGGAGGATCGCACTTCATGCAGAAAATTACCGGGGCAGGCTGTGCATTGGGCGGAGTGGTTGCCGTTTATGCAACGGCTGCAACGCCTTTCATTGCAGCACTTACCGGTACAGCAGTGTTCAACCTCGCAGCGTTACGGGCAGAAAAGAAGGCAGACGGTCCGGGCAGCTTCCATGTTCATTTTATTGACGAACTGTATAAAGCAAGTGCCGAGGACATTGCCAATAACCCGTTTGACATTGAAGAAGCATAATAATTCATATGTTAGAGGAGGGAAAGCTATGAGTATACGCAAAAGGCTTGATATATCCGCATACCTGGTCGTGGGGCCTGAGAATACAAACGGAAGGCCAGTTGAAAACATAGTCAGGGATGCAGTTGAAGCAGGCTTTACATGTGTCCAGATAAGGTCAAAGGTGGCATCTGCCAGGGAACTTATAGAACTGACCCGAAAAGCAGCGGAAGTAATAGCCCGGCTGGGTAAATCCGAGGATGTGGCACTGCTTGTGGATGACCGCCTTGACGTTGTCCTGGCTGCAAGAAAACAGGGAATCAAGGTTGACGGAGTTCACGTCGGCCAGTCGGATTTACCCGTTGATGTATGCAGGGAATACCTCGGCGAGGATTCGGTGGTAGGCCTGTCTGCAAGGACTGATGAAATGCTTGAATATATAAAGGATGCCGATGTTTCGCAAATTGACTATTTCGGTATTGGCCCGGTGCATGAAACAATGACAAAGCCTGACTGCGGCCTGGATAAAAACGGTAATATTATAACCAGGAGTTTTGATGGAATTGCGGAGATTGTACGCCTCAGCAAGATTCCCGTCGTAGTGGGCGGCGGAGTCAAGCTTGCGGATATACCTCCCCTTGCAAGGACCGGGGTTGCCGGATTCTTTGTTGTATCGGCCGTGGCAGGAGCGGATGATCCGAAACAGGCGGCTTCTGAGCTTGTTAATGCATGGAGGCTTTATTCCGGAGCCGTAAGAAAAGATTGACCAAAAAGGGTGAAGTCATGGTAAAGGGTGTTATTTTTGACATAGACGGGGTTATACTCGATTCCATGCAGGTTTGGGACAAGGCCGGGGAAATGTACCTTCAGAAACTTGGGTTACAGCCGGAGCCCGGGCTTTCCAAAGCACTGGAAACCATGAGCATGAAGGAAGGGGCAAAATTCCTGAAGGAAAGATACTGCCTGGATATGGATGAGGATGAAATAATCAAAGGCATTAATGACACGATAAAGGATTTTTATGCCCATGAAGTCAGGCTGAAGGAAGGCGTGGAACGGTTTTTGGATGGGCTATACCGGCTGGGAATAAAAATAGCGGCGGCAACTTCCTGTGACAGGGAAGTTTTTGAAAAAGCGCTTGTAAGGCTTAATGTAATAGGCTACTTTGACAGGATTTTTACGGTCACCGAGACAGGTTCCGGGAAAACAAAGCCTGATATCTTTATTGCAGCGGCTGAGCATATGGGAACAATTCCTGAGGAAACATGGGTTTTTGAAGATGCGCTGTATGCAATAAAAACCGCGAAAAGCGCCGGTTTCAGAACGGCGGGCGTGTATGACGACTACAGCAAGGACAGCTGGGACGACATTAAAAGGATTAGTGACTTATATTTCGAAAAACTGGACGATGTCAGCGATTTTCTTGAAAAAGCCGCATCTGTGGGATATGAATGATATGCATACCTGTTTTCAAGGCTTAAAATAAAATATACATAGCGGGGAGATGGATATGAAAACAGTTTTGACTATTGCCGGAAGCGACTGCAGCGGAGGCGCGGGAATCCAGGCGGACATTAAGACAATGACGGCAAACGGGGTATATGCGATGAGCGCAATTACAGCCCTGACTGCGCAGAATACAACAGGAGTATCGGGTATTATGGAAGTAACTCCGGAATTCCTGGCAATGCAGCTTGACAGCGTGTTTACCGATATATTTCCTGACGCCGTCAAAATCGGCATGGTGTCTTCTGCAAGGCTGATTGAAGTCATAGCCGGAAAGCTGGCATTCTATAACGCTAAAAATATTGTTGTGGATCCGGTTATGGTATCGGCAAGCGGTTCAAAGCTTCTCCGGGATGATGCAATAGAAACGCTGAAAAATAAGCTTTTTCCGCTGGCATTGATACTGACGCCGAATATCCCGGAAGCATCGGTTTTGACCGGATTATCCATTGAAAACGAGGAGGATATGATTAAAGCAGCCGAAACTATCAGCAAGCAGTTCGGTTGTGCCGTTCTATGCAAGGGCGGGCACAGCGTAAATGATGCCAACGATTTGCTGTATTATAATAATAAATTCACGTGGTTCAGGGGAGAGAGAATAAACAACGATAATACGCACGGGACGGGATGTACTTTGTCCAGTGCAATAGCCTGTGGCCTTGCCAAGGGCATGAGCCTGGAAGAGGCAATCCGGGCGGCGAAGGATTATGTAACTGGTGCCCTGAAAGCAATGCTGAACCTGGGAAAAGGATGCGGGCCGCTTAACCACATGTGGAATATCTGTTAACAGAAAAAAACCAGGCTGATATAAAAAAAGCCTGGTTTTTTGTATCAGCGGATAAAGTCTTTCACTGTAATGTAATTATAACAATTACAGGAAAATTATATCAAACATCTTTTCCATAATCAGTATGGTTGTCAGAATAACCGTTCCTGTAATTAAGCCCCTGGTACATCCCGTGTTCGGCCATGTAGCGGTGAAGTCCGTTCAGAACATGGCGCTTGTTGGCGCACCACTTCGGTGCAATAAGGTTTTTGCGGTTACCGTCCCCGGTCACCCTGTGAACAACCATATTCCGGGGAAGTCTCGTTATTGCTTCTGCCACCCATTTTATATAAGTTTCCTCGTCCAGCAGAGGGAACGGTTTCTGCATATACTCCTCATACAGCAGGCTGTCTTTCAGTATATGAAGCATTGACAGCTTAATGCCGCTTACAGGCTGATTTGCAATATAATCAACGGTGGCCATGAAATCATCGTAAGTTTCACCCATAAGCCCGACTATCAGGTGGACAATTATCGGAATTTTGGCCTGGTTCAGGCGTGTAACGGCATCTTCATATACCGGCAGATCATAACCCCTGTGAAAAAGGTCGGCGGTTTTCTGATGGATTGTCTGAAGTCCAAGTTCAATCCAAAGCGGCTTGATTTCAGACAAACGGCCAAGTTCTTTTATCATTTCATCCTCCAGGCAGTCCGGCCTTGTGCCGATTGAAAGGCCTGCGATTCTTTCGTCCGAAAGAATTTCTTCATAAATGGGTACAAGTTTTTCCACAGGCCCGTAGGTGTTCGAAAAGGACTGCAAATAGGCGATATACCTGCCTGAATTGCATTTCGGAGCCACTAACCGTATGGCTCTGTCAATCTTTTCACGTATACTCATATCACCGGCTGCAGCAAAATCCCCGGAACCCCTTGCCGAACAAAAGGTACATCCGCCTGTACCCTTCGTACCGTCCCTGGTCGGGCAGGTGCATCCTATATCCAGCGAAATCTTATAAACCTTTTCGCCAAAGATATCCCTGAAATATTGATTTGCTGAGTAATACGGCTTTTGATCCGGCCAGATTTTCATGCAGCGTCTTCCTAACCTGTAACTTAATATATCAGCAGTTCTTCATGATTTATCAGCGGTAAGTACTTTTATTATAGCATATGTAAAAGGCCTGTCAGCGCATTTTACATGGCTGTAAATACTTGAATTTATTTACATAATAAATTACAATAATTAGTTAAGTATTCAGTTTTCGTTTTAGTTTGCATGAAAGGAGAAATCATGTGATTCTCATAGATGCAGAAGCTCCATGCAGAGTTTGAGGATACTGCATGGAGCTATAAGCCGTTCACAGGCTGTTATCCTCAGACTTTGCACTTTGATATAAAAACAAAAATTAAGAATCAAAGGAGCAAAGTCAATATGAAAAACAGAATATACGAGTTGAAGAATTTTTACATCCTGTGGAGTACCCAGGGGTTGTCACAGCTGGGAAGCGCGATGACGAATTTCGCTTTGACTCTTTGGCTGTACCAGGCAACCGGATCGGCGCTGCAGACGGCACTGCTGACCATTTGTTCCTTCGCACCATACGTTACAATGAGCATTTTTGCCGGAGCTCTGTCCGACAAGTGGGACAAGAAAAAGACAATGCTGGTATGTGATACATTTGCAGCGTGCTGTACGGTAATAGTTTTAATTCTTCTGAAAACAGGATTACTGCGTACCTGGCATTTATATGTACTTAATGCGGTAAACGGCCTGATGAACACGGTGCAGAGGCCTGCAAGTGATGTCGCCAACACGCTGATTATTCCCAAAAAGTATTACCAGAAGACGAGCGGTCTGAGATCCTTTTCCGGTTCCCTGATTACAATTCTTCACCCGATGCTTGCCTCGTCGCTTTTTGCACTTGGCGGTATGGATGCTGTAATAGCAGTGGATTTAAGTACTTTTTTTATTGCGTTTATTTCATTATTGCTGTTTGTGAAGATTCCGCCCGTAGAGGCATCTGCTTCGGGAGAAAATGAAACGCTGTTTGAGTCTGTAAAGGCCGGCCTTAAATGCCTTAATGAAAACAGGATGGTCCTGATGCTGATTCTGTTTATGGCAGGCGTCAACCTGGCTGCATCAGCTTTTGATGCAGTGCTTCCGGCGTTTATACTGCCAAGGGATAACGGAGGAGAAACAATCCTGGGAATTGTCACTTCCACTGCGGGTATTGCCATGCTTGCAGGCAGTTTGCTGGTATCTGTCCTGCCTGCGCCAAAAGATCGGATACGTCTTATAGTGGCCACAATGCTGTTTTCGCTGACAACTGACAACTTCCTGATGTCTCTGACAAGGAGTCCGTTCGCATGGTGCATTGCGCAGGTACTGGGATACTTCCCTGTACCGCTGATGAATGCCAGTCTGGATGTGATCATGAGATCAACTATACCGGCGGAGATGCAAGGCAGAGTCTATTCCTGCAGGAACACTCTGCAGTTTTTCACGATACCTGCTGGACATTTCCTTGGAGGATGGATGGTGGATGTAATCTGCGAACCGTTAATGGAACACATTCCGGCTGAAAGCATGATTGTTTCCTTTTTTGGTTCGGGAAAAGGCTCAGGAGCAGGTTTGATGATATTCATTCTTGGATTATTGGGAATGCTGATATGCCTGGTTTTCGGAAGAATTCTAAGGAAATACAATTACGAGGAACAGGTTTGACTATAACCTTTGAAAAATTTACAAACCAAGGCTTCCTGTTACCGGCATATAAGCCGGCGGGGAGCCTTGTTTGCTGTACTGCTCTGATTTTTTTAATATTGCCATACTATTGGCAATATTTTTATTTTAAAATTAAATGTGGTGGTAAAAATTGATATTTTAGGCTGTTAATGATAATATTCTGCCTGAAAAAACACAATACGGCGACAATCGGCGAACTTTCAGAATACCTGGAAGTGTCGAGGCGGACGGTCTGCAGGGATATTAAAGGGGACGCCGGTTCGGGTTATCCTCTTTAAATTTTCGTCAGCATTCATTATTCTCCAAATAAAACTGATACTTCATAATCTAATGGAATAAAGCAAAAGTACTGTTTATCCATGTTATGAGTGATATTCTTAATTAAAGGTATTATGCAGATTTGCAACGTTTTTGGCCTTAAACCTGAAAGTACATATTCCGTCGCCTTTTGCAATGGTTTTCTCCCGTTCAAGCCCGACGTTCCATTTTTCGGCGAGGGAATAGTCAAGGTTACACCAGGTTTCTGAGCAGAGTTCGCTTACCCGGTGTTCGATGAAAAAATCTGCGGAAGGGCATTTATGCACATCAAAGAAAAATTCACGGTCGTCGGCTTTCAGAAATTCCATTTCGTAACCCGGGCTGTTGTATGGGAAATACTTAACGGCGAAATTCATGGCCTTTCTCAGTCTTACGATTGGTTTGCCGGAGAAAAACCGTGTAAAAAACCAGAATATGCCGGTCAGCTTGTCATAGACTGCCCAGGTTATTTCGGATGTCAGCCTGATGGCTTCCTGTTTTTGAATATTCTCAGCTATAAGCTTTTCGTAAAGTATCAGTGTCAGCAATGACAACCTGATTACCAGCGTTGCGCCGGCCGTTTCCTTTTTTTTCAGGCCGGGCAGTCGGTTTTTGTATTCGTTCCAGATTTCCCCGGGAAGTTTTGAAACCGTACCTTCCGGTAACCTGCCGGAAAGTTTTTTATGGAACAGCTTTTTGACGGGTATATGCATAATGCCGTATACAAGCCTGTCAATGACTGTTATTTTCATTTTTTCTTACCTTCTTCATTATCAATTGTACTAATCATGGCAGCGGTTTTTTGCCTGTTTACCGAACAGTTATCAATACTGTGAATTCCAGATAACTTCTTCCCGGCGTGATTGTAAATAAAATCAACCAGTTTAGCTATATTATATCATATTTTAAACGGACGTCCTGGTTATCCCTGCCAATATTTTACCTGCTGCATAAATAGCGGTCATGTGTTTGGTAGACCGTTCTGAGCTGTTTTGCCCAGGCCATTAAAAAACAGTTTTAAATATTTGTGTATTTTTGAGTTTTTTTTAGGATAAAGAATTATTCTGAAGGGAAATTCAGCCGATAATAAATAATATGCAAATGCATTTGCAATTCTTATAGAGGAATTGTCTGCTTCAATTGAGGAAGTATCGGACAAAACAAAAGTAAATGCCGAAAATGCAGACAAGGCTAATGATTTGGCTGAAAAAGCAAAATTATATGCAGTAACCGGAAATGAGCACATGAAGGAAATGCTTAAGGCAATGGATGAAATAAACCAGTCATCCAGCAATATTAACAAGATAATTAAGGTAATAGACGATATTGCGTTCCAGACCAATATCCTGGCGCTTAATGCAGCAGTTGAAGCAGCACGGGCAGGTCAGTACGGAAAGGGCTTTGCAGTTGTTGCAGAAGAGGTCAGGAACCTTGCTGCTCGCTCTGCCAATGCAGCCAAGGAAACCACTGATTTAATAGAAGATTCCATCGAAAAAGCTGAATCCGGGGCAAGGATTGCGAAGGAAACCGCTGATGCACTTGAAATGATTGTTGACGGCGTAACTTCGGTTTCAAACCTGGTAAACGAAATACAAAAAGCCTCAAGCGAACAGGCCGCTGCAATATCCCAGATAAACCAGGGCATTATGCAGGTATCCCAGGTTGTCCAGGAAAACTCTGCAACATCTGAACAAAGTGCTGCAGCCAGCGAAGAACTTTCAGGCCAGGCCGAAATGCTCAAGCACCTGGTAGAAAGATTCAGGCTGAAGAATGTAGTGACAGGGAAAAACTCATATAACGGTAAACTTAACCCTAATGTCATGAAAATGCTCGAACAGATGCACAGCAGGAATAACGAAATGAAAAACCAGGACGAAACAGCGGTTTTGAGTGATACTCAGTTTGGAAAATACTAATAGGGTTTAAATCAAAGTAAACTGAGGAATTGACTAGTTCATTCCTCAGTTTTTTAAGCGGTTTTTGTTTTATCAATCAAAAAGTGTTATAATTTATGATAATGTTCTTTTAAGTCTTTTTCGGCTGAAAGTGCTTTACGGCCGGAAACAGAGGTTGTTTTTGCCTGATAAAAAATTTTTCAGGGAGGATACGGTATGAAGAAATTCAAAATTGCAGACGGAATATACATGCTTACAATTAACGTTGAAGACATACTGTTTGAAGGAATCTGGGAGATTGCAAACGGAGTTACGCTTAATTCCTATATAGTCCAGGGAGAAAAAACCGCGATAATTGACGGTGTAATTGGGTGGGACGGAGTACCCGAAACGCTGTATAAAAACCTTGAGGAAATCGGTGTAGATCCCCGGACAGTTGACTACCTGATTGTCAATCATATGGAGCCCGATCACTCGGGATGGATTTCTAATTTCAGAAAAATCAAGGATGACTTTACGATAATATGCACTGACAAAGCTGCAAGAATGGTTACTACCTTCTATGGCGAAGACAAGGTAAGGGTTGTGAAGGAAGGGGACACTCTTGACCTTGGCAGGGGCAAGGTGCTGAGTTTTCACCCAGTGCCGAACGTCCACTGGCCTGATACGATGTATACGTATGAAAGGGACACGAAGACCCTGTTCTCATGCGATATGTTCGGTGCGTTCGGGATAATGAAGGAGCATTGCTTCGATGATGAACTGACACCGGAAGAACAGGAGTTTTTTGAGTTTGAAGGAATAAGGTATTATTCCAACGTAATGACCACATTCACGCCCAGCCTGAGAAAGGCCATTGAGAAGGCAAAAACAATGGATATAAAGATTATAGCGCCAGGACACGGCCCGGTTTACAGGAAGAACCCTCAGAAAATAATGGATGATTATTTCAGGTTCTCCAGGTATGCAGAAGGAGCAGGCAAGAATGAAGTAGCGGTATTGTGGGGCTCTATGTATGGCATGACAAAAAAGGCTGTAGATTACGTTGAAGGTATACTCAGGAGAGAAGGTATCAGGTACAGCATGCTGGAAATGCCCAAGGTAAGCGAAAGCGAAATGATCGCAACGGTTTTTAAATCCGCAGGTGTCATTATTGCCGCCCCGACCTATGAATACAAGCTGTTCCCGCCTGTTGCCGCGGCTCTTAACGAAATTGGCAGGAAAAGAATTTCAGGGAAAACTGCATTCAGGTTCGGATCATACGGATGGTCCGGCGGAGCGGAAAAGGAACTGAAAGAAATAATCGAAAGAAACAACATGAAGTGGGATTTCATAGAATCGGTGGAGTTTGAAGGCTCGCCCGGGGAAGAGGACCTGAAAAAGGTGGAAGCCGGTGTATTGGAGCTGATAAGGAAAATGAAGGAGAAAGTGGTGGAATAAGCAAGTATTAAACAGATATACTCGTTCTTCAAGATTTACTTCGGACGCCACAATTTGAAAAAGTACGGTCTTTGGGTGTTCTGGGGGAATATCCTTGCCATTTCCGGGCTTATTATCGACAGCTATTATATTAACGGCAATATATATCCAAACCTGACTTTGGCGCTGTTAATAATGCTTTCGGTATGCCTTATTATACATAGCATTATCTCCGCGCTACGAATCGCCGAAGTGTACAGGGTTCTGGCGGTTTCATTGTCACGCCTTGAACAGGCGAGCAATTCAGATTTCCATACAGACGGAATACTATGATTCATTAAACGTTCAAATGAATGAAATTCGCGCGTTCAAACACGACATCCGGCATTTTGTAGGCGTGATAAGAAGGATGGCTGAGTAGGAAGAATATGAAGGGCTCAAGAACTTCGTCGGTGAATACGCCATGATGACCGAAACTGATCCAATACCGTTCTTTTGTGAAAACGTCGTGGTAAATTCAATCCTGGGTTATTACTCTCTGAAAGCAAAGGAAGGCAATATTCCGTTTTGCTGCTTCTGCAGCATCCCGAAACAGCTTTCTTTAAGCGACACAGATCTCTGCATTGTTTTGGGCAACGCCCTGGAAAATGCCATTGAAGCATGCAGTATCATGGATAATGACTCCGCACGGTTTATTTCAAATGAAGTAATGGTATTGAACAATCAGCTTCTTATCAAAATTAAAAATTCATATAACGGATGCCTGAACATCCAGGACGGAACCTACTTCTCCACCAAAGACGAAAAATCCAGGGGCATCGGCATGCAGAACATAAAGAAAGTCGTGGAATCATACGGCGGGTTCGTAAAAATTGAACACACCGAAAATGTATTTACCCTCATGGCAGCGTTTCCGCTGGCTTTAGATTCAGTAAAAGGATCATGGCAATGTTAATATAAGTAACGTTCAGGATATTTATTGGAAATTATCGGAATCTTTAATTGACTTGATAATATAAAATAAAATCGCCATTTGGGTCATGTCAAAGATTTTTTATTATAGAATCTATGAAAAAATAAAAAATGTAACATTTAGAATAAACCAACCAATTATTGCGATTATTCGCACATTGGAATAAAATAAATTTATTGACATACAAGCCGGGGGTATTTACGATGGATTATTTATCGGCAAAGGAAGTAGCTAAGAGGTGGAATATTTCAAGACGACGAGTTCAGATACTTTGTGAAGAAGGCAGAATACCCGGAGCTTTCAAACTTAGTGATGTCTGGGTAATACCCAAAGATGCGGAAAAACCCGCAGACAAACGCAAAAAAAAACAGTGAATGGAGATGTCGTTAAATAATGCTGGGGGATTAATCAAATGAGGCCGCCTAAAATTTTAGATAATAAAAAAAATAGAGTTATAGATGAATTAAAATCAGAATTACGTAAAGGTTCAAAGCTATCGATTATATCAGCTTATTTTACCATATATGCTTATGAAGAGCTTAAAAAAGAGCTTAGTATGATAGACAGTATGAGGTTTATTTTTACCGAGCCTACTTTTGTACGTAAGAACCAAGAACTTTATAGAGAATATTACATAGTTCGTCATCCTGAAAAAAAGATATCCGGCAATGAATTTGAAATAAAGCTGAGAAATGAAATGAAGCAGGCGGCCATAGCCAAGGAATGCGCTCAATGGCTGGAAAAGAAAGCAGAGATAAAATCCTTAAAACGGCCAAATCCTGCTCAACCAAGACTGATTTATATAGAAAATTCTGAAGATGATGTCTCAATAAATGGCACTGTAGACTTTACTACCGACGGTCTGGGAATAACTTCATCCGATAGAATAGACAGTAACGTGTGCTTGTATGGTAAAGAGTATACTATTCGTTTTTTGCAGGCTTTTAATGAATTGTGGGAGGATGATACTGCTGTTCAGGATGTTAAAGATAAAGTTCTTGAGCAAATGAGAATTCTATATAAAGAAAATACACCTGAGTTTATTTACTTTGTTACTCTTTATAATATATTCTATGATTACCTTGATGAGCTAACCGAAGATAACATTGTGAAAAGCCGTACAGGCTTTAAAGAAACCCTTATCTGGAATAAGCTTTATAGATTCCAGAAGGATGCCGTTATGGGAGCAATTGATAAGCTCGAGAAGTACAATGGCTGCATTATAGCTGACAGTGTGGGACTTGGAAAAACTTTTACTGCACTGGCTGTAATTAAATACTATGAACTAAGAAACGATAGGGTTTTGGTACTCGTACCCAAGAAACTTCGTGAAAACTGGACCATTTATACCCAAAATGATAAACGCAATATTTTTGCTGCAGACAGGTTTAATTACGATGTTCTGAACCACACTGATCTTAGCAGGACAAGCGGCTATTCCGGTGAGATTAACCTTGCTACCTTAAACTGGTCAAACTATGACCTTGTTGTAATAGATGAGAGCCACAACTTCAGGAATAATCCGCCGGTCAAAGGGCGTGTAACTCGTTATCAGCGCTTGATGAATGACATTATAAAATCCGGTGTTAAAACAAAGGTGCTTATGTTGTCAGCAACTCCTGTGAACAACCGGATGAATGATATCAAGAACCAAATCGCTTTTATAACTGAGGGCAGGGATGATGCCTTCAAGGACGTGGGTCTGGATAGTATTGAATTTATTTTAAGAAAAGCACAAACC
>Ga0134104_1000197_pt1 | contig 74116 bp, 73 predicted proteins | sample 15_3_2metaG_FD_94455 | JGI IMG/M metagenome (GOLD analysis project Ga0134104, IMG submission 94455) | Switchgrass degrading microbial communities from high solid loading bioreactors in New Hampshire, USA - 15_59_3.3_214_A2 metaG | ecosystem: Engineered > Bioreactor > Semi-continuous > Anaerobic...
CACTCCTTATCATACGGTCACCCCCATAAAAGTTTTCGTCACACTTTTATGGTAACCGTTTGGTTTGGTGTGGGTCAATTTCTGTCCGGCGCTATGGGTCAATTATACCCCGGCGGTGACAGAACAATATTCCGTAACCTCTTATAAACTCAATTAGCATCATTCAGCCCCCCTTAAAAAAAGCATTTATGTATTTCTATATCTGATATGTAATGTATAAAATTATTATTTATTATAGGTTATGTCGATCTGCAAAGCAACAAAATAAAAAAACATTTTTTGTATATTCTTGAATATTTCCGGGAAATAACCGGTCTTAATTATAAACCATACCTTTCAAGAAGATTGTTAATTTTTTAATTTTCCATAATAGTAAAATAAGACAAATACATTTAATTACCGTATTTTATTTATAAAGTAATCTGATTTAAGTAACATTAATAAACGGTTATGAAAGGAGAAATGAAATTGAAAAGAAATGCCAAAAGGATTGCTTCAGTGTTTCTTGCAGTTGTTCTGCTGATAGGTTTGTGCCTGCAGGTCAATGTGGTATATGCCGAGGAAGCCGAAATGCAGCAACTACCTGAAGTCGGACAGGTTGTTCATGGCTTCAGGACGGTGGAAATCGGCCACATGGACCTGATAAACGCAAAAACCGTCCTGTTTGAGCACGAGAAAACGGGAGCCAGGCTTTTTTACATCCAAAGCAGGGACATTGACCGTTCCTTTACCATTGCTTTCAGGACTCCTGCCGTTGATAACACGGGAGTGAACCATGTCCTGGAACACATAACGGTATCTGGTTCCAAAAAGTATCCGATGAACAATGTCCTGTTTACCATTGCAAATCAGACCTACAGTACATTTATCAATGCGTTTACCGCACCCACCGTTACAGCGTACCCGGTTTCATCGCTGAGCGAGGATCAGCTTCTGAAACTGGCGGAAGTGTATCTTGACTGCGTATATTATCCTTTGATATATGACGATGAGAAAATATTCCTAAGGGAAGGCTGGAGATATGAACTTGAAAATGCTGATGCCCCGCTGGTGATAAACGGTACCGTATACAATGAAATGAAAGGCTCTTTGGCCAATATTTCCACGGCTGCGCTGTATAACGTACTGAATACATTATATCCCGGCAGTTACCAGGCAAATGTCTCGGGTGGGGATCCTTCGGAAATTGTTAATCTTACATACGACAGGGTTATTGAAACTCACAGGAAATACTATCACCCGTCCAATTCATTGATGATTCTCTACGGAAACCTGGACTATACCAGGTTCCTCAAAATGATTGACGAGGAGTATCTCAGTAATTTCAGCAAAAAAGATATTGAGATAGATTACAGAGTGGTTGAGCCATTCAGTGAAAAGACCGAGCAGACTTATAAGTTCCCCGTTACTGCCGGCAACAATACAAAAAATGCAGCACAGATTAGTTATGCCTTTGCGTTGACAGATGTGTCAGAAGAGGAACTGATTGGGCTTGCCATTCTTGCTTCAGCGCTGGGACAGTCAACGTCTCCGCTTCAGAAGGCTTTCAGGGAAAAACAGATTGGGGGCAATCTGTCCGTCGGTGTCGCAGATTCTTTTGTTCAGCCGGTATTTATGTTCATTGCCGAAAACGCGGATGAAACCAAAAAGGATGAGTTCAGGGAATTAATTGAAAACAGTATTAATGACCTGGTGGAAAACGGATGCGACAAGGAATTGGTAAAGGCAACACTGTCGGCCATAATGCTCCAGTATTCAAACATAACCGAGTCTTCAAACCTGGGTGTGAATATTTCCATGACACTCAGCGTTACATGGGCCAACAGCGGCAATACTTATTACTACAATAACCTTGTAAAGAATATTAATAATATTGCTGAAAAAGTTGACGAAAATTACCTGGAAACCCTTGCAGAAAAGTATATTAAAAACAATAACCATGCAGCTCTGGTAATAACCGTTCCTGAGCCGGGACTTACAGAAGCCATGGCAGAACAGCAGCAGGCGTATCTGGCTGAACTTAAAGCTTCGATGAGCAAAGAGGAGATCGAGAAACTGGTTAGTGATACAAAGGCTTATAATGAATGGAACAGCGTAGAAACCGATCCATATGTTGTAGAACGTCTTCAGGCTGTAAAAGTTTCCGATTTGCCTGTGGAACTGAAGACTTACACAATCAATGAAACCATGCTGGATGACGGAGTAAGGCTGCTTTCGTCAGCAGCGGACGTTGCAGAAACCGGAATAACTGCAATTTTACTCGATACTTCTTCAGTACCTGTCGAAAAGCTCCATTACCTGCAGTTGTATTCCGGGCTGCTGGGCAAGCTGGACACCGAGCTTTACAGCAAGGAAAAGCTGAATACACTGATTATGAGATACCTGGGCGGTTCATCTTTCAGTTTAACAATCATACCGAAAGATGACTGGAATGAATTTACACCCGGGCTGACATTTTCATGGATGGGTCTGATGGGTGAATATACCGAGCAGGTGGATCTTTTAAAGGAAATACTTCTGAACACAAAGTTCACCGATGCAGATACGGTACTGGGTATCGTAAGACAGCAGATGACAGCCATGAAAACTTCATTTGAATCAAATCCGATAAGCCTGCTGGTAGGCCGTAACCTGGCAACCCTTAATGAAAGCATGAAATACCAGTCTTATTTGTCAGGGCTGGAGTATTATTACTTCCTGACTCAGGCAGAACAGTTGCTCCAGACTGAGCCCGAAACCGTTCTGTCAGAGCTTGAATCGATCCATAAAACTGTATTGAACAGGACCAACATGATAACGATGTTTGCAGGCAATGAGAGCAGTATTGAGACTTATGAAAAAGAAATAAAGAACCTTATAGATTCACTGCCTGCAAAAGGAATAAATAAGCAGGATTATTCCGTAATTCCAGGCCCGGCCGGGAACGAAGGAATAATCATGAATACACCGGTTCAGTACAATATGATTTCCGCAAATTATGAAAACATGGGTACAGAATACAGCGGAAAATTCATACCGCTGGAACTGATAATTTATGACAATTACGTTACTCCTAGAATAAGGTTCGGATACGGGGCATACGACAATATCGTAAGTTTCGGGAAGACATATTTCATTCTTGGTTCGTACCGGGATCCGAACATAAGGGAAACCTATGAAGTATACCAGGGCCTGCCGGAGTTTATAAGGAACCTGCAGATTACCCAGGATGAACTGGACAGATATATACTGAAGGCATTCAGTATGTATGCCGCTCCCCAGGGCGAACTCAGCGGTGCTTATACAGCAATGAACAACTATCTCATGGGTAAAACCGAGGAAGAGAGGCTAAAAGTTCTCGAAGAGATAAAATCAACCACGGTACAGGATCTGAAAGATACCGCGCCCATGTTTGAAAAGCTTCTGGAAAACGGTACATGGTCAACAGTGGGCAGCAGGGAAAAAATAGAAGCAAATAAAGATTTGTATACCAGTATTATCTCATTTGGCCAGCAGCAATCAGATGAGGCTCTGACAAGGGCGCAGTTTATTGAACTTATTCTTGCAGGAGTTCCTGAACCTGTGGAGGTTGCAAAACAGTTAGGCCTTCTGGCGGGTGACGGAAAAGGAAATTACTTTGAAGACGAAAAGCTTACCAAGGAACAGCTTGCCGTAATACTTGCAAGAGTTGCGGCATTGAACGGAATAGAGCTTTCCGCTGAAGACGTGCAGATAGCTGACGAAACTGAAATCAGCCCGTGGGCATTAAGCAGTGTTAAGGCGCTGGTAACGGCAGGAGTAAGTGTCCTCGATGAAAACGGCAATTTCAGTCCGAAGGCGGAAGTAACCCAATCTTTTGTGATAAATCTGATAAACGAGATCATGATGAGGTTTGCAGATATCCAGTAAAACGTATACCAGAAGAGGGCGGTGAGACATAAATCTCCCGCCCTCTTTTTCATGATTGACATAAATGTAATTATGTAGATAATAATGAAACCATTATACAAAGGAGTGATATAATTTGCACAGGAAAAGGAATCTGGTACTTAATGATTGAAAACTAAAAAAGCAACGCAAGACGGTGTTCTGCTACACTCTGGACGAGGTAGACGCAGAACACCGTGCCTTGATATGTACATCAGTGCATGACAAAGAAATACTTATATTTCGGTTTTATTGTTTCTAATTTACAGTGATACTGTTAATATCAGGCTGTATATTAATCACAGAGCCGTCGCCTGTTATTTCGATTTTAACAGCTCCGTAAATGTCCAGTTCGACCTGTGAATTGTCAATCTGTTTTGTACAGATGAGCTTATCCGATGCATCAAAAAACGATAACGTGTGTTTCCCTTCAGACGTTGCAGTTCCGAATATTCCTTTTACCTTAAGTCCGGAATGCTGCAAATACGAAAACCCGCCGGTAAAGTCAAGAGTGATGCTGTTCCTGTATGTAAAAGCAGGCAGCCAATAAATTTTAGTATTGTCATCATAATAAGGAAAAATCTCTAAATAATCTGTATTTTCCAAATTTATAACAGGATAAGTCCTGACAAATATTTGACGATTATTTTCATACCATTTTGCAAATTCCTGGAAGACATACTGCGATGTCTGGCTTTTTATAATATCAATAAGTTCGCTGTTGCCGCATCCGCCGTCCGGATACAGTTCTCCCGCTTTTCTAAATATTTTTGGTAATATATCATCGCCGTATTTTTCCTCCAGGAAATATACAAATCTGAATCCTGCCATATATGCATCCCATCCCCGGACTTCAGTAAGATAAGTTTCCGGATCGGACAACATCAAGCTTTCATTATCGAAAAAACTCATATTAAAAAACACATCATACAGACTGGGCAGCCTTGATTTACCGGACATTTTCATTGAATTCATTATTGCAAAGCCTTCTGTAATTGACAGCATAGTTATATCGCATGTCTGATATTGTACCGTATGGGACAGTTCATGGAATAAAGTATAAATGTTGTCAGGCAGAACATCCACGGGCTGAATGACTATGCCGCTTTTTGTCCCGTAAGGACCCGCTTTTTGCACTTGAATAATCAGCTGTTTGTCAGTTGAAAATGTCAGCCCCGTTTCCTGTTCAATGAGATCCAATGTATATTCAACAATGTCTCCAAAATCTTTCGGATAATATATGTTTGGTTCTATATATATTATGGCACGATCTGTATAAAAGATTTCTGATGTCTGCGATACGGTATATTTGCCTGGAGCCAGCTTCGGTACAAAGAAATCTGAATCAGAATCCGAATTCGGAACAGGAACCGATTGCGGCTCTGAATCTGATTCATCAGAAGTATTCTCAGTACAGGTTTCGTCAACTCCATCGGGGAATACGACTGCGTTATACTGCTCATCAACCGTATTTTCTTTTACAGCAGAATTACCGGATTCTTCTTCATGTTTGTTATTTGGAACTGTACATCCGGAAAATACAAGGAGCAATATTACAAGACATGCTATCAGATTCCTTTTCCTGTGCAAATTTTATCACTTCCTGAATTATATGGTTCCGAATCCAATAATATCAATATTGTTGATTTATGTCAATTATGAGGAATCGTAAAGATATATTCTGCATTCCAGATATGTTCGACTTGTTCAGAGTACCGGAAAGTTATGACTGTCTTCGGAATTGTACAGTGCCTAATTATCTGGCAGAGGGCTATTCAACTAATGAATAGCCCCCTGCAGATTTACAGACACAAGGATGATTTATTTGAATTCAGGCAGCCAGGAACCATGTGCTTCAATCAAATCGTCCACCATGCTGACGATTTCATCAATAGTTAATTCGGAACCGGTGTGCGGATCAAGCATAGCAGCGTGGTAAATATGTTCTTTTTTTCGGGTTACCGCTGCTTCAATTGTTATTAAGTGTACATTAATGTTTGTCATGTTCATTGCTGCCAGCTGAACGGGAAGCCTCCCCACATGGCACGGATGAATGCCCGTTCCGTCAACCATGCATGGTACTTCAACACATGCCTCGGCCGGCAAATTCTCGATTAAACCGCCGGTGTTAAGAACATTTCCGCCGATTTTGAACGGTCTGTTGTTTACTATTGCATCAATAATATAGGATGCATATTCCTCAGTACGGCTGTGAGTCAGGTTCGGGTTTTCCACAAGTTCGTCCCTGAGCTTTTTCCACTGTTCAATCTGGTATACGCACCGCCTGGGGTATTCATCAAGCGGAATATTGTATTTGTCTATCAGTTCGGGATATTTGCTTTTAATGAAGAAGAAATTGTATTCGGCATTGTGTTCGCTTGATTCGGTACAGTAATATCCAAGCCTTTTTATATATTCAAACCTTACCATGTCATTGTGCTTTTCCTTTTCGTTCTTTTCAGCTGCCCGTTTTCTGATTTCAGGGTACAAATCAACACCGTTTTTGTCATAGATTTCAAGAAGCCATGCCATATGATTGATTCCTGCTATAAGCTCCCTGCGGCCTTCGAGCTTATCTTCCATCCCGAGGGATTCCAGAAGGTGTTTGGAACATACCTGAACACTGTGGCACAAACCAACGGTTTTGATGGGAGTATATCTGAGCATGTATCCCGTTAAAATGGACATAGGATTTGTATAGTTCAGAAAATAAGCGTTCGGGCAGACTTCTTCCATATCACGGGCAAAATCCTCCAGAACGGGAATGGTTCTGAGGGCCCGCATTATGCCGCCGATACCCAGTGTGTCGCCTATTGTCTGCCGAAGCCCGTATTTTTTCGGTACTTCAAAGTCAATAATGGTACACGGATCATAACCTCCCACCTGGATGGCGTTTACGACAAAATCTGCAGAGCGGAGAGCTTCCTTCCGCTGTTCAGGGCCAAGGAAAGTTTTTATTTTGGCACGCCCGCCGTTTATATTGCGGTTAATGGCATGGAGCATCATCTCCGATTCCTTCAGGCGCTCGGCATCAATATCATAAAGGCATATTTCACTGTCTTTCAGTGAATCTACGCACAAACAGTCACCAAGAACGTTTTTTGCAAATACTGTACTGCCGGCACCCATAAATGTTATTTTGACCATTTCATCATCCTCCTTCTAAGAGTATAATATTTTAATTTCAAGGAATCTTGAATTGAATTATGTCATTAACATATGTTATTATGTCTCTATGAAAGACAAGAGTCAAAATGATATTCCGTTGCTGAATAAAGGGTTTCATGATGTGAATCCTGTAGTGTGCGGGTGGCAGGACTGCGACAGCGGACATTCTTTTGGTCCTGCGATCCGGGATTACTATCTGATCCATTATGTAACCGATGGGAAGGGCATATTTGAACGCCAGGGCACTGTCTATACCGTATCAAAGGATCACATGTTCCTGATAAGACCGCATGAACTGACTTATTACCAGGCTGATTATGAACATCCGTGGTCATATATATGGATTGGGTTTAACGGTGTCTTTGCCGAGGAATTATTGGACGGCTCAGGGTTTGACAAAAGCCCGGTGATTTATTCGCCGAGCTGTGCTTTTATTTTCAGGAATATGATTTCTGCGGGTAAATCCGGCAAATCCGCCGAGATATATTTGTGCGGCCTGATATATGAACTTTTTGCACGCCTTAAGGAAGAAAACAACGCAGGAGCAAGGGCAGCGCAAACATACGTCCTCAGAGCCGAGAATTATATCCGGTCCAATTACATGTATGATATTAGCGTGGAAGGCATATCGAAAATGCTCGGCATTGACAGAAGATATCTTTACAGGATTTTTACCGAGTATACAGGAACTTCGCCACAGAAATACATCCTGAAATACAGGCTTCGCAAGGCAGCAGAACTGCTGAGCAAATACGACTGCAGCGTAGGCGAAGCAGCAAGAAGCTGCGGTTACAAGGATATGTTCAATTTTTCAAATATGTTCAAAAAAGAATACGGCATAAGTCCGTCGGAATATAAAAGAAAGTTCTTCCGGGCTTCGGGTTAACCCCTGTCTGACCTCAGAGTGAAGCCGAAAACGCAACCGCAGATTCCACCGGCTATATGCGTGAACTGGGATATATTGTCATTCTCGGTCAGGCCGGCAACAACTTCCCGCCCTATATACAGGGAAGCCGTAAGAATGAGGGTTAGGGGAATGCTGCCTTTCCTGATATTGACAAAAGAACTCAGAATGATAAGCATAAATGCTACACCGCTTGCTCCCAGAAGGGCGGTATCGAAAAAGACGACATTCAGTATTCCCATGGTAAGAGCGGTTATCATAATCATGTAAAACATGTTTTTTGAGCCGTATTTCATTTCAAGCATTGGTCCGACAAGAAGAATAATAAGGAAATTATTCACAAAATGTTCCCAGTCTGCATGTCCCAGCACATGTCCAAAAAGGCGGATATAAAAAAATACATCGGTGAGATTTCCCCTGTAAACCGAAAAAAGAAGCCTTGTTGACGCCATGTCGGTAATATTCCCGATTATAAGGACGACCAGAGATAAAAAGGCATAAGTAAGTATAACGGGAGAATTATAATGTATCCGTTTAAACAACTGATAACACTCCTCTGACCGGTATTTTCCATAAGACAGCCTTATTTAATTTTAATATTTGCACGGGTTATCCGCAACACCGTTTCCTTTTTCCCGCGAACAGGTTAATAATGCTGTGCTGTTTCACGCTTTTGGTATTACTGATGCTTTGGTATAAACGAAAATTTTTTGGAAATATAGCATGAAAAATATTGAAATTATATGTTACAAATGATATCATATTCATATGAACAAATGTTCATATGAATATGAGGTGAAGATGGTGAAAGATGCAATTTTCGAATCCGACAGGTGTGACTGCGATGTTATTCATGAGGAAACGGTCAATTATGTCCGGGAAAGAATGCCGGCAGAAGAAAATTTGTATGACCTGGCGGAACTTTTCAAGGTTTTCGGAGATACAACCAGGATAAAAATCCTTTGTGCACTGGCTGAAAGCGAAATGTGCGTATGCGATATAGCAGTGCTGCTTAACATGACGCAGTCGTCGATCTCTCACCAGTTAAGGATACTGAAGCAGGCAAGACTTGTCAGGTACAGGAGAGAGGGAAAGGTGGTTTACTATTCCCTTGATGATGATCATGTAAAGCAGATATTTAACCTGGGGTTGATTCACCTGAATGAAAAGTGAGGTTGTATTATGAAACGGAAAGAAGTTTTGATTCTTGAAGGCCTGGACTGTACACACTGTGCCAATGAAATTGAAAGGGAAATAAATGAAATAGAGGGCGTGGATGCCTCGCTTAATTTTATGACCAAGGTTCTCACAATAGAGTATGGCGATATTGAAATGGACATAGTAAAACAGGCTGAAAAAATTATCAATAAGTACGAACCCGGCGTTAAAGTTTCAAGATGGAAGAACGAAAGTCCGCCTGAAAGAAAAAGTACCGGTTCTTTCAGGATAAAGGAATATATAGGACCCAAACGGATTGTTTTCCTGATTGGTACAGCTGTATATATATTGGCAATGGCACTATCCCTGCCTGAACATACCGAAAGGCTCATGTTCATCCTGGGATACCTGTTGCTGGGCGGAGAAATCATTTTTAAGGCTGTAAGAAATATTTTCAAAGGCCAGGTACTTGATGAGAATTTTCTTATGACAGTTGCTACGGCTGGTGCGATGGCGATTGGCGAATATGCCGAAGGTGTGGCTGTAATGCTTTTTTACCAGGTAGGGGAGTTTTTCCAGGACATTGCACTTGAACGTTCGAGAAGATCCATCAGTGAACTTGTTGATATAAGACCCGATTATGCAAACCTGGTAAGCGGTGAGTCGGTTGTCAGGGTTTCACCCGAAAAAGTTAATGTGGGTGATATTATAATTGTAAAGCCCGGTGAACGGATACCGCTGGACGGAATCGTGGAGGAAGGAAATTCCGACCTGGATATGACGTCACTGACAGGAGAATCAGTTCCTAAAGCTGTCCGTGCCGGTGACGAGGTTTATTCCGGTTCAGTGAATACCGATGGCCTGCTGAAAGTCAGGGTAACAAGACCGTTCAATGAATCCACTGCTGCGAAAATACTGCAACTGGTACAGAATTCGGCAGCAAAAAAGGCTCCTACCGAGAAATTTATAACGAGGTTTTCAAGGTGGTATACACCTGCAGTAGTTATAACAGCCATATGCATTGCCTTGTTTCCGCCGCTGGTTATTTCGGTATCTGGCGGTGGAGCAAACGGTGCTGTGAGTTTCGGCAGTCTTTTTTCTGACTGGTTTTATCGCGCTTTGATTTTCCTCGTTGCTTCATGCCCGTGCGCACTGGTCATTTCCATTCCCCTCGGATTTTTTGGCGGAATCGGGCTTGCTTCAAAAAACGGGATCCTGGTTAAGGGAGGAAATTACCTTGAAGCATTGACGGCCCTTGAAACGGTTGTTTTTGACAAAACCGGCACGCTGACGAAGGGCGAGTTTGAAGTAATCAGCGTTGTACCTGCCGATGGCATTGAAAGAGAAAAACTGCTTCAAATAGCTTCGGCAGCTGAAAGATATTCCAATCATCCAATTGCCAGGGCCATTGTTGCAGCTTGTCCGTCTACCGGTATGGATATACTTGTAGAAGAACACAGGGAAATACCCGGATTTGGCATAATAGCCAAATATAACGGTCAGGAGCTTATAATAGGCAACAAGCACTTAATGGACAGCGAAAAAATACCGGTTGAAGCTCCAGATACCGCCGGTTCTGTGGTATATATAGCCATCAACGGGAAATTTGCCGGAATGATTGTTGTGGCTGACGTCGAGAAAGCCGATTCAAGGAACGCAATTGAGAAACTTAAGAAAAAAGGCATCAGGACCGCAATGCTTACAGGCGATTTAAAGGTCAATGCCAGCGAAATGGCGGAAAAAATGGGTATAGATGAAGTATACTCGGAGCTTCTCCCTCAGCATAAAGTGGAGATGCTTGAGAATATAGCCGCCAGGAAAAGCAAAAAAAGAAAGATTGCATATGTGGGCGACGGAATGAATGATGCCCCGGTTCTTGCAAGGGCGGATATAGGTATTGCCATGGGCGGACTTGGAACAGATGCTGCGATAGAAGCGGCGGATATAGTAATAATGAATGATCAGCCGGGGAAAATTGTGACAGCGATTGACATTGCCAATGAAACGAAAAAGGTTGTATATCAGAATATAGTTATAGCTTTTGTCGTCAAGCTGGGAGTGTTGCTTCTGGGGGCCGGCGGCATGGCCACAATGTGGGAGGCTGTTTTTGCAGATGTTGGAGTAGCCCTCATAGCCGTTCTGAATGCAGCGAGGCTGATTAAAGTTCGCATGGATTAAAAGAAACAGAAGCTGTCTCCGGTATTCCGGGACAGCTTCTGTTTCGTTTTTAGTAGTCGTACCTTCTGTTATCATAGAATAAAAGCAGGAACAGGATGATAAAGAACAAAACTTCTGCATTATCGCTGAAAAATCTCTTGAATCCTACGTTGTCCATACCTGAGACCTCCTTATGTTAATCTAATACATTTTATTTTCTTGACTTAGTTTTGGTTACAGAATTATTTGCTGTCACATCTTGTATATTCCTGAGAATTCCTGTAAAATATTATTGAAATATTTGTAATACATACAAATGATAAATGATATTCGGAGGATGGGTATGAGATTCAAAAGTGTTGCCATTGCCATATGTGGCGTCGTAATATTGCTCGTTATACTTATTCCGATGCCCACAGTGTTAATGGATGTCCTGTTTATTATCAACATAACCATTTCCCTTCTTATTCTGCTTAACTCCATTTACGCCAAGGATGCCCTGTCGATGTCTTCTTTCCCGACACTACTGCTTTTTACAACACTATACCGGCTGGCCCTGAATATTGCAGCGACAAGGCTTATTATAGGCCAGGGAAACGCGGGAAAGGTCGTTGAGAGTTTCGGGGAATTTGTAGGCGGAAATAACATCGTAGTAGGAGCTATTATATTCCTTGTTATAATGCTGGTTCAGTTCCTTGTTATTACAAAGGGTGCTGAACGTGTATCCGAAGTTGCTGCAAGGTTTACCCTTGACGCAATGCCTGGTAAACAGATGGCGGTGGATGCTGATCTGAACGCCGGGTTAATCAATGAAGCCCAGGCAAAGGAACGACGAAAGAAAATACAAAGGGAAGCTGACTTTTACGGAGCAATGGATGGTGCCAGCAAGTTTGTAAAAAACGATGCCATTTTTGGATTCATCGCCGTTGTATTGAACGTAATAGGCGGATTTATCATGGGCATGATGCAGAACAGCGGAGCTTCCTGGGAAGATATTCTGGAGAAGTATACCAAGCTCACCATTGGTAATGGTTTGGCTGTACAGATACCGGCACTTTTGATTTCGGTTGCCACAGGTATAATCGTGACAAGAGCAGCTTCTGATGAGGAACTGAGCGAAGAAATCCTGTCCCAGATGTTTTCCGGGCCAAGGACAATGTTTATAGCTGCCGGCGCATGCTTTATTATGACTTTTATCATTGGCCGCTTCTTCATGATTGTAGTGGCCGGTTTGCTGGTGTTCCTGGGTATTCGCATGCAGGGTTCCGAGAAGGAAAAGATAAAGCAGGATGAAAAAGAAATGGAAGAACGGACGGTAGAAGAAATCCGAAAACCGGAGAATGTCATATCCCTTCTTCATGTAGATCCCATAGAACTGGAATTCGGTTACGGCATTATACCGCTGGCGGATGTAAACCAGGGCGGAGATTTGCTTGACAGGGTCGTAATGATCCGAAGACAGCTTGCCCTGGAACTGGGGATGATTGTGCCGGTTATTCGCCTGCGCGACAACATACAGCTGAATCCGAACCAGTATGTAATTAAAATTAAAGGTGTGGAAGTGGCAGGAGGCGAACTTCTTCTGGATCATTTTCTTGCCATGAATCCGGGTACCGCTGAAGAGGAGATTGAGGGAATACCAACGACTGAACCCGCCTTTGGGCTGCCTGCCCTGTGGATTACCGAAAGTCAGCGGGATCGGGCGGAAATGCTTGGATATACCGTTGTTGATCCTCCTTCTGTTATTTCTACGCATATGACTGAAGTAATTAAAAGGCATGCTCACGAGCTTCTCAGCCGCCAGGATGTACAGACCCTGCTGGACAGTGTGAAAAGCAATTATCCTGCAATTGTTGAGGAACTGGTTCCGAAGCTCCTAAGCCTCGGTGAAGTCCAGAAAGTTCTGTGCAACCTTCTGCGGGAGGGTGTTTCAATACGCGATTTGGTTTCTATACTTGAAACACTTTCTGATTATGCCCCTGTTACAAGGGATACCGATATGCTGACCGAGTATGTAAGACAGGCACTGGGAAGAGCCATAACAAAGGCCTTTATAACACCGGATAATTCAGATGTTATAACCCTGGATCCCCAGCTGGAGCAGCTTATACTTGATTCTGTCCAGAAAACGGAGGCAGGATCCTATCTGGCTCTTGAGCCGTCAGTGTCGAATAAAATTATGCAGAACCTGTTAAAACTTGTAGAAAAAGTTGCACAACTCGGCAAACAGCCTATAGTGCTCGCTTCACCGGTGGTGCGCCTGTATTTCAAAAGATTTACAGAGCAAACCATTCCCAGCCTTGTGGTTCTATCGTACAATGAGCTGGATCCTTCGGTGAAGGTAAGGTCAATAGGAATGGTAAAATGTTCATGATCGGATATGAGATTTTAACAGCATAATAATCAAAAATGTTACTGTATTCGGAGGTAATATGCGAATTCGTCGGTATACTGGAAAGGATATCCAGGAAGCAATGCTTAAGGTTAAAATGGATCTCGGCAGTGAAGCGGTTATTCTGAACACCAGAAAAGTTCGGAAAAAGGGAATAAAGGGGTTATTTTCAAAACCGATGACCGAAATTCTGGCTGCCATTGATGACGATATAGGAACGAAAAGAAAAGCACCGGAACCCGAAAAACCTAAATATTCCAATGATGAAAAAGCCAGGATGGATATGCTGGAAAACCGGTTGAGCAGGATAGAAACAATGCTTAAAAATATTTACGATGCGAAAAAACCTGAAAACAGGAACATCCTGGAGAATACTGACGCTGCAGTACCCGGAACGGAAACTTTAAGGCCGCCTGTTGTCAGCAGATATGGTCTGAAAACTTCGGAAAATCCTTTTTCACTGTTTACAAAGAGATTGTCTGAAAATGATGTAGAGCCCGAAATTATTGATGTGCTGCTCAATAATATAAAACTGCATGTAAGAAATACAGACAATTATAATGAGATAATGAACGTTGCGGAAAAAGTGGTTAAAGATATGCTGGGGCAACCCGAAACCATCAATCTTCGCAATGACGGGAAACCAACGGTTGTACTGTTTCTGGGACCGACCGGTGTAGGTAAGACCACCACCCTTGCCAAGATAGCGGCGGAATACTCGCTGAATCAACATAAGAAAATAGCCTTTATTTCGGCTGACACATACAGGATTGCCGCTGTTGAACAACTAAAAACATATGCCGAAATATTAAATATACCGGTATCTGTAATTTATACACCCCAGGAGATTAAAGAAGCAATATCAGAGTTTCAGGATATGGATCTTATCCTGGTTGATACTGCAGGACGCAGCCACAACAACGAGGCACAGTTTTCTGAGCTTAAAGCGCTTGTTAACAATGCAGATGCCGATGAAATATATCTTCTGCTGAGCTGTTGCGTCAGCCGCAGCGCATGCAGGGATATTCTGAAACATTACAGTTTTTTGAAAGATTTTAAGCTTATATTTACTAAGTACGATGAAGTGCATGTGCCGGGTATAATTCTGAATGTCAGGTATGTTACCGGAAAACCGCTTTCGTATATAACTGTAGGACAGAGCGTGCCTGACGATATAGAGGTGGCGGATGTTGAAAGCATTGCAAGGAGTATCCTTTAAGAGAGGCATTTTTTTGTGTTTGAGTTTATCTTTATGCACAATCGGGGGTCTTGCTAATGGGTGATCAGGCAGATAAGCTTAGAAAAATCGTAAAAAATCTGGGATCGCCTGCAAATACAGGTGTCCAAAGTCAGAAAAAAAGTGTTGCAAAGGTAATAACCGTAACCAGTGGCAAGGGTGGAGTAGGAAAAACAAATATTACAGTAAATCTTGCCATTGTTTTAAGCCAAATGGGGTTCAAGGTAGCAATCCTGGATGTTGATTTCGGTTTTGCGAATGTTGATGTAATGTTGGGGGTTACTGCAAAATATACGCTCCTGGAACTGATACGCGGTGAGAGGAATATTTTTGAGGTTTTGAACGACGGCCCTTACAATATACAGTTTTTGTCCGGCGGCTCAGGAGTGGAGGAACTTATTCAGCTTGATAAGGAACACATAGGTGAGTTTATTTCAAATATATCGCTTCTGGACAATATTTTTGACGTTATATTGATTGATACAGGTGCGGGTCTGTCGAAGAATATTATGAGTTTTATTCTTGCTGCCGATGAAGTGCTCCTGGTTACGACTCCGGAGCCTACGGCCATAACTGATGCGTACGCTATGATAAAAATGATATCAAAGAAGGATAAACACAGGATAGTGAAGCTTGTTGTCAATAAAGCCGAATCATACAAAGAAGCCAATGAAATTCTTGACAAGCTTCTGATGGTGTCGGACAAGTTCCTGTCGTTTAAACTTCAGAAAACCGGATATATCCTTAAGGATGAATGCATACCTAAGGCTGTGAAGCAGCAAAAACCGTTTTGTATAAGTTATCCGAAAAGCCAGGCCTCGCATCAGATAACTGAACTGGCCATGAATCTTTTCTGCATTAATAATGAAGGAAACAATAATACAAATATATACGGAAAGGGAATAAAAGGGTTTTTCAGCAGGCTTCTCAGCAGTTATGGTTTGCAGCATTGATTATTGCTGCGGATGATGTATTATTATATTTTGAAGAGAATAGTTGGGGGGGTTATAGTGAAATTTCGCCAGATCGGACTGGGCACAAAGATAGAACTGGATTTGTACAACGAGAAAGGTGAAAGAACTGTAACGGGCCTTGTAAGCCAGTTTGAGTCATATGATGAAGATACCAATCTGATGGAAATCCATGTTCCCTTTTTGCAGGGAAAAATATATACCGTCCATCCGGGTACAAGGGCGGATATTTACTTTGCTAAGGAAAATGACGTATATATGTTTACCGCTGAAATAATTGACAGAAAATTTATTGAACCTATTCCAATGATGTGGGTAAAACCGATAAGCCGGATAGAAAAAATCGAAAGAAGGTCCTTTTTCAGGATGGACTGCGAACTGCCTGTCAGGTATTATGTTATGGATAACGATGATGAAAGCGAGGAAAAACCTTTTATTGAATGTTACACAAAAGATATAAGCGGCGGAGGAATTTGCATAATAACCGACAAGTTCCATGAAAAAGGCACGAAAATTAAAGCCTATATAAAACTGGAGCAGGAAATATGCTTTATCGGTACCGTAGTACGGTCGCGCCAAATCCGTGAAAGAGGAAGAACAAGGTATGAAACCGGGGTTGAATATAAACAGATTGAAAACAGGAACCGTGAAAAAATAATAGGCTTTATATTTGAAACACAAAGAGAGAGAATCAAAAAAGGATGGATGATGACATAAAGCTGAAAAACTGAGGGATTATTGAACTGATGGCTGTACTCAAATATCTGCTTTAACAAGCCGATATATTGAGTAAGCAGTGATGGGGGTGCTGAGATATGGACATGAGTCAATATCTTAATATTTTTGTTGAAGAATCAAGAGAGAACCTTCAGGATCTTAATACCTCTCTTCTTGAACTGGAAAAAGATCCTGGCAATATTTCGATTCTGAATGAAATTTTCAGGGTTGCACATACGCTGAAGGGTATGGCCGGTACGATGGGTTATACCCATATGCAAAACCTTACGCATAAAATGGAAGATGTTCTGGACGCGCTGAGAAACGAAAGGATCCGGGTCACTGCTGATGTGGTTGATGTATTGTTTAAATGCCTGGATGCATTGGAAAGCTATGTGGACACGGTGAGCGAAACAGGAAGTGAAGGCGAGGAAGAGTATGCCGATATTGTAAGTTTTCTTTCGGATATTTTGGGTAATGAAGGCTCGAAAACGCAATTACAGGAAAACAAATCAACAACGGAAACGGGTAGCGGTTTAAAACTTGAACTTAACGTATATGATAAAAATGTTATTGAAAAAGCATTTGAACAGTCTTTAAACGTTTTTGAAATATATATAGAACTTGATCAGAAATGTCTTCTGAAAGCTGCACGGGCTTTTATCATTTTCCAGCTATTAGAAAAAAATTCGGACGTGATAAAATCAGTACCCCCCGTAAATGATATAGAAGACGAAAAATTTGATTACTATTTCACAGTAGTTGTAATAACTGAAAAAGACAAGGACTTTTTTGTCAGGGAACTCAATACCGTTTCCGAAGTAAGAAAAGTTGAAGTGACTGAAATTACGCAGAAACATCTGGAAAATATAAAACAGGGTTCTGAAAAGGAAGCTGCCAAAAAATCCGTAACGAAAGAAGAAAAACATGAAAAGAAGGATGCAGTACAAAAACCTTCAGAAAAAAAGGTAACTTCAAAGACCGTACGTGTTGACATAGAGCGGCTTGATGTGCTGATGAACCTGGTAAGTGAGCTTATCATAATAAAAACAAGGCTGGACGGAATTCTTTCCACAGGTGAACGGGAGAGGGAAGTTTCACAGACCCTTGAAAGCCTGGAGCGCGTAACGACAAGTCTTCATGACGCGGTAATGAAAGCAAGGATGGTTCCCGTTGAAACCGTCTTCAGCCGTTTCCCGAGAATGATCAGGGATATTGCAAAAGAACTGAACAAGGATATTAACCTGCACATGTCGGGAGAGGAAACCGAGCTTGACAGGACAGTAATTGACGAAATCGGCGAACCGCTGATACATATTATCAGGAATTCAGCAGACCATGGTATAGAAATGCCCGAAGAGCGTGTTGCAAAAGGAAAGGACAGGGCAGGAAATATATGGCTCAGGGCATACCAGGACGGGAACAACGTTGTAATAGAAGTGGACGATGACGGCGCAGGAATAGATATTGAAAAGGTTAAGAAGAAAATAGTTGAAAAAGGTCTGGAAAGTGAGGAAATTGTCAACGGTTTAACCGACGAGGAAGTAATACAGTGCCTGTTCCTTCCGAATTTCAGTACGTCGGATAAGATTACAGACCTGTCAGGACGCGGCGTAGGTCTTGATGCGGTAAAAACCAAGATTGAGGCACTTGGCGGAAATGTTGAGATGATTTCAAAACGCGGGAAAGGAAGCAGAGCAATTATCAGGCTGCCCCTGACTCTTGCCATTATCCAGGCTCTTCTGGTTATGGTCGGCAATGAAAAATATGCAATCCCGCTGAACTCAATCCGTGAGATATATAATCTGAATCCTAAGGATATCAAGTATGTCCGTAACCAGGAAGTTACGGTTTTAAGGGATACCGTAATTCCGATTATCCGCCTGCATGACGTATTGGATATCGAGGTTTCGGAGGATGACAGCAATAAAAAATATCTGACATGCGTTGTGGTAAAGAAGGGTGAAAAACTCTTCGGAATTATTGTTGATTCTCTGATAAACCAGCAGGAAATAGTTATCAAATCCATTGGAAAACTGTTGTCAGGAATACGCTTTATTGCAGGAGCCACCATACTGGGAGACGGTAATGTGGCTTTGATTCTTGATATTAATTCAATAGTATAACCTGATTAAGGGGGTCTTGAAGGTGGCAGCCAATCAGAAACAATATGTTGTTTTCAGGATAGATAATGATGAGTACGGGGCTGATATAAACAAAGTCATCAGCATTGAAAGGATGTCTACAGTAACCAGGGTACCGAAAACCCCGGCGTATATAAAGGGTGTTATAAATTTGCGCGGTGAAGTAGTGGCTGTGTTGGATCTGAGAACCAGGTTCAATATACCGGAAAAGGAAGCAGACGACAATACAAGAATTGTGATTGTAGAAACCGGTAATATAAGTTATGGTATCATAGTTGACTCGGTGGTTGAAGTCCTCAGCGTGGATGAAACGAATATCGAAAGCGTTATAGGATTTACAGGTAATGCAAACCTTGATTACATCAGCAGCGTGGCGAAGATCGGCGAAAGGCTTATAACTCTGCTAAATCTTGAGAAATTGATAGCTGAGCTTGTTACGGTATAGACCGATAAATTATAAGAATGAAAGGTTATGGAAAATGGATGAGTTTGTACTGAATTCGTTTCAACTGGATATACTCAGGGAAATAGGAAATATTGGGGCAGGCAATGCCGTAACTGCCCTTGCAAAGATGCTGGACCGAAAAGTAAATATGGCTGTACCGCAGATTAAAATTATGGAATTTTCGGAAGTAAGCGAAGTGGTCGGGGGTGCTGAAACCCCTGTCGCCGGTATTCTTCTTGGAATTTGCGGCGATATTTCAGGGTACATACTTTTTGTTCTTGAAGAAAGTGATGCTAAAAAACTAGTCAACATACTTATGGGCAAGGATCCTGATGAAGAAGTGGAATATAATGAAATTACGCTGTCAGCGTTGAAAGAAGTGGGCAATATACTTACAGGATCGTATCTGTCTGCTATATCTACCCTTACCGGACTGTTAATTAAACCCGATGTCCCTGACCTTGCAATCGACATGGCCGGCGCAATACTGAGCGTTCCGGCAATAGAATTTGCAAAATCAACCGACACGGTATTATACATAGAAACTGAATTTTCTGAGGGATGTCACAGGGTTGTCGGGAATTTTTTCCTTGTACCGGATACGGAATCGTATATTAAACTCTTAAAGACACTGGGAGCAATGGGCTGATGGCTGATAATGTGATAAAGGTGGGAATGGCAGACGTGAAGCATGTTATGCATCCGGGGGTGCTGGTGACGCTTGGTTTGGGATCCTGTGTCGGAGTTGCGCTGTACGACAGAAAAACCAAGATGATAGGACTTGCCCACATTATGTTGCCTTGGTCATACCAGGCAAAAAACAGGACAAATAAAGCGAAATTTGCAGACACCGGAATACAGCTCCTTTTGGAAAATATGCTTAAAGATGGTGCAGACAGAAGGAATATTGTTGCAAAAATTGCCGGAGGAGCACAGATGTTCACCTATACCTCGGTATCAGATATGATTAGGGTGGGTGAACGCAACGTGGAGGCAACTAAAAAGGTTTTGCAGGAGCTTAATATACCTGTTATTGCTGAAGACACAGGCGGAAATCACGGCAGGACCATTGAGTTTTACTCTGAAGACGGCCGTTTGATGATAAAGACCATAGGATTTGGAATCAACTATATTTAGGCATTGCCTGTTTTCACTGAAAACGTATAACAGTCAGGGGAGGGAAAAATGTACTATATAAGGAAACTTCCTCTATTGTTTGCTTTACTGGCCGCTGTTATAGCGGGGATAACTGGACTTTCGCGTTCCATGACGAACGATAAAATACTGCTGCATATGATAATCGGTATGGTAATATTTTATGCGCTCGGTTTTTTGGCGCGTCATAATTTAATGAAAGCATATGACTATGTCATGGAGAAAAGGGAGAAAGAGGAAAAAGAAGCTGAAGCAGAAAAGCAGGAGCAAGATCAGGAAGGCAATCAGCCGCATGCTGACGAAAAGAAAAACATTATCGTTGATTTTGAGCCACTGAAGGTAAGCAGGGCCATAAGGGAGGAGCTGAGAAGGTCTGAATAATCATAGTCAATTTTCTGTTTATTTTGACTGAAATATACAGGTAATATTAGGTACAGATGTAGAAATTGAATGAAAAAGGTTGACATGTGTTATTTGTAAGATAAAATAGAGTTATAGGGTTAGATAATATTACCAGTTAGTTAAACGTTTTCGTCAGACAATTTTTATTAAATTATACAAAAGATAAGCCATATGGGCTGTCTTAGAAGAAATGGAGGGTATTTATGTCTTCTGCCAATCAAAGACAGCAGGAATTATGGAAAAAGTACCATGAAACAAGGGATCCTTCCATTAAACAACAGCTTATTCTTGAATATACCGATATTATCAAGTACGTAGCAGGCAGACTGAGCATGTATTTCGGCTCAAATGTGGAATATGACGACCTCGTAAGTTACGGTATTTTCGGACTGATTGATGCAATTGACAAGTTCGACATAAATAAGGGCGTAAAATTTGAAACTTATGCATCGTTAAGAATTCGCGGAGCAATTATTGACAGCATTCGGGACTTGGACTGGGCACCTCGCTCGCTGCGCAAGAAATGCAAAGATCTTGAAAAAGTATATGCAGAACTGGAAAACGAACTGGGGCATGCAGCAACCGACGAGCAGGTTGCATCAAGGATGGGAATTACTGTAGAGGAACTGAACAAAACACTTCAGGAAGTTAACATGTCTACCATGATATCTCTTGAAGATTACCTCGAACAGAATTATGAAACGGGATTCGATGCAATCAATGAAAATGAAGATATTTTACCCGAAAAAAGAATTGAATATTTGGAGCTTAAGGATATTCTGGCAGAATCGATAAATAAGCTGCCTGAGAAGGAGAGAATGGTAGTTTCACTGTATTATTTTGAAGAACTTACACTAAAAGAGATAAGCGCAATCATGAAGGTTTCAGAATCCCGTATATCACAACTGCATACAAAAGCAATTCTCAGAATGCGTGCAAAACTGGAACGTCAGAAATACTTGTTGCTTGGTTCATAATAATATAATGTTGGGAGGAAATGAGTAAAGGATGGGTGCCTCTGTCAAAGTTACTCTGAGTTCAGATAAAATGAACGCTTATATTGTGATAAGAAGGCCGCAGGACGGTGAAAAGCCGCCGGAACTGCAGGAATTGATGGATGAGTTGCAGAAAAACGGAGTAATTTATGGGATAAAACAGGACGTACTGAAGAAACTGGCGGATAATCCTGTTTATGAACAAAGCATCCTTATTGCTGAAGGCATACCTCCTGTTCCTGGCGAAGACGGAAAGGTCAGTTTTCTGATCGATATAAATAAAGAAAAGAAACCAATTATAATGGAAGACGGAACTGTAAATTACAGGGATCTGGATTATATTGTAAGTGTACAGAAAGATCAGAAAATATGCGAAGTAATCCCGCATACTCCGGGTGTTAACGGAATAAACGTACAGGGGACGACCATAAAGGCTGTAAGCGGAAAACCTGCTAAAATTATAAAGGGTTTAAATGTTTATACAAGTGAAGACGGTTTAAGTTATTTTTCCGCAATAGACGGTCATGTTAAGTATGAAAACAATAAATTAAGCGTGCTTGCGACCTACGAAGTGCCTTCAGATGTAGATAACTCAACAGGAAATATAAATTTTATCGGCAGTGTTTTCATACGGGGCAATGTTCTGTCGGGTTTCACTGTTGAGGCAGGCGGGGATGTGGAAGTATTCGGAGTAGTGGAAGCAGCTACTATCAAAGCGGGAGGCAATATAATTCTCAGGCGGGGAATGACAGGCAATAACAAAGGCGTTCTAAAGGCCGGAGGAAACATAGTTGCCAAGTATATAGAAAATAGTATTGTGGAAGCCGCAAATGATCTGAAGGCTGAAGTAATAATGCATTCTGATGTTAAATGCGGCAACAGGCTTGAGCTTGGAGGCAGAAAAGGACTTCTTGTCGGTGGTATTACAAGAGTAGGCAGGGAAATAGATGCCAAAGTTATAGGAAGTTACCTGGCAACAAATACTGTTATAGAAGTTGGCGTGGATCCGAATGTAAGGGACAGGTATAAATTTATTAAGGCTGAAATAGCAAATATTGAAGAGAACTTAAGAAAAACCGATCAGGTGATATCGATCCTGCAGAAACTTGAATCTGCGGGTAAGCTGACAGATGAAAAGAAGGAGCTTCTGGAAAAGAGTCTGCGCTCGAAATCCTTCTTTGAGAACAAACTGAATGAATATATACAGGAAGTGGAGGTTCTCGAGGAAAAGCTGCAGGTAGAAGAACAGGGACGCGTAAGGGTACAGAATTACCTGTACAACGGGGTTAAGATTTCGATTGGTACAGCTTCAATGAATGTCAAGGAAACGATGCAGCATTGTACTTTGTACAGAGACGGTGCAGACATAAGAGTGGGGGCGTATTAAACTGGAAATAACCAGGAAGTGATTTTTATGTCGATACGGCCTATTGATCTTCAGGTTATGATACCTAAGACCGCAGATGTGTCCCGCATACAGGCAAACGAGCAGCATGGCACCCTTGCCGCTATGCAGAGCAAGGTTCAGTCTGTCGAAAAACAGTCTGAACAGAACATGAAACAGGTGAACAGCCAGAAGGAGATAAATAAAATCTATATCCGGGACGACAATGAAAAGAAAGGCAGGGAGCAAGGCCGGCAGAACGCAAAGAGCAGTCAGCAGAAACAGAAAGAAGCAAAGGATAAAAAACCTAATCTTTACAGTAAACAGATTCCGGGCAGTACTATTGACATACGTCTGTAGTAAGCCTGGTTAGCATTTATATTACAAAAGAAAAACAAAGAGGTGCATTATGGAAAGCTTTTTTGTTTATACAGTACTGGTGGGTATTTTTGTTGTATGTTTTGCACTGATTTGGATGGTTGTTGAAAAAAAGAATGCACATGATTACCGGCTTGAAATCGAAGAACGAAAATACGAGCTGCAGCGTGTTATTGAGGACGCAGAACAACTGTTGTATGAACTGAACAATTTCTCGGGCTATATAGTCGACAGGCTTGAAGAAAAACAGAAACAGATAGAAGAATTAATGGTGAAAGCTGACGAAAGAATCGTCAATTCAGCCGGCACAACATTTAAAAAGACTGGAGATGTACATATCGGTAGTTTTGCAGAAAAAAATACCGGTAAGATTCAAGCAGAGGATGAAGGTGACAAGGTACAGTTGTCTCCGAAAAAAGGCAAGTTTATTTCCCTTGATGAAAGAAAACACGAGGTTATGAAGCTGTATAATAAAGGAATCAGCAGTACCGAGATTGCGAGGATGCTGAACATGGGGAAAGGCGAGATAGAGCTTATTTCCCGTATGTGTAAATAATATTGGATGCATTATTATAAAACAGGATTTTTTCGAGAGGTCTGACGTATTATGGGAAAGCTTCACGGGAAAAGTGTTTTGCTCGGTATCGGAATAGGGATTATAGTCACGGCGCTGATTGGGCTTATCTATTCGATGTAAGATAGACTTTCCTCTTGATTTCAGGGAAAGTCTGTGATAATATAAAAAAGCAATGCGCCGAAGTGGTGAAATTGGCAGACGCGCCGGACTCAAAATCCGGTGGAGCTCAAACTCCGTGTGGGTTCGAGTCCCACCTTCGGCACCATGAGGAAGTATCAGCGGAAACAGCCGTTGATACTTTTTTGTTGTATGCTGTTATTTTTCAGCAAAGCAGCAATCACATCCCTGGATTTGACTATATCGTCATTTTCTTTTGAAATCTCCAGGATGATTTTTCCGTCGAAATTCCGCATTATATTGCCGAATATGTATTCAAAGTCCAGCTCGCCATGACATACTGGCAGATGCTCATGAACAGCGTCAAAATGCTTGTCGGCAACATTAAGTATTCTGGGTGTCTTTACGGATGTTTATTCATGAAAACTTTTGAATTCAGTTTTGGTTTGGAACTGTGCAGGTATATATGATAACATATCTGAATAATAATTAAATGTAGTCTTTTTCTTTTTAAAGCTTTTTGGCAGGAGGAAAGGGAAGAGGCGGTTCCTTCCGAACCGCCTCAGGTAAACCCGCTCAGTCAACAAATTCAATTCTTCCTCCTGCCCGTTTTATTTCTTCAAAGAGCTCGGCCAGGTCATTGGCGGAGAACAATCTCTTCAGGAAGGGAAGGCGTATAATTATGCAGATGCCGCCCGGGGATGAGATTTCCAGGAGATTCAGCAGGTTGATTTCAGCACCGGCCGGAATGAAAATGCGAAGTATTGTTCCTTTCTTCTGCGGGCAAGGATCATGAACAACTTCATATCCCGCTTCACGCTCATTTTCATTACGGCTTCTGGAACGGCTGCACGAGCGTTTTGAAGCTTCAAGTGCTTCTCTGTAATCCACAGTATCACACCTCCTTTTCAGTTTTCCTAATTCATAATATGTACATGCCGTTGAATTGTTTACATAAGTCATTGATTAATTTAAAAACCATGATAAAACATTAACAATATAAGTGCTTCAATCCGCTCGCCGTCCACAGTAATTTAATAATAATCTTGTATTCAATTGACTAAAACCGCAAAAAAACAATTGAATTGTGGTAAACAACAGGTAAATGCATAGAAGTATCCTGAAAGGAGTTCTTTACAGGGAAAAGTGGATTACTAATATTTCTGGTTAATATAACTGTCAGCCACCGATTTTTTCTTTTCGTTAAGAAAAACGCCCTCTTCCTTGAGCCTTTTCAGTATGAAAGGACTTGTGGAATGAAGGACAATATAATCAGCCTCCATTCCGCCATTCGGGGTTGACAATGCATTAATTTCAAACAGTACGTCAGGATCCTTTATTACTATTTCAAACAATTTGTTCTGGAGTTTCTTGGATTTTACCTTGACGAAGTAAGCTTCGACATTCCTGAAGTCCAGAAGCTTCAGCAATGTCATAGTGACCTTGTCTTTTTCGCAGTAATAACTGTTCGACTGTGCCAGTAAACTGGCTTTTTGCTTGCTGCCTGCAGGGAAATCCTTTGCCATCCTGTAGTAGAATTTAGCCAGGACATTATAGTAATGATAGTTATATATGGCTTTTTTCACGTTGTCGACTTTTTTAAAAGGTTCTATTCCAAGGCGCTCAATTGCCTCAAAATTTGCTTCTATAAATTCGTTTTTTGTCAGGTCACCCATTTTATATTGAAACAGCAGGCTTTGCCTGTGCTGCAGAAAACTGTTGAACTTATTGCTCATTTTTTTCACCGCCTGTATATTTATCATAAAGCATAGGCGCCAAAAAGTAAATTATGCTTTATTCTTAACAGGAACGGCGGCGTATATTCCCATCAGCAATAGTGTTTGCTTATCCTTTTATCATTGAGTAAAGGATGCTGTTTTCCTTTTCTATTCTTTTTTCAAGCATACTCAGTATGTTTTCGGTTTCCGTGGCAAAACCATACTTGTTGGTCAAAATTTTGGTTCTGGTATTATAGCGTTCCTTGTAATCTGACACTACTTTGCTTATGTTTCCCATCTCTTCCGTAAAAGAGCCTGCTGTGCTGCGAATTTCCGGGTTATTACTGTTCAGAAGGGAAGGGTACATAAGTTCATCTTCGGCATTCAGGTGAACCCGCAGTTTACCGGCCAGTATACTGATTAAATTTGCAGCTTCTGCCGCGTTTTCTTCCAGGTTTCCTGAACGTATTATACCTTTTATTTCGCTTAATATGCTGAGTATTTCTTCATGCTGTCTCTTAAGCATATCCAGGTAAATCATTCCGGAGTCTCCTTTATAGTTAGTAAACTTGCTTTACTTTATATATATATATACAGGCCGATAGGGACTAAAACAAAAAATTTCGTCGAAATTCCGGTTTTCAATATCTGTAGCCGTTCGAAAAAGGCTGTAAATAGGGAAAACGAGGAATATCCGGTTTTACTATTTCAGCATAAGACTCTATATTGAACCTGCAGGAAATTAACTTTAACAAAAAACGATTGGTTAATGAATCAACATTAACCAATCGCCGAAAAAACGTTTTTCTGCAATTCATGCCCACCACATTTTACCGGTATCTTCGAATGTCATGACTTCCTTAAGGAATTTTACAGCTTTCTGCAAACCTTCATTTACGGACATTAAGCTGTCCTCATGCTCAATGGAAAGTACATAATCATAACCAATCATTCTTAGAGCACTGACTATATCCTTCCATACATGGAAATCATGACCGTAACCTACTGTTCTGAAAATCCAGGAGCGGTTAATCTCATCGCTGTAGTGTTTAACGTCCAGAACCCCGTTAACGGCAGTATTATACCGGTCAATTTTCGTATCCTTTGCGTGGAAGTGATAGATGCAATCCTTAAGCCTGCGGATTGCGGCAACCGGATCAATTCCCTGCCAGAAGAGATGACTTGGATCAAAATTTGCCCCGATTACATCGCCTACTGCATTTCGCAGCTTAAGCAGGGATTCCGGATTATATACGGCAAAGCCAGGATGCATTTCGAAACAAATTTTGTTAACACCGTGATCCTGGGCGAATTTGGCTGTTTTCTGCCAGTATGGTATTAATACTTCGTTCCACTGATAGTCCAGTATTTTAAGAAAATCGTCCGGCCATGGGCAGGTTACCCAGTTTGGATAGAGCGAATTAGGCGAATCTCCGGGACAGCCTGAAAAACAGCATATTCTATCAACGCCCAGTTTTTCGGCGAGAAGTACTGTTTTTTCAAAATCTTCATGAAAAGCCCGGGCAATATCCGCCTGCGGATGGACCGGGTTGCCATGACAGCTTAATGCGCTGATTTCCATGTCATATTTTTCGATAAGTTCTTTAAGTTTTGTGATTTTTGAATCGTCTTCCAGGAGCTCTGCGGGGTTAACATGGGATTTGCCGGGATATCCGCCTGTTCCGAGTTCCACTGCCTGAACTCCCATTTCTTTCAGGTAAGCGAGACTTTCCTCCAGGCTTTTTGCAGACAACAGAACGGTAAAAACTCCAAGCTTCATTCAGCATACCTCCTTTTTTGGAAATGCCTGCGTTGAGTCAGTTTAAGCCATACTGCATACTTATATACTCATTTCCCGGGACATGGCCTGCAAGTTATTAAGGCTTATATTAACGGCTTCCAGGCATTGTTTGTCACATATATCCTGTTCAACAATGAAAAAATCTGCACCGGCTTCAAGACCTTTTATTATAATGCTTTTAATATCAATTATGCCGTTGCCGACTTCTGTAAACTGCCTGTCTTTTCCCGGTTTCATGTCTTTTAGGTGAATTATTCTGCATCTCGAACCGTATTTTGAAATGAAATCAACCGGGTTAAGACCGGCATAATAAAGCCAGTACACGTCAAATTCCGGGAAAACCCGTGATTTTTCAGTTAATTCCAACAAGATGTCTATAGCATATTTTCCGTCAATCTTTTTCAGTTCCTGGGCATGATTGTGGTATCCCAGCTCCATTCCTGCATCATGAATCTTAGACGCTATATTATTCAGAAACGAAGCTATATCTTTCACGTCATCGAGATTATCCGTCTTCGCCCATGGCAGTATTATAAACTTTACTCCTATAGCCTTATGGTAAGCTATTGTATCGTCGAGATTATCGCGAAGCAGATCCATTCCCACATGGGAAGAAACCGGTGCAAGAGAGAGCCTGTCCAGGGTATCTTTAAGAACCTCAGCAGGAGTATTGAAAAAGCCTGCAAATTCCACGTTCCTGTAACCCATTGCCGCAACTTTCTCAAGGGTTTCCAGAAAATTCTTTTCTGATTCTTCCCTGACCGAATAAAGCTGCAGCCCGATTCTGTCCGAAAAACTCATAATGCTTCCTCCCTAAAGAAATATTTCTTTCCGCATTTCGGATGAAAGGTAAATACCGTCGATAATTTTCATAACCGTTACGGCCTCTTCAGGCCTGGCTATAGGTTCCTTACCGGTCCTGATACAGTCGATAAAGTGAGAAAACTCACTTACAGGATTTTTAAAGTTAAGATTGGGTTTCACCTCAACCAGCGTGGAAAACTGTTCTGTTATTATTTTGAGTTCTCCGTTCCTGTATATTGCACCGCCTTTCGTTCCGCGGATTTCATAGAAGTTTTCCTCTGCATCTGTGTTTGAAGCCCAGCTGAATTCCAGGTCAAGCGTAGCCCCGTTTGCAAGGCGTACAAACCCAACAGCCATGTCTTCGACATTCATGATTCCGTTTTCGTCGGAAGTCATGCCCCAGCCTGACGAGTTCAGGCAGTTATTGTCGCTGAACTTGGAATAGGTTGCGCCCGTTACCGATACAGGTTCAGGGAATCCCATGAAATACATAACCACGTCAATGAAATGTACGCCCAGGTCTATCAGGGGACCGCCACCCGACATCTCTTTCTTCGTAAACCAACCTCCCTTGCCCGGGATCCCGCGAACCCGCTTCCACCCGCAGCGGGCATGGTATATTTCACCGAAAAGACCTTCATCAGCGTATTTTTTTACAAACCATGCGTGGTTTGTAAAACGATAGTTCAATCCCACCATCAGTATTTTCCTGTTTCTGTTTTTTGCATCAACCATCTGCTGTGCTTCCTCGGCATTCAGGGCAACAGGTTTTTCACAGTGAACGTGGATGCCCTTTTCAAGTGCCATCAGCGTTACCGGGCAGTGAAGATAATTTGGAGTACAGACACTGATAAAATCAAGCTTTTCTTTTTCGAGCATATCCCGGTAATCGATATAGTATTTATTAAAACCGTATTCTTTTGCCACTTCTTCTGCAAACTTCTCATTTTCGTCGCATACGGCGACTAATTCGACATCAGGCACATTCCGGTATTCCCTGATATGTTTTGCACGAGCAATGCTTCCTGCGCCTATGCATCCATAACGTAGTGCCATCCTTGTCCATCTCCTTAAAGCAATACTGTTTTGCCCGTCCTTGCTGATTCAAGGCATGCAAGGACAATACGAAGTGCGGCCAGACCTTCTTCGCCGTTGATTTCGGGTTCTATTCCGCCGTTAATCCCGTTTATGAACATATCTATTACACCCGAACTGGTTTGGTTTTCGTTGGTTTGAATCCTGCCGACCTTATAAAAAACTTTTTCCCTGTTTTTCTTTGTGATTTCAATGGGATATTCGGGATTATCATAAATCTTCATGATACCTTCGGTGCAGTATAATACTGTGCTGTTGTCCTCATCTCCGTAATAAGTCCAACTGGCTGTAAGAGTACCGTAAATTCCCGTCCTCGATCTTAGAATGCATACGGCATTGTCATCAACCTCAATTAGCTCATCCTTTTCGTTTGTTTTATGCAGGGTTGAAACGTATGCCTTGACTTCCGCAATTTCATCATTTATTAACCAGCGGACTAAATCGGCCTTATGCACGCCCAGGTCTCCCATTGCGCCTATAAAAGCTTCATCTTTCCTGAAAAACCATGTATTCTTGCCTTTGTCCTGGCTCCAGAATTCTGGTCCGCCATGGCCAAAAGTTGTGCGGAATGTCAATATGCGTCCCATTTCCCCGGAGTTCAGGATTTCCTTTGCACGGACATGGGCTGGAGCAAGCCGCTGGTTGTGACCAATCATCAGGATTTTTCCTGTTATACGGGCTGTTTCAATCATCTCCCTTGCCTCTTCCTCCGAAGTTGCCATCGGCTTCTCGCACAATACATGTTTTCCGGCCTTCAGCGCGGCAATTGTAATAGGAGCATGGTATTTGTTCGGGGTGCAGACACTTACTGCATCAATTTCGCTGCAGGCCAGAAGTTCCTCCACTGAACCGAAAACCCTGCCTCCATATTGTTGTGCAAGTTTTTGGGCCCGCTCTGTTACCGGGTCATAATACCCGATAATTTTGCAGTCATTCCGGGCATAATACTCCGGTACATGCCTTGCAATTGATATTGAACCACATCCGATTATTCCTATACCAGGCATTATTTAGTTTCTCCTTTCATTATAAATGCTTGTTTTTATGTTTTCCCGGCCGCTGTCTGAATGTATGAAACCGGGCATATCGTTAACCGTATTACTTTACCGTGGATTCCCTTATAATCAGTTCGTGTTCCATGATATAAGGCATTGTTTCTGTTTCTTTGCCCTCAATTATATTCAGAAGTATCTCCATAGCCGTGCATCCCAGGTCATACATGGGCTGTGAAATCGTGGTAAGGGACGGCTTGAACATACTTGCAAAATATATATTGTCGAAACCGCAAACAGCGAGGTCTTCAGGCACACGAAGGTTTTCTTCCATTGCGGAACGTATAGCGCCGATTGCCATCATGTCGGATACGCAAAAGACGGCAGTCGGCCGTGGTGTCAGTGCCAAAAGCTGCTTCATTGCCCTGAATCCCGATTTATAGCTGTAATCTCCGTATGCACAATATAAAGGATCGTATTCAATTCCAGCTTCGGACAAAGCACGCATATATCCTTCCTTTCTCAGGGCAGAGGACAAGAACTGGTTTTTTGCACCAATAAAGGCTATCTTTCTGTGTCCCAGGCTGATTAAATGATTAACGGCTTTATATGCCGCCAGTTCATTGTCAATTGACACATGGGTTATAGGAAGTCCGACCTTATATTCACAGCACTGAACAATAGGAACCTCGTGCGCAAGCCCGGTCAGTTCGTCGGAAGTCATTTCGGATGCCATGAGAATTGCCCCGTCAGCCAAACGGCTTTTCAGCATTTTTATGTACTTTTTCTCCCTTTCCAGTTCTGAATCGGTATTGCATAACATGATCGTGTATCCTTTTTTGCTTGCGACATCTTCAATTCCCTTGACTATTTCCGCATAAAACGGATTGGCGATATTGGGAAGAATAACAAGTATTCTTTCGGATTTGGTTTTTCTTAGAGCCCGTCCCAGGAGGTTTGGCCTGTAATTAAGTTCGGAAATGGCCTGCTTGACCTTTTCAGCCGTTTCGGGGGAAACCCTTGAGTTTCCGTTTATTACTCTTGATACGGTGGCTACCGAAACTCCGGCTCTTTTTGCCACATCATTTATAGTTGACATTCACATTCACCTTTGTGTAAAGCATTACATAAATGAAATCTTATTTTTACAAAGATATTTTTATTAATTGTGAAAACGATTACCTATTTTATTATATAATCTTTTATGAAAAAAACAAGCATATTGCTGAAATAATACGTTGCTGGAATAAACAGTAATTAATTCCTCACATTTATAGCGGGAAAAGATGCTGAAAGATGTTGACATACCGGTATCATATCTGTATAATAATATCTTGTCAGACAAATTCCAAAACATAATTACGCACCATTAGCTCAGTTGGTAGAGCACCTGACTCTTAATCAGGGTGTCCTGGGTTCGAGTCCCCGATGGTGCACCATGGAATAAGCGCTTGAAATTATTTTCAGGCGCTTATATAATTTTTATCCCGACAATGCAAATTACCTAAAACGAAGTGTGACCGCAAAAATGATATGACCTGTAAAACAGCGTGTTTTTTCCATTGCTCATCAGGAAAAGAAGGAAATACAGTACGTATGTTGATTTATTTCTGTACAGGATATATAATTAATATCCACCCATTGTTTCTGACAGATAGTTTCAGGTACAGACAGTAAAATAAAGGACTGGGAAAAGGAAAATGGAAAAGGATACGATCAGGATAGTTGCGCAGAACAAAAAAGCCAGGCATGACTATTTTATCGAGGAAACTTTCGAAGCCGGAATTGAACTTACGGGAACCGAAGTGAAGTCAATACGGCAGGGAAAAGTTAACCTGAAGGACAGCTATGCCTATATAAAGAATTCAGAAGTATTTGTGAGAGGCATGCATATAAGTCCGTATGAGCAGGGCAACATTTTCAATCCTGATCCTTTGCGGGACAGGAAACTGCTGCTGCACAAAAGGGAAATAGCCAAACTGATAGGCTATACCCAGCAAAAAGGCTTGACACTGGTTCCTACGAAAGTATATTTCAAGAGAAGCTGGGTAAAGGTCGAGCTTGCAGTGGCACGGGGCAAAAAACTGTATGACAAGCGCAAGGATATAGCTGAACGCGATGCGAAACGCGCAATTGATAAAAAAATGAAAGAATTTAACATGCAATAGAAGGTTCATTTCAATGGCATTGAAAACCGGATTATGATATAATATATAATGCAAGGTTTAATATGGGGGCGAATTGGTTTCGACGGGATTATTGAAGCAAGAGTAGCGGGTAGAGGATTCTCGTTGGCCTCTTTAAAAAACGAGAGTAAAAATAAACGCTAACAACGATAATTACGCTTTAGCTGCTGCGTAAGTACACGCAGCCCGTCGGCCCCGGGGTTCCTGCGCCTCGGGAAACCGGCGTCATTAAGGCAGGGAACCAGCCGGACAAAGCTTTGAGTCCGGTGGGAATTTATGAAGCTACCGACTTATAAAGCCTGTCCTTGGGCGTTATAAGAAGGGAATGTCAAAACAGGGACTGCACCCGGAGAAGCTCTTGTGGATATGGTTCCGGACACGAGTTCGACTCTCGTCGCCTCCACCATCAAAAGTAAAGGTCGTGTCGATGATAACATCATCGTACACGATTTATTTTTTTATTCCTGGATGATGCGTTTTTGTTCTTCCGCTTTTTTATATTCATATCATCATCTTTTCGCAGTTATTTACGAATTATTTCTTCAGTGTGATTGTGCATTTGGACTTGCCGTTCAGCTTCTTCAAGCTTTACTGAAAGGTTTGCATGTCGAGCGTTATGCAAAAGGATTTTGATGACGAAAAATTTCATGGCAGGGAGGAATATAATATGTTTGAAGTTGAATTGAAATGGGAAAAGCCGGTACATATAAAAGACATGATAAATAATCGCGGTAAATATTCCTTAAAGGGATTGTATTTATTTCTTGTAGGTAAAAGTTTTGACCGTCTTGCTTTATACTACATCGGAAAATCCGAAAACATTGGTAAAAGAATTGATGATCATTATAAAAGATACCTTTCCGGAAGCTATTGGGTACCAAAGTCAATTGATGAGTTTAGTGAAAAGGTTTTCGAATATTATCGGCTTATGACCAGGGAAGAGTGCAGACAAAAATTCTATATGCCGGGCGAATCGGAATGTATGAAAGAAGCTGCTTCGGAATTAATGTCCATGACATACATGACATATGCAGTACCGGACATAAACGACGGTATAGATCTGGAGGATATAGAAGCCATCTTGATCGCATCGGTTCTGAAACGCAACAAGCTTCCGTCTAATGGCTGGATTGGCGATGGAAAGACAAAAATACCCATCTATGATTATAAGATTCATAACAGCTTTGATCCCAGTATTGAAGCTTCCCTTATTTCAGTAATGCCTGAGAAAGTATTTTATCATATAAAAATTGAATAAAGCGTTGGTTATCACCAGAGAATCACTTCCGTAGGTTGGTTTTGAAACAATAATGTGAGACAGAGGATACTTATTTCCAAAAAATAGGCATACTTTCTTCTTTCACCATTCAGAGAGCTCAGGGCCTTTGATCAAGTATTATATAAAATGAAAAATTGTAAGTTCAACAGGCCTTATCTATGGTGGGTAATAATTTCCTGTTTTTTTGTATAACTTTTAAGCCTGAATTTTTACTTAAATTGTATATCAATATGAATTTATGATATATAATGTAATTATAATTTTATAACAAGGGTGATAGAATGGCAGCAGAAATATATTTGGCAGGCGGTTGCTTCTGGGGTATGGAAAAATACCTGTCGTTGATAAAGGGGGTTGAATCAACCCAGGTCGGTTATGCAAACGGAAAGACGCTGTTTCCTACATATGAGGAAGTATGCCGTAATAATACCGGTCATGCTGAAACGGTGAAAGTTGTATATAATCCGGATATTATTACCCTGAAAGAACTGCTGAATCTTTACTTCGAAGCCATAGATCCCACTTCCCTGAACAGGCAGGGGGCGGATGTAGGCACGCAGTACCGGACCGGTATTTATTATATCAGCGAAAAAGATCTCCCGGTGATCAGGGAAGCAATAGCCGAACTCCAGAAAAAATATGACAAGCCGGTGGTTATTGAGGTTGAACCGTTAAAGAATTACAGTCCGGCAGAAGAGTACCATCAGAAATACCTGGATAAAAATCCCGGCGGTTACTGCCATATCAGTCCGGAATTGTTCAAGAAGGCAGCAAGCACAATTCCGTCCGGACTTAAAGAGTAATTGCCAGGGGTTAACTGATAATGTCACCATGTTTTACTTCCTTATTTTTCAAATATACAAAAAACACCTGAAAAAATTACCAGGGGGGATATTACATGGAAAACGTTATTAATAACAAGTACAAGCATCGTATGGGGGAAGTGAAAATCACTCTTGTGAAGGAAGACGGAAGTCCCCTTACAAATGCGGAGGTCACCGTAAGACAGACAAAGCATCAGTTCCTGTTTGGATGCGGCTCGTTTCTTTCAATACCTCTGGCAAACAATGATCTGCAGGGTGAAATGAAAGAACGGGCGGAACAGATTTTCGACAAGTTTTTTAAGCTCTTTAATTATGTAACTCTTCCGTTCTACTGGGGAAGATTTGAGCCTGTTCAGGGTAAACCTGACACACAGAGGATGAAAAAAGCAGCTGAATGGCTGATTTCAAACGGATGCGTTTTAAAGGGCCATCCCCTGTGCTGGCATACAGTAACAGCTCCGTGGCTTCTTGATTATTCCAATGCAGAAATACTTCAGCTGCAGCTTAACCGTATACGCAGGGAAGTAACGGATTTCGCAGGTATTGTGGATATTTGGGATGTAATTAACGAAGTTGTTATTATGCCTATTTTCAACAAGTATGACAACGGTATAACCAGGATCTGCAAGGAACTCGGAAGAATCCGTCTTATACGTGAAGTGTTCCATGCGGCCAAAAAGGCAAATCCCGATGCCGTTTTGGTTTTGAATGATTTTGAGACCTCGGAGTCATATGATATTTTAATCGAAGGATGCCTTGAAGCAGGAATACCCATTAACGTAATCGGAATACAGTCCCATATGCACCAGGGATACTGGGGCGTAGAGAAAACCCTTGAAATACTTGAAAGATTCTCACGTTTCAAACTGCCTATTCATTTTACTGAAAATACACTGGTATCCGGTCACCTCATGCCTCCCGAGATTGTTGATCTCAATGACTATGTTGTTGATTCCTGGCCGACGACACCTGAAGGAGAGGAAAGGCAGGCAAGGGAGATAGTAATGCATTATAGGACCTTGTTTGAGCATCCTGCGGTAGAATCGATAACATACTGGGATTTTGTGGACGGAGGCTGGCTTGGTGCACCTGCAGGATTACTGCGCAGGGATGGTTCTGCAAAGCCCGCTTATGAGGAGCTTTACAAACTTATCAGGAATGAATGGTGGACTGCAGAAAAAACCTATGTTACCGATGAGAATGGAAGCATTAATGTATCCGGTTTCCTGGGAGATTATGAAATATCAGCCAGGGGCGGTACAATAGGCAGTTTCCGGTTGTCACGCGGAGGCAGGGAAGTAAAGATAACAGTTAAAAACGGGTAGGAGTATTTATTGATGTTAAACAAAAAATACAGGAATCTCTTTAGGGTGGAAACAGTTGAATCGGGAAAGCATGTCAGGCAAAAAGTGGTATATACCGGAGATTATTATAAGACCGACATGCCCAAAAAACAGGAAAAGGTATGCAAGGTTTTACTTATAGCTATACCGGTTGTTATGGCTGTACTGTTTGTATATATGGGGCTTCTGGACAATAACGGATCACGCACGTTTTATGTAGTCCTCCCGTATGTGCTGCAGTTTTTGCCCATATCCTACTCGATTATTTCCGCGGTTTCTTTTTATCCGAAAGAGATGCTGACGGTGATACAGTATGAAAAAGCTTATATCCGTATCAGGACTTCAGGAATGTGGATACTGATCCTGTCGGTTGCAGGTATTATAGGAGAAATTGTCTATATACTTGGCGGATATGGGGATACACCGGGGCTGGAAATAATTTTCCTGATTTGCAATTTTGCAATGGCCGGTCTTGCAATGGTAATAATAAACATTCACAGCCGGATTAAGTTTAAAATGGTGCCAAACAGCTGAAAATTTAAGGCTTTCAGGGGAAAAACCGAACACTTTACCATGCTAAATTAGCATTGACATAAAACAGGTATTTTGATAAATTAAAAAACAAGGAATTTACAAATGTATATCGGGTAATATTCCTGGTTGAAAAATTTTAGGAGGGAAGGATATGAAGAACAAAAAACTAATTGCTATTATTGCGGCCGTTGTTGTTGTGGTAGCAGTTGTGTTGGTCGCAGTTTTCTGGCCCAAACCAGCAGAGACCGGAAAAGATACAGCAGATGCTACTCCAACACAGGCACCTACAGAACCTACTGAAGCACCAAGCGGGCAGAGTGATACGCCGCTGGTTGTTGGGTATCAGCCTTTCAGTCAGAAGTTCAGTCCGTTCTTTGCATCAACCGGTTATGATCAGGACGTTGTGTCATTAACCCAAGTCTCGTTACTTACCACTGACAGAACCGGCGGTATTGTTTACAATGCTATTGAAGGAGAAACAAGGTCATACAACGGAAAAGATTATTTCTACAACGGTATTGCGGACATAAAGGTTACATACGATGAGAAAGAAGATATAACAACTTACTACATTAAGATTAGAGACGATATAAAATTCAGCGACGGGCATGTAATGGATGCCGATGATATCATCTTCAATTATTATGTGCTTGCTGATCCGACCTATACAGGATCTTCGACATTGTATTCTTACGATATTATAGGAATGAAAAACTACAGATATAATAACTCGATGGCTGAACAGATCGACGTTACTGCTGATGAAGTTCAGGCAGAACTGAAAAATCCGAGTGCAGAATCAAAGGAAGCCATTAAGAAATTCGTTGCAAATACTCTTACATCAGAGCTCGAATGGGTGAAATCACTGTATGGAAATCCCAGCTATGCTAAGTATACTGATGAGCATCCGGTAGCAAAGGATTTGTTTGCATATTTCTATAGCTTGGATGAAAATTATGATTCATATGCTGTAGAAGATGAAGCACAGGTACTGGCAGACATTATCGCACAGTATGGTGATGACTGGAAAACCCTGGGAGTTAATTACGGATCAAGTGAAACTTATTTCCAGGCTGATATCGAGAATATGTTAAAAGAAATACTCCTTAACAAAAAACTTGCTGCATCAGGTGGTACCGAAGTTGATTATATTGAAGGTATAAAGAAGCTGAGCCAGACCGAAGTTGAAGTTAAATGCCGTGGATTCGAAGCTCCAGCAGTATACAGCATTTGCGGTATATCTGTTGCTCCGTTGCATTACTATGGCGATGAATCCATGTATGATTACGAAAATCACAAGTTCGGATTCCCGAAAGGTGATCTTTCAATAGTTGAATCCAAGACCACGCAGCCTTTGGGTGCCGGACCTTATAAGTTTATAAAATACGAAAACAAGGTTGTATATCTGGAAGCCAATGAAAATTACTACAAAGGCGCACCGAAGATTAAATACCTGCAATTGAAGGAAACAACCGACGGTGAAATGATTAACGGTATAGCCACCGGTGTTATCGACCTGGCTAACCCCTCAGGTTCGGTTGCAAAGATGAATGAAATCAAGAAGCTTAACTCCAACGGCGAACTGACCGGTGACGTTATTACATCCAGCCTGGTTGACAACCTGGGTTACGGTTATATCGGAATAAACGCAGACAACGTAAATGTTGGCGGAGATCCGGGTTCAGAAGCCAGCAAGAACTTGAGAAAAGGTTTTGCAACATTGTTTGCAGTATACCGTGATGTAGCGATTGACAGTTACTATGGTGATGCCGCTACTGTTATCAACTATCCTATTTCCAATACATCATGGGCTGCTCCTCAGAAAGCTGATGAAGGTTATGAGGTAGCATACTCAAGGGATGTGAACGGCAATCCTATCTATACAGCCGATATGGTTGCTGATGCTAAATACGAAGCGGCTCTGAAGGCTGCAATAGAATACTTTAAGGCAGCGGGTTATACTTTCGATGAAGCAACCGGTAAGTTTGTGGCAGCTCCTGAAGGTGCTAAACTGAAATATGAAGTTAAGGTACCCGGTGACGGTGTAGGTGATCACCCTGCATTTGCAATCTTGAAGGATACACAGGCTGCACTGGAGAAGATTGGTATTACTCTTGAAATTAATGACCTGACCGATGCGAATGAACTGTGGAATTCAATGGATGCAAACACCCATGAAATGTGGGCTGCTGCTTGGGGAGCCACAATAGATCCTGACATGTATCAGGTATACCACAGCTCCAACCGTGTTGGCAGAGGCGGTACTGACGATAACAAATATAACATCAATGATCCTGAACTTGATAAGATTATACTAGATGCAAGAAAGAGCCCGGATCAGGCTTACAGAAAGGCATTGTACAAGAGAGCTCTGGACATTATACTCGACTGGGGTGTAGAAATACCGACATACCAGAGACAGAACCTTGTTATCTTCAGTACACAGAGAATCAATACAGACACAATTACTCCTGATATTACAACCTATTATGGGTGGATGGCAGAACTTGAAAAGATGGAAATGAGATAAATGACTATGACGGAAAGCTGATTAGTTCTTTATCCGGAGCCCGCAGCAGCGGGCTCTATACTTATTAATGCCATTTGGAATTTATTTATAATTTTTTACCGGAATTATTTTATAAATATATAAAAATAATTTCGAAAAGGGTAATTTGCAAAGAGGGGTCAACCGATGGGAAAATATATTGTTAAAAGACTTTTACTGTGTTTGCTTCTACTGTTTTTTACATCAATGATTATATATACGATAATGCGTTGTCTGCCGACATCCTATGTTGAAAATATGGCGAGGGAACTTTCAACAAAACCCGGGGCAAAAAGCTATTCAGAATGGCTTGCCCAATTAAATGCCATGTATGGTATGGATGTTGGTATTATAAAAGGTTACTTTTACTGGCTGAAGAACGCCATCAGAGGTGATTTCGGCGATTCATGGCAGTTTACAGTGCCTGTAACCCAGAAATTCTCAGAGGTTATCTGGGATTCATTCGCGTTAGGAGCAATATCTTTTATTTTTGAAATATTGATTGCTATACCGCTCGGGATAATCGCTGCAAGAAAGCAGTACAGCAGGATTGATTATGCCGTTACGGTATTTGCACTCTTGGGTATTTCACTGCCGACGTTTTTCTTTGCTACTGTGCTGAAGCTTATTTTTTCCATCAAGTTAGGCTGGTTTGATTTGTACGGTAAGGTTGGAAGATATCATCAACAGCTTGATGCTTTCGGCAAGTTTCTCGATATAGCATCGCATTATGTGCTTCCTGTTGTTACGTTAACAATTGTAAGCATAGGAAGTCTGATGCGCTATACCAGAACAAATATGCTGGAAGTATTGAATTCTGATTATATCAGAACGGCTCGTGCAAAGGGACTGCCCGAAAATAAAGTTATCAACAAGCACGCTTTCAGGAATACTCTTATTCCTCTCGTAACAATTTTAGGTGGATCTTTGCCCGGTCTTTTTGCAGGAGCGATGGTTACTGAAACGCTTTTCCAGATACCCGGGATAGGGTTTACATCTTATCTGGCAATTCGGAGCGGGGATATACCGTTTACAATGTTTTATATGTCATTTTTGGCAATGCTGACGCTACTGGGATCATTGATAGCTGACATTTTATATGCTGTTGTGGATCCTCGTGTAAGAATTAGCTGATGAAGGAGAATTAGGAGGTAAACATCGTGGGTAATAACATTTATGAAAGAAACGATAATCCGGGTAAACCTATGGATGATGCTGATATATTTTTGAGTGAGCATGTCAGTACTTCTACGAGTCTTGACGATGTACAGAGGGTAAAAGTATTATCCCCGGGAATGCTTGTGTTTAAAAGGTTTATCAGAAACAAGCTTGCCATTGCTGGTTTCTTCATAATATTATTTATGTTTTTGTTTTCGTTTGTCGGAGGGCTTTTGAGTCCATATGGCGAAACACAGGTATTTACTTATGTAGGTACAATGCAGAAGGAATATGCCAGCGTTACGCATAACAACCAATTCAGGTATACTGTTGCAGATGGAAAACAGTATAATGATTCTGTGCATGCACAGTTTATACTGGCTAAAAACAAAGGAGATTCTTTCTTTACCTATGACGATACTGATTATTTTATAATTAATGAGGCTGAAGATTTTTACCGGATATTGCAGGTTACGCCTGTAGCTGAAGTTTCAAGTTTCAGAGGAATTTTTGCCGTACACCCGAAAGATGGGTTTACAACATCGGCGGAATTTGAAGCAGCTGTTTCTGAAGCTGTTAATTCCGGGGAAAATAAATTTGAATTTGAAGGCGAATTATATACAGTAAAAAGTCAAAACAGGGGATATGTAGTTGGCAAAGCAGAAAATGCAGCTATAGAATCACTGCTTATTATAGATCCTGCTGAAAAAGATATGAATCTTAACTTTGATTTCAAATATTTAGCAGAAAAGGCAATAAGAACTACTGATTCAGGTACCTTTTCAGTTAATGGAGAGAATTTCAAAATTGATGAGTATAATGAAATGTCTGTTATATATCTCATGAAATCAACGGGTGAAAAGGTTCCTTATGCAATTGTGTCTGAATTGGCTGTACAGCCTTCTTCTCCGGAAATCTTCCTGAGCATTGATTTTAAAGCGACCATACAGAGAACAATTTTGAACGGAGATACTTCATTTGTTTTTGAAGATGAAAACGGTTCAAAGGAATATATTATTACAAGATTAAACAACGTATATACAATAAAGACCGAAACGCCAACCCACTTAATTTCTATGTATGAACCACCGTCAAAAAAACACTGGCTTGGTACTGACGGGCACGGAATGGATGTACTGACACGTTTGATGTATGGCGGCAGAGTATCTTTGTTAATCGGTTTTATCGTTGTATTTCTTGAAACCCTCATTGGTGTTATACTAGGCGGAATAGCAGGTTATTTCGGCAAATGGGTGGACATGCTAATAATGCGTATAGTGGACGTATTCAACTGTATCCCGTTTTTGCCGCTGGTTATGATTCTTGGTGCCGTGATGGATGCCCAGGATGTGGATCCACAGGTTAGAATATATTACCTTATGTTAATTCTGGGCGTAATGAGCTGGCCCGGCATAGCGAGAATGGTTCGCGGCCAGATTCTTTCGCTGAGAGAACAGGAATTTATGATTGCCACTGAAGCAGTAGGCTTAAGAACTTCAAAGAGAATATTTAAGCATCTGGTACCCAACGTAATTCCCCAGATAATTGTTTTGGCAACCCTTGGCCTTGGAAATATAATACTTTACGAATCCACGCTCAGTTACTTCGGGCTTGGTGTTAAGTTTCCATACGCTTCCTGGGGTAATATAATTAGTGCCGTATCAACAGCTTATGAAATGACAAACTACTGGTTTGTATGGGTACCTGCGGGATTATTGATATTACTCACTGTATTGGGATTCAATTTTGTTGGTGACGGTCTAAGAGATGCTTTTGATCCCAAGATGAAAAGGTAGGTGCTGATGATGGAGAACAACGGAAACAGAAAAACAGGCATATTGTCAAGTATTGCCACGAAACGTCAGATAAAAAAGGTTAACTATATATCAGCAAGGGAAGCAAGGCAAATTGCAAAAGAAAACAAAAAAATAATGATGCAATATGAAAAGCTATACAACAGGAAGAATGTTCCTGAAGAAGAGTATAGAACTTTAATGCGTGATCCCAACAATGTTGTTGAAATAGACAATCTGCATACCTATTTCTTTACCGATATAGGAGTTGTTAAGGCTGTTAACGGAGTAAGCTTTGACATACCAAAGGGAAAAACAGTGGGAGTTGTGGGAGAATCGGGCTGCGGTAAGTCGGTTACAAGCCTTGCTATAATGCAGCTTCTGCAAAGACCTCTTGGCCAGATTGTAAGCGGTGAAATCAGGTTTGATGCGGGGGATTTTGTGTACAACATTGCGAAGACTCCTGCTGAAAGAATGCAGAAAATCAGAGGCAATAAAATGGCTATGATATTCCAGGAGCCTATGACAAGCCTTAACCCCGTCTTCCGTATAGGGGAACAGGTGGACGAGGCTATTATGCTGCATAATCCGCAACTTTCAAAAGAGGAAGTCAAGGCAAGAACCATCCAGATGCTGGAAATGGTTGGTATCGCCAATTCTCAAGGTGTATATAAAATGTTTCCGCATGAACTGTCGGGTGGTATGCGCCAAAGAGTTATGATTGCAATGGCTCTTTCCTGTGAGCCGAGGCTGATTATAGCCGACGAGCCGACAACCGCTCTGGATGTTACGATACAGGCACAGATCCTTGATTTGCTCAGAAATCTGAAAGAAAAAATCAATAGCAGTATCATGCTGATAACCCATGATTTGGGTGTAATAGCTGAGATGGCCGATTATGTTGTGGTTATGTATGCAGGTAAAGTGATTGAAAAGGGAACTGCAAAAGACGTGTTCCATAACCCGGCGCATCCATATACAATCGGCTTGATGAACAGTAAACCTGTAGTCGGCAAGCGGGTGGAAAAGCTGTACAGCATACCCGGAAATGTTCCCAATCCCATAAACATGCCGAATTACTGTTATTTTAGGGACAGATGCGACAAGCGGTTTAAGGCCTGTGACGGGGAATATCCTCCGGAATTCAGACTTAACGAAAACCATACAGTAAGCTGTTATCTGTATTCACAGGAGAAGGAGGCCCGGAAATGACCAGTACTTTGATGGATGATGTTATGTTGAGCATAGGTAAAACGGAAAATACCGAAAAGGGAGATTATATAATTGAAGTAAAGAATCTGAAGAAATATTATCCGATTAAAAAAGGATTGCTGTCAAAAGCGGCCGGATATGTTAAGGCAATAGACGGCGTAAGCTTCAAGATTAAGCGCGGGACCACAATGGGCCTTGTCGGGGAATCAGGCTGCGGAAAAACAACAGTGGGAAAAACAATACTCAGGCTTACTGACAAGACCGAAGGAGAAGTTTATTTTGACGGTATACCGATTTTTGAACTGGACAGAAAGAACCTGAGGAAATTGCGCCCCAGGATCCAGATTATATTCCAGGATCCCTATTCCAGCCTTTCTCCGCGGTTGCCTGTCGGCGAAATAATAGGCGAAGCCGTAAAGGACAACAATATTGTGCCGAAAGAAGAGTATGATGATTATATTACAAAGATTATGCTTGACTGTGGATTGCAGCCTTATCATAAGGACAGGTATCCCCATGAGTTTTCCGGCGGTCAAAGACAGAGAATCTGCATTGCCAGGGCTATTGCGCTGAAACCCGAATTTATTGTTTGCGATGAGCCTGTATCCGCCCTGGATGTGTCAATACAGGCACAGATTATTAATCTTCTGAAAGATCTGCAGGAGAAATATAAGCTGACGTACTTATTTATATCCCATGATCTTTCGGTTGTGGAGCATATATCGGATACCGTCGGGGTAATGTACCTTGGCAACCTTGTTGAATTTGCCGATAAGGAATCAATATTCAGGAATCCTCTTCATCCGTATACAAAAGCGTTATTCAGCGCAATACCGATACCCGATCCTGATGTGAAAATGAAAAGGATCATACTTGAGGGAAGCATTCCTTCACCTGCAAATCCGCCCAGCGGCTGTAAATTCCATACAAGATGCCATGAATGCATGGAGATTTGCAAGAAAGTGCCGCCGAGGGAGATTGAAGTGGAAAAAGGGCATATGGTTGTCTGCCACCTGTATGACAAAGAAGTTGCAAAATAACAGATCATGTGGGTATAAATATACTATAGTAATAATATAAAGTGAGCGGCGATGAAAAAGAAAACCTATGATGATGACGACGGAAGAGTTATTGCGAATATGAATATTGAAGGTGCTCCCTGGTATGTAAAGGGAAGCGGCGGTGACAGTGGCCCTGTTGATGAGGCGAATATGCCGGATATGAAACAAACCTGGCATATCATTACCGGTGCCCTTGCAGCCGGTCTGGTTATAGGTTTTGTATTTATCGCTGCTTTCTTTTTGTTCATACTTTTCTGTACGAAAGTTTGGTTCAGGTAAAGTATGAAACCGGTACGGTGTTTATTATGGAAAAGCAAAAAAGATGCGGTGACGAAAAACTGAAAGATTTTGAAAGATACCTGGAGCCCTGCCCGCATTGTGGCAGGGATATCCTGTATCATATGACCACGTGTCCTTTCTGCAAAAAGGAAGTAACGCCAAAATACTATAATCCCTTGGATCCGGAAAAGGCAAAAAAGATTAAATTGGTTCTGGCTGTATTGGGTTTTATTGTAGTACTCATTCTGATGATTGCAGTAAAACGCTGAATCTTCCAACTACTTATCTTTTAATTTTTACTTTCATAATACTGAAAATCAGGGACAGGTGTAAATATGACCAAAAAAGTACCGTTATATGAGCTGCAAACCAGGATGAAGCGGTTCAGGGAAAAAATGGATGCCATCAACCCGGACTGGGAACTTGCAGTTATTTTCAGTAAGGTTAACCAGTATTATTTTGCTGGAACGATGCAGGACGGAATGATCCTGATTCCGCGGGACCGCGAAGCTGAGTACTGGGTCAGAAGAAGTTATGATCGGGCCGTTGATGAGTCGTTTTTTCCCAGTATTAAGCCCATGGACAGTTTCAGGGATGCAGCTGCAAGTTTCGGAAAAGTGCCTTCTGCTGTATATTTTGAAACCGAATTTGTGCCAATAGCGCTGCTTGAAAGGTTCAGAAAACACTTTCGGTTTGAACATGCCAAGTCTGCTGACGCAGCGATTAACTCCGTACGGGCAGTTAAAAGCAGTTATGAGCTTGACCTGATGATTAAAGCAGGAAAGATTCACAAGAAGGTACTGGAAGAAAAATTACCGATGATACTGAAAGAAGGCATGAGCGAGGCTGACCTTGCTTTAAGGCTTTATAGTGTAATGGTAGAAGAAGGGCATGATGCAGGGATCCGCTTCGGCAGGATTGATACTCCGATGATACTGGGACACATAGCTTTTGGCGAAAGTTCAATTTATCCTACCTTTTTTGACGGACCGGGAGGGAATTACGGAATGAGTCCCGCCGTTCCGTCATTCGGAAGCAGGGAAAACAGACTGAAAAACGGGGACCTGGTATTCATTGATGCAGCCTGTGCAGTTGATGGGTATCACACCGACAAGACAATGACCTACATGTTTGGAAGGGCTTTACCGGAGGAAGTAACTGATATTCACAGAAGATGCGTGGATATACAGAATGAAGCTGCATCTATGCTGAAACCCGGAGCGATCCCGGCTGAAATATACAGAACGATATTGAGCAAGCTAAGTCCGGATTTTGCTGTCAATTTCATGGGGTTTGGAACCAGAAGGGTTAAATTTATCGGCCACGGCATTGGTCTTAATGTAGACGAGTATCCTGTGATTGCAGAAGGCTTTACGGAGCCTTTGCAGGAAGGGATGACAATAGCCCTTGAACCGAAGAAGGGAATAAGAGGAGTCGGTATGGTCGGAATCGAGAATACTTTTATAGTTACCCCGAAAGGCGGATTATGCATAACGGGGGATAATCCCGGTCTTATTCAGGTATGACGCAGAATATACTGATTTTATGGCAGGCATGATTGCCTGCTTTTTTATATTACCGATTTTACAAAAAATATATTATTAAGCTTGAAAATAGAAGAAAATTATGCTATAAGTTGTTATCATGCATAAATTAGGTTGTGACATAGCTTTGGTTCCCGGCAACAGAATGAAAGATACAGGAAAAAGAAGCAGTATAGTGAGGAGAAAGTATGAGTGATTGTTATAACAGTCGCACGAATATAAAAAATGAAATTCTGGATATCAATGCCATTGAACAGTATATGGAGAACAGTCAGTTTGGACTGGCTGTTTACAGGGCAATGGACATGGTTTTAGTTGACGCAAATCAGGTATGGCTTAACAGGATGGCAGAACCGTACAGCGACAGGAATTTCAGCATCGGAAAACCCGTATACGAATTAATTCCCGGATGGAAAGGAAGCGCACTGGAAAGGATCTGGAATATTGCCCTTCAGACAAAAAAAGCGGTCAATCTGCCCGAGTATTGCCATAAGGATCCGATAAACGGCATTTCATACTGGAATATATCATTAACCCCTATATTTCATAATGATGATTTGCTATATATTATTGAAACATCTTTCGATATTACCAGGTCAATGCTTAACAGGAATCACGGAAATTGCAGAGAAAACGAGCTTCATGCGCAGCATCGGCATTTTGAAACCGTGGTTGAAAACATGTCGGATGCCCTTTTTGTGGTTTATCCCGATTACAGTATAGTTGCGCTTAACCAGGAAGCGCACATAGTAAAGCATTTCTTCAACGAGTTCAGGTATAATTCACCGCCGGTTAATATAAAATATTATGACTCTGAATACAATGAAATCCCATATAACGATTTACCAATTTTCAAAATAATAAAAGGAGATATATACCAGGCTTTCAGGGTTACCGTTATTACCCAGGAAGACACCCACCATTACAGCATCAGCGGAAGACCGGTATATGACAATTTCAGCAATATATATTTTTCCATAATTTCAATAAGGGATGTTACCAGCCAGGTTAACAATTACTATTACATGCTGAAACTTGAAAAGGACAGAAAGGAATACCTGGAAAGAGTTATACAGATCAAGGACAATTTTCTTACCCTTATTTCTCACGAGTTCAAAACTCCATTAACGGTTATAATGACGGCCATTCAGGCTATGGAATTGTTTTGTTCTAATGAATTGAGTGAAAGGGCCAAAAGATATATAAATACCATAAAGCAGAATTCATTTAGGCAGTTCAGGCTTGTAAGAAATCTCCTGGATATTACCAGGGGCACAGCGGATCAGATACGACTTAACAATAGGCCGATTGATATAGTTTCACACACGAGATTAATAACCGAGTCGGTCAGGGATTATGCCGTTCATAAGGATCTGAACGTATCATTTTTTTCAAATGTTCCTGAAAAAACGGTTTATATTGATGATGAAAAGTACGAACGCATACTGCTGAACATTCTGTCAAACGCGATTAAATTCACACCCAAAGGGAAAAACGTTAAAGTAATACTGACCGTAAAAAATGGCTTCATTAACCTGGTGGTAAAAGACGAAGGAATAGGAATACCTGAGGAAAAACTTGATATTATATTCGAGCGTTTCGGACAGGTGGACAACAGTCTTTCAAGGCAGGCTGAGGGAAGCGGAATTGGGCTTTACCTTGTGAAGATGTTTGTTGAAAGAATGGGAGGAACCATATCGGTTAAAAGCAAGCCGTTCCAAGGTACCACTTTCCTGGTGAGACTTCCGGATACGGCTGAAACCGTTCAAGATGAAGAGAACGGTGACGATGAAAACAGCAGCAGGAAGATCATGGACATGATGAACATAGAATTTTCCGACATTTATTTCGCAAAGTAGCTGCAGATTTACTTCAGCTTCTTTTATTTATATGTGTTTTCATATATAATATTGTTATAATTAGTTTGCTTTTATTGGATTAAATAAATTTTTGCGGATGAAGAACAGTGAAGATGAATAAAGGGAAAATTAAGCGGATAGTTCTTGTTATTGCAGGTATTGTGGGAATATTTGATACGTTAATTGTCAGTGCATATGTGAACGGCATGGATTTAGGGGTGATTCTTCCCGCTGTAATTGGAATTGCCTGCATTATATGGTCTATGAAACCCCTGTATGAAAAATATTTACATAAAATTAGCCCGGTTCTCAGGCGTATAGTATACTGGTGTTTTTTATTGTTCCTGTTTTTGTTTATAACGGTGGAAGGCTGTATAATTTTAGGCGGCATAGTCATTCAGAGCCAGGATATAAAGCCTGATTATATTATGGTTCTGGGAGCCGGAATATATGAGGACGGGAGTCCGACTCCGACCCTTGAAAAAAGACTTCTTTGGAGTATTGATTATGCGGCCAGGTATCCTGAAGCATATATTGTGGTAACAGGCGGACAGGGCAGGACTGAACCTGTTCCTGAAGGCCGTGCTATGGCCGAATACCTTATAAGCAAAGGCATAAATCCCGGACGGATTATAATTGAAGACAAATCAACCAGTACGATGGAGAATTTTAAATTTTCAAAGGAACTGATTGATGACAGCAAAAAAATTGTATTCGTTACAAATGATTTTCATGTTCTGCGTTCAACTATGCTTGCAAGAAGAAACGGGCTTGACGCGTATGGATACGGCACTCCGACTCCGGGAATTGTATTGGTTAACTGCTACCTGCGAGAGTTTTTTGCAATGATTAAATCTTTCATTTTTGATCATCCGTAAATTCGTCGCCATCCTGTCTTTTGTTTCTGTTTTTTATCATTGTGTCGAGAATTTCAAGGTATATTTCCTGGGGAAAATTTGTCCAGTTCCTGCATATTCTCCGGGCGTCTTCCTTTGTTCCTGCTGTTATTTTTACTTCCAGCAGGGAAAAATCATTTTCCCTTATTTTGCATATAACGGAATACCCGTCTCCCTCAGGAACGTAATCTGCGGTTATCATGGTTTCGGTGCGGATTTTGCTTTTAATTTCCGTAATACTGTCCCTTAGCAGTTTTTTCAGGCCCGCAGGAAGGATGTTTTCGAACATGTTCAGTACCCAAACACCCTTGTCGGTAATCGCGTAATATGAGATGCCTTCTTTTTTTTCTGCAGTCACCAGGCCCTCTTCAATAAGCTCGCTCAGATATTGCTGCATGTAAAAATAATTCATCAGCCGGTTTTCCTGCATTATTCTTGCAAACTGCATGCTTCCGACAGGCATGTCCAGTATTTTCAGAAAGTACAGTATAAGTATTTTCTTTTCGGCAATCTCGGAATATTCGGTCATTGGCAGATTGGCTTACCTCCTTTGTATTTTAACCCGGCTGTTAAATCTATTATATATGCTTTGAAAAGCCAAAACAAGCAATTATTGAAGCATGCTGCCTGTCGTCGCCGAAATTGCCCGAACCACCCGCTTTTTAATAAGGTATTTTGATGCGGGTCCTGGTTCAGTCATTGCGTAATTACTTTATATTGTTACAGTATGTTAATTTGAATAAAAGAAGTCTGTTTCCTGCATTTCACAATTAACATTCAATTCACTTGACATGAATCCTCAATAATTTATAATAGGATAATAAACGGCTCAAAGCCGGTTCATGAAGGATAAAGTCTCAGAAAATTCATATTGGAAAGCAGGTGCTCAAGTAATGGCCGGTACAATTACTGAGAAAATACTTGACAGGCATATAGTTGAAGGAGAGAAAAAAGCCGGGTGTGAGGTTGCACTGAGGATAGACAATACGCTTACCCAGGATGCAACGGGAACCATGGCTTATCTTCAGTTTGAAGCAATAGGGATAGATCGGGTCAAAACGGAGTTCAGTGTGAGCTTTGTTGACCATAACATGCTTCAGACAGACTATAAAAACGCGGATGATCATCGTTTCCTTCAGTCAGTTGCCCAGCGTTACGGCATATACTTTTCAAAGCCGGGAAACGGAATATGTCACCAGGTATTCCTGGAACGGTTTGCAAAGCCCGGAAACACGCTGATCGGTTCAGACAGCCATACTCCGACTGCCGGGGGTATAGGCTGCTTTGCAATGGGGGCAGGCGGGCTGGATGTGGCTTGTGCCATGGCAGGTGCACCATTCAGGATTAAATATCCCAGGATCGTAGGAATACATCTTACCGGAGAACTGCAGCCCTGGGTATCGGCAAAGGACGTTATTCTTGAAATACTTCGCAGGCTGGATGTCAAGGGCGGAGTGGGAAAAGTCCTTGAATATTTCGGTGAAGGAGTAAAAACCCTAAGTGTCACCGACAGGGCCACTATTGCCAATATGGGAACCGAAACCGGGGCTACGACGAGCATATTCCCAAGTGATGAAATCACAAGAGCTTTTCTGCGAAGCCAGGGACGGGAAGAGCACTGGATAGAGCTGCTGCCCGATGAGAATGCTGAATATGATGAAATAATTGAAATAAACCTGTCTGAAATTGAACCCATGGTAGCGTTGCCCCACAGTCCCGGTAACGTGGTAAAAGTACGTGAGGCCGGAAAGATAAAAGTAGACCAGGTGGCAATTGGATCATGCACGAATTCATCACTGAGGGACCTGAAAGTTGTTGCCAATGCTCTGAAAGACAGGACGGTCTGCAGTGATCTCCACGTCACTGTAAGCCCGGGCTCACGCCAGGTTGTGGAGCATCTGATTGAAAGCGGGGAATACCGGTACCTGGTAAGAGCCGGTGTAAGAATACTTGAAAATGCATGCGGACCATGCATAGGAATGGGTGCTGCTCCAAATTCAGGCGGAGTATCGGTACGGACTTTTAACAGGAACTTCAAGGGCAGAAGCGGTACTGCTGATGCAGAAGTTTACCTTGTAAGCCCGGAAACCGCAGTCGCAACGGCAATAACCGGATACCTTACCGATCCGAGAGAACTGGGAGAATTTCCTGAATTTACAATGCCCGAGAAATTCTTTATTAATGATAATATGATTCTGAAGCCGCTGCCCGAAGAAGAAGCGAAAAAGGTACAGATTATAAGAGGACCTAATATTGCGCCGCTTCCGACATTTGATCCGATAGGGGACGTGCTTTCAGGCAAGGTTCTTATAAAGGTGGAGGATAATATTACCACCGACCACATTATGCCTGCAGGCGCAAAGGTTCTTCCGCTGAGAAGCAATATACCCGAAATATCCAAATTTGTGTTTGAAAGCATTGACAGTAAGTTTTATCAGAAAGCAAAGGAGAATAACGGCGGATTTATTGTCGGCGGCGAAAACTATGGACAGGGTTCCAGCAGGGAACATGCGGCTCTTGCCCCGAAATACCTGGGAATCAAGGCTGTAATTGCTAAGTCTTTTGCACGGATTCACCATGCGAACCTGATTAATTTCGGTATTGTACCGCTGACCTTTGCAAATCCGGATGATTATAACGGAATAGACGAGATGGATGAACTGGAAATTAAAATAGGGGATTTGCAGGGTGAGTGTATGTTATATAACAGGACTAAGGGGACGGAAATCAGGCTTGTCCATTCCCTGTCACGTCTTGATGCTGAAATCCTGAAAGCGGGGGGCAAGCTGCCCTGGATTAAGAAAACTTATGGGAAAGGAAATGAAAAATGAGCAGGATTGTGATGAAAACACCCCTTGTTGAGATGGACGGGGATGAAATGACCCGTATCATATGGAGATATGTAAAGGATGAACTTATACATCCGTTTGTAGAACTGAAGACAGAATATTATGACCTGGGGCTGGAATACCGTGACAAAACCGAAGATCAGGTAACCATTGATGCAGCTGAAGCAACAAAGAAATACGGTGTTGCGGTAAAATGCGCCACAATAACGCCCAATGCCGAAAGAGTGAAGGAATATAACCTGAAAAAGATGTGGAAAAGCCCGAACGGCACAATCAGGGCGATACTGGACGGTACGGTATTCAGAACACCGATTATTGTAAAGGGAATTGAACCGTTTGTAAAAACTTGGAAAAAACCTATCTGCATTGCCCGTCATGCATACGGTGATATATATAAAAACACCGAGATGAGAATAGACAAGCCTGGCAAGGCTGAGCTGGTCTTTACCGATGAGAACGGCAATGAAACCAGAAACCTGATTCATTCCTTTGATTCTCCCGGTGTGTTAATGGGCATGCATAATACCGACAAATCCATCAGGAGTTTTGCAAAAGCTTGTTTCAATTATGCACTTGATCAGAAAATGGACTTGTGGTTTGCAACGAAGGACACAATATCAAAAACGTACGATCACCATTTTAAGGATATTTTTCAGGAAATATACGAAACCGAGTACAAGGACAAGTTTAAAGAAGCAGGAATTGAGTATTTCTATACGCTGATTGATGATGCGGTTGCCCGTGTGATCAGATCCGAGGGCGGTTTTGTCTGGGCATGCAAAAATTATGACGGGGACGTAATGTCTGATATGGTTGCAACTGCTTTCGGAAGCCTGGCGATGATGACCTCGGTGCTGGTATCGCCGGAAGGCCATTACGAATATGAGGCTGCACATGGAACCGTACAGAGGCATTACTACAAGCACCTTAAAGGCGAACCTACTTCTACAAACTCGGTGGCAACCATTTTTGCCTGGACCGGGGCATTGAGGAAGCGCGGGGAACTGGATGGTATAAATGATCTTGTCAGTTTTGCCGATAAACTTGAAGGAGCGGTAAAACAAACTATCGAAGATGGTATAATGACGGGTGATTTGGCTGCTTTATCTGTATTACCTGAAAAGAAGACCGTTAATACACTGGATTTTATCCTGGAAATAAAAAAGCGCCTTACCCGTGCGATGGAAAGCTAAAATGACAAATAATACAAGTAATTTTATTGACATTGTTTAATGCTGGTGTATAATGGGAATATAAAGAATGGAAAAATTGAATATTAATTTAAGCGGCGGAAGATAAAAATCTTTCTACCGATAAAGGCAAACCTGTCGAAAGGCAGGGGCGCAAAGCCATAGGGCCTAATGCGAAAGCGATGGCAGCCTGGCTACCGAAGGGAGAGATTTTTTCATGAAAAAATTTATATCTTTGTTAATAGTGCTGCTTTTGCTTCCTTCTTTGTTATCAGTTGAAGGACAAGCTTATAGCAGCTTTTTATATAATAGCCGTCTGGAGTATGGAATAATAGGTATCACATATCCAACAGAGGAAGGTATACGTTATAAGGTAGCAATTTCAAAGGGTTCAGAAACATACTATTATGATTATACGGGACCGGAGACGGAATTGTATCCTCTTCAGCTTGGAAACGGTGAATACACGGTATCACTTCTAAGAAATGTATCCGGAAACAAGTACATAGTTGTAGGTAAGGAAACCGTTCAGTTGAATCTTGAGGATGAGAATGTCGTTTACCTGCAGTCTGTACAGAATGTACGCTTTGACGCGGGAATGGGTCCTGTGCTGAAGGCGGAAGAACTGACGCGCGGCCTTGAAAATACATCCGACAAGGTTGAAGCAATTTATCGGTATATTGTATCGAACATTAAGTACAATTATAATTTTGATTTTAATTTGGACAACCAGTATATACCCAATACTGAGGACACATTTATAACACGTACGGGAATATGTTACGATTTTGCGTCATTGTTTGCCGCAATGCTCAGATCGCAGGGAATTCCTGCGAAACTTGTCAAGGGATACTCGGTTAATGTAGAAGGCTATCATGCATGGAATGAAGTTCTGATTGACGGCAACTGGGTTGTAATAGATACGGCTTATGACGCAACGGCAGGAAAAACCGTAAAGAATATGATAAAACAAAGATCGGAATACCAGCCTGAGAAATTCTATTAAGTTATGTACTTCAGCAGTTAAATCCGGAACAGTCCGCCTTTGCAGGGGGAGAAAGGTGGATGTTTTATTAAGCCTGATTGAATAAATTTCAGGCTTTTTTATTTAATAAATAAAGGGGAACAATATTGTGCAATAGCATAAAATTTTTGATCAATTATACGGCTGATACTGGCAATTTGGTATTTTTTAATAATTGCCCTTGAAGCCCGGATTCAATATGTTATAATTGTGAGAAGAATTTTAATATGGTTGCAAAGGCAGGGATTAAAACGGAAAAGGTAAGACTTCAGAAATTTTTGGCACAATGCGGCATAGCTTCACGAAGAAAGGCCGAAGAATATATACTTCAGGGCAGAGTCCGTGTTAACGGCAATGTTGTAACCGAACTGGGCGTAAAAGTTTCGCCCTATGATCATGTGGAAGTTGACGGTAAACCTGTCAGGCCCGAGAAAAAAAAGATCTATATAATGATGCATAAGCCCAGGGGTTATGTTACAACGGTAAGGGATCCTGAAGGCCGAAAAACGGTGCTGGATCTTCTGTATGGCGTCGAAGAGAGGGTATATCCCGTAGGCCGTCTTGATTATGATACCTCCGGGCTGCTGCTTCTGACAAATGACGGCGATTTTGCAAACCTGCTCATGCATCCGAGGAATGAAATATTGAAAGTATACATTGCCACTGTAAAAGGCAAGCCTTCCGAGAAAGCGCTTGAAAGGCTGAGGAATGGCATTGAAATAGATGGTTATGTAACGGCTCCGGCATATGTAAAGGTGCTGAACGTTTATGAAAACAAGACCAAGCTGGAAATAACTATTCACGAAGGGCGGAACAGGCAAATAAGAAAGATGTGTGAAAAAGTAGGGCATCCTGTTGTAAGACTAAAAAGGATTGCCTATGGGACACTGGAACTGGGAGATTTAAAGCCCGGTGAATGGAGATACCTTGATGAAAATGAAGTAAAACAGCTTACGGGGAAGATATTAAATGATCCAGAATAAAATAGGGCATTTTTTTGTATATTTAAGAAGAATGATGAAGTTTTATGACATAAAGGCCAGGGGAGTGCCACAGGTACTTTTTGTCCTTCTTTTGGCCGTGTCCTTTGGTTTTGTAATTTTGCTGCAGCCGATAGCCCTGGATTATAACATATATGTTCAGCAGGTGTATAATACCTATATAGACATCTTATCCTCAGAAAACATTGAAGATTCGTCGGTTTTGCTCAAAAGCCTTCTGGAGCTTCGGAACTCAGAAATGTTTTTGGAACTTATAGCTATATCCCTGAAGATTATCGGTTACATGCTGCTGCAGCAGATATTGATGAAAATCCTTGCCTATTTTTATATGGGCGCGTATCTTTGTGATCTTGAAAATGAAGGTTTTTCCTTTGCATGTTATTTCAGAAAGTTTTTAAAGGCATTCCCGAGGTATGCGGGATTTAACATTATTTTTTACCTGGTGCTTTTCCTTGTTTTTATCGCCGTTATATTTATTTATATCCTGCTTACGGCTTTTATTCCTATACTGTCCTTTGCTTCAGGATTTGTTGTTTACCTCATTCCGTTAGCCTGGTTCATTATTCAGGTAATCTTTATTTTCAAGGATATTGTTTTTTTGGATACCGGTGTTTCAATATGGCGCAACTTCAGGTTATCAGTGCAATTATCAGCAGGAAACAGGTTTATTATAGCAAAAAACATAATTTTTATTGTATTTTTGAACATGCTTATCAGGATGTTTACATTTAAATCCATGCTGGTTTCATTGTTTGTCGTTTCTTTTCTTGAAGTGATTATTCTGCTGATAAGGCAAAGGCTGGTTGTTCTTATGTATCTCAGCCGTACTCGCAGGATAAATGCAAACACCGTGGTAGAAGGAAATCAATAATAAATTTTATATATTGGGGGACAGATATATGAAACTGGAGCATATTGAGAAAATTGATCCTCAGGTGGCAGAGGCAATTTATAATGAGGTGGAAAGGCAAAGAAGCAAAATTGAGCTCATCGCTTCTGAAAACTTTGTAAGCAAGGCTGTCCTGGAGGCATTGGGAACGCCTCTTACAAACAAATATGCAGAAGGTTATCCGGGAAAGAGATATTATGGCGGTTGCGAACATGTGGACGTGGTTGAGAAACTGGCAATAGAACGCGCAAAAGAGCTGTTCGGAGCAGAGCATGCAAATGTTCAGCCTCATTCAGGTGCACAGGCAAACATGGCTGTATTCTTTGCAATGCTGAATCCCGGGGATACCTTTATGGGGATGGATCTTTCCCATGGCGGGCATCTGAGCCACGGAATGGCAATCAACATGTCGGGCAGGTATTACAAGGTGGTTCCCTATGGTGTAAGTAAAGATACCGGGCGTATTGACTATGATGAGGTGAGGGAACTTGCCCGTAAGCACAGGCCGAAAATGATTATCGCAGGAGCCAGCGCGTATTCCAGGGAAATAGATTTTAAGGCATTCAGGGAAATATGTGATGAAGTAGGCGCTTACCTTATGGTGGACATGGCACATATAGCCGGGCTTGTTGCGGCAGGATGTCACCAGAGTCCCGTTCCGTATGCCGATTTTGTTACTACAACAACCCATAAAACACTCCGCGGACCGAGGGGCGGCATGATCCTCTGCAAGGAAAAATACGCAAAGGATATAGATCGGGCGGTATTCCCCGGTATCCAGGGCGGTCCGCTTATGCATGTGATTGCAGCCAAGGCCGTTGCGCTTAAAGAGGCTCTGCAGCCCGAATTTAAGGAGTATCAGAAACAGATAGTAAAGAATGCGAAGGTTTTGGCTGAATCCCTTATCGAGCATGGTTTTGATATCGTTTCTGGCGGTACGGATAATCACCTGATGCTGGTTGATCTTACAAACAAGAATATTACCGGTAAGGATGCCCAGATATTGCTTGATGAAGTATATATTACCGTAAACAAGAACGGTATACCTTTTGACACAAGAAGCCCGTTTGTAACCAGCGGAATAAGGATTGGAACACCGGCAGTAACTGCAAGGGGCATGAAAGAAAACGAAATGAGAATAATTGCGGACCTTATTTCAAAGACCCTGACAGATTTCGAGAAATACAGGGATGAAGTTCTTGGTGCGGTAAAAGATTTGACGGGAAGGTTCCCACTTTATGAGGACCTGTTCAGTTAAATTTGAAGGCCTCTGGTCATTGACAAAAGGCAGCCCAGTGATTATAATGTAGTTTGTTGACTTTTTATCGCCGGAGGAAAATATGGTAGTTGATATATCCGCTGTTGTGAAAGTAGCAGGTGCAGAGCTCAAAATTAACGAGTCCGGCATTATTGAAGATTTAAATGATATTTACGGCGTTATATCGGTTGTCGGGCCGGTAACTTTCAACGGAGTTGTAGCAAACCTTGACGGGGTGCTGCATCTTGAAGGTGATGCTTCCTGTACGTATGTTACCCGGTGCGATTACTGCAACAACCAAATCTCGAGAGAACTTAGAGTTAAAATCAGTGAGGATTTGGTTGACGAGCAAAACGGCAATGCAGAGGAGGATCAGTATACTTACAGCGGAAACTGGCTTAACCTCGATAAAATACTGTCCGACCAGATTGTTCTTGCAATGCCGATGCACCACAGATGCAGCGAAAACTGTCAGATAATATGTGAGAAATGCGGAGAACCCGTCATTGGAGGAAAATGCGGCTGCAACAACGATCAGCCGATTGATCCAAGGCTGGCAGCTTTAAAGGATTTGTTAGACAAGAAAAATACCGAAACGGAAGAATGAAACCGAAAACCGGAACGGAGGTGTTATAAATGGCAGTACCAAAAAGGAAGGTATCAAAGCAAAGAAGGAATAAGAGAAGGACGCATTATAAAATCAGTGCACCGGCATTGGTTTCATGTCCTCAGTGCCATAGTCTGAAAGTACCTCACCGCGTTTGCCTTGAATGCGGATATTACGACGGAAAAGAAGTTATAAAGGTTGAAGCGTAACCAACCAAGACAGCCTAAACAGATAGCAGCTTTAAGATTACATTAAAACGCCGTGGCGGAAAAAAAGGCATTTTAATGTAAGAATTAAGTGCTGCTATTATTTTTTATTTGGATAAAGCAAGCCAGCTGGAGGAAGAATGAGAAAAATCAGGATTACAGAGGTGTACAGCGGAAGCATAGCCGAAGAAGCAGGGATTGAAGCAGGTGATATGCTGTTGTCAATAAACGGCCAGGCCGTTATTGACGTGTTTGACTACCGTTTTCTTGCCCAGGAAGAGGAACTTATACTGGAAGTTCAGAAACCAGACGGTAATATTCTGAGGGTTGATATAGAAAAAGATGAGTTCGAAGATTTGGGTATTGAATTTGAAAACCCGCTGATTGATGAAGAAAAAAGCTGCAGGAACAAATGCATATTCTGCTTCATAGATCAGCTGCCTAAAGGTATGAGGGAATCCCTGTATTTTAAGGATGATGATGCCCGTTTGTCATTTTTGTTCGGAAACTATATCACAATGACGAACATGGGGCGTGATGACATAGAAAGAATAGTCAGGTATCATATGTCTCCCGTGAATGTTTCAGTTCATACGACAAATCCCGAGCTCAGGATAAAAATGCTGAACAACCGTTTTGCGGGAGATATTCTTGAAAAGATGAAAATCCTGGCAGACAACGGTATTACGCTGAATGCCCAGATTGTTCTGTGCAGGGATATAAATGACGGTAAAGAACTGGATCGGACTTTAAGGGATTTGTCATCCTTAATGCCGCAGCTGAACAGTATATCGGTTGTGCCTGTGGGTCTTACAAAATTCAGGGAAGGTCTGCCGGTTCTTAAGGCATTCGACAGGGAATCCGCCCTTGAGGTGATAGAGCAGGTTGAAAGGTGGCAGCAGGTTTTTCTGAGCGAGACTGGAAGCAGGAGGGTATTCCTTGCTGATGAATGGTATCTGATGACCGGTACGACGCTGCCCCCGCATGATCATTACGAGGATTTTCCCCAGATTGAAAACGGTGTGGGGATGGCTGCGCTGTTCATGGAAGAATTCAATAATGCACTGAAAAAGGAAAAAAGCCGGCCGGTCAGCAGAACGGTCAGTATTGCAACGGGCATGCTTGCTGAAAAAATCATATCAGATATTGCAAAGCGTGCAGAGAAGCATTTTCCCGGTTTGAAAATACTTGTTTATCCGATAGAGAATAGTTTCTTCGGAAAATCTATAACAGTTTCAGGCCTTTTGACGGGCATTGACATAAAAACCCAGCTTACGGGAAAAAATCTTGGCGATGTTCTTTTGCTTCCGTCCAATATGTTCCGCGCAGGTACCGAGATTTTCCTTGACGACATGACGACAGATGAGCTTTCCTCTTTCCTTAACGTCAGTATCCGAAAAGTCAGTACCGACGGCGGAGAACTCCTGTATAACCTGCTGTCTGGAAGGTAAATTTTAACAGTAAATTTTTGATATTAAGGTTTAATTGTGATATAATTTATTTATAACCTTTTTCTAATTATTTCTCTGTATAAAGGTGTATATAAACTTATCTCCGGCCATAAAATAAAAATGAGGTTTGGGGTTATAACATGAAGGAAAAGCTTGTTATAGGCCAGTTTAATGATTCATTTGTCCCTGTAATGGACGGAGTCACAAACGTAGTAAAAAACTATGCATACTGGCTTGATAAAAAATACGGCGAATGTTATGTAGCTACACCGGCATATCCCGGTTATGTAGACAGGGAAGAGTTCCCTGTACTGCGTTATTATTCTATTCCCCTGAAAAAGAGGGAACCATACCGGATTGGGCTGGAACTGCTGGATATTAATTTCCGCAGAACAATTAAAAGTATTCCCTTTGATATTGTTCATGCCCACTGCCCGTTTACTTCAGGAGCGGTGGCACTGCAGATAGCCAGAAGAAACAATATACCGATTATAGCTACATTTCATTCAAAATTCTATGATGATTTCAAACAGGTTCTTAAGATTGATGCCTTTGCAAAGTTCTGCACACGCCTTGTAATGGACTTTTTTGACAAGGTTGATCAGGTCTGGACGGTTAACAAGAGTACTGCCGATACGCTGCGTGAATACGGGTATAAGGGCGATATTGAGATTGTGCCCAACGGGACCGATTTTGACATGCCCGAAAACATGGAAAGTCTTGTATGCCAGGTAGAAGAAAGGCTGAATCTGAGCAGCGATGATCTGGTTTTCCTTTTTGTCGGTCAGCATATCTGGCAGAAGAACATTAAGCTTATCGTGGACTCTCTTAAACTGGTATCCGAAAGAAACATCCAATACAGGATGTTTTTTGTCGGAGACGGTTATGCGAAGGAAGACCTTGAAGCATATGTCAGGGAACTGGGACTTGACGACAGGATTGCATTCCTCGGTAAAATACTTGACAGGGATTATCTGCGTTCCTTGTTTGCACGGGCCGATTTGTTCCTTTTCCCGTCGGTTTACGACAATGCTCCGATTGTGATTCGTGAGGCTGCAGCTGTTGCGACGCCATCCCTTGTAATTGCAAATACGAATACCGCGGAAGGAATCATTGACAATGTTAACGGTTTTCTGAGCGAAAATGATGCTGAATCGTATGCAAACAGGATTCTGAGTATAATCAGTGACAAGGAGCTGCTCAGAAAGGCCGGCGAAAAAGCGAGGGATACAATATTCAGGGACTGGGAAAGTATTGTCGATGAAGTATACCGGAGATATGTTGAAATTATAAGAATTCATAAAAAGCTGAATAAAATTTCATAATAAACAGAATTTACAGGAAATATTTCCTGTTTTTTTAATCTGTAAAGAAACCGTTGATATATTTTTTTCAATACTGTAATATGAATAAACAATGGACAAAGGTATAACCGGATTGGTGATTATTAATGGACTATTTTTTTATTACAGCGCTTGCGGTCGGACTTGCTATGGATGCTTTTGCAGTATCGGTTTCCTGCGGGCTTTGTGTGATTAAAAGACGCTATTGGAATGCCGGTAGGGCAGCTCTTTTTTTTGGGCTTTTTCAGTGGGGAATGCTTTCGTTGGGATGGCTTTCGGGTTCTGCTTTCAGGACCTTTATCGAACCTGTTGATCACTGGATAGCGTTTGCGCTTCTTGTATTCATTGGCGTGAAAATGTGGAAGGAATCCACGGAGGAGGATCATGAACCACTGGATTTGACAAGCATTAAACTGATGCTTACACTTGCAGTGGCAACAAGCATCGACGCCTTTGCTGCAGGCATAAGCCTTTCTGCAATAGGCTATCCGATTATTATTCCGTCCGCCGTGGTTGGTACAATAACGTTTTGCCTTTCATTTGCGGGAGTATTGCTGGGATGCTGGATGACGAACTATGCCAGGTTCGCCAAATATCTGGACCGCCTGGGTTCAGTAATACTTATCGGAATAGGTACGAAAATACTGATTGAGCATTTGCTTAGTTAACCACGGTGTAATCGCTGCTGATGAGTTTAAACGGAATTTTCCCGTTTTTAAAACCGCTGGAAAGGTAAATCTTCTTGTCCCGGGTTATCATTATAGCCTCGGTATTATCAAGGCTTTCTATCAGTTCCATTCCGTCCTTGAGACCGAGAAGAAAACAAGTGGTGGAAAGACCGTCGCACGTTGTTGACGACGGTGAGATTATGGATACCGAGGCAAGCTCGTTATCTTCCGGGTAACCGGTTTTCGGGTTCAGGATGTGATGGTACCTTTTCCCGTCAGCTTCAAAATATCTTTCGTAAATACCTGATGTAACAACGGACATATCTTTCAGAGAAATGATGGCAATATAGTCGCCCTGCAGCCCGTAAGGATCCCTTACTCCTATCTTCCAGTCGGAACCGTCAGGTTTTGTCCCGTGCATATAAAGATTTCCGCCAAGGTTCAGAAGGGCTGATTTAACATTTTTTTCACGCAGAAAAGATACCAGCCTGTCAGTTATAAAGCCTTTTGCCACAGCCCCGGTATCTATCGACATGCCGTCTTCTATCGAAACGGTCATGTTTTCCCGGTTTATTTTTATGTTACGGAAATCTATTCTTTCTTTTGCCGAGTCAATTTCAGCCTGCGACGGAACCTTCGGGTTTTCCTGGTTTATCCCCCACGAATCAATCAGCGGTCCGATACTTATATCAAAAAGACCGTCGGACAGAGTACCAAAATAAAGACCTTGGCTAATCAGATCCAGCGTATCTTCAGACACTTTTACAAAAGTTCCCGGGCTATTGTTGATTTTTGATATTTCACTGCCTTCTATATATCTGCTGTACTTGTTCTCCATTTCCTTAATCAGTTCAAACAGTTCTTCCATTATTTTTTGAGAATCCTTGTCATATATGGTTATTTCAATTACCGTGTCCAGGAGGAACCTGGTTTCTTTCAGCGGCTTTGCCTGGCCGCAGGCTGCAGTGAATGTCAAAAAAATAAGGCATATAACAATTATGCATATTTTTTTCAAGCGCTATTACCCCTTAACACTGTTGTATAATTGTGTATATTATGAATTTCGCTTTATTGCCAAAATAATTATACCATTCTTTTCTTCTGTTAACACACAAATATCCTTAATCGGTTGTTTTGCCGGTTTTAGCTATACATTTTACATTTGCATTTGAAATCGCATTGCTGTTAAAATTGTAATAATGAAACCAGTGAACAAGGGTAAAAGAATTATATGAAGAAAAAAGACATTGTTGTAATCTTTATTTTTTTTGCAGTTGCAGCAATACTTTGGGTTTTGGTAAACGGTACACCGGGCAGTGTAACGGAAGGAGAAGCGGTTATTTACAAAAACGGTGAAATATATGATGTAATCCCGTTAACCGAAGAAAAGACAGTTATTGTTGAAGACGGAGACGGAAACAGGAACGTTGTGCGGGTAAAGGACGGGAAGGCGGAAATGCTCGAGGCAAACTGCAGGGATCAGGTTTGCGTTAATACCCGGCCTGCACAAAAGAACGGCGAATCGATAATTTGCCTTCCGAACAGGGTGGCGGTTGAGATTAGAAGTACCTCGAAAAATGAAATTGACGGAGTTTCGGAATAATGAATCACCAGGATATAAAAAGAATGACTCTGGCAGCGATACTTACTGCCGTGGCAATAACCCTTCATTTTGTTGAAAGCATGTTTACTTTACCTGTTGCAATACCGGGCATTAAGCTCGGTTTGCCGAACATAGTATCATTGACGGCACTGTACCTGTTTGGACCGGTGGAAGCTTTTATAATACTGATCCTAAGGGTTTTTATGACATCCTTTTTGTACAGCGGTTTTTCGAGCCTGATTTTCAGCTTAGCAGGAGGAATTCTCAGTATCGCAGGGATGTCTTTGATCTGGAATTTCAGGAACAGAGGATTCAGTATTATAAGTACCTCTGTAGTAGGCGGCGTTTTCCACAATATCGGGCAGATTTTTGCCGCTGCGGTTGTAATGAAAACACCGTCGGTGTTTTATTACCTTCCTGTGCTGATTGTATCAGGCATTGCAACAGGAATTGTGACCGGGATTGTTTCGGGAAGCGTAATCCCCAGGCTGAGCAAAATTTATCATGTCGATAAATAATGCCGTCTATCACAAATTTTTTAGTTGAGAATATACTGATAGTATCAGCAAACAAAAAACCTGGGGGTGCCCTTTATGAAGATAATTGTTTTAAAAATGCCCCGTTTCCTGGGAAATATACTGAGAAAAGTTTTCAGAATCAATTGATACATATGAGAATATAAATTGTACTAAATGACGTAAACCTGAAACTTAAGCAAAAACCCCCGGCGTAAAAACCGGGGGTATGTTTTTGCATCATCAATAAAATTGCTAAAGTAAGAAGGATACGGGCACAACAAATTACTTAGCCAGATTTTTATTGGAACGTATGCAACTTGTACATACGGCCATTCTTCTGGTTACTCCGTTTACGGTAAGTCTTACTCTCTTGATGTTGGGTTTCCATGCCCTGTTGGTACTTTTGTGTGAATGGCTGATCTGGTGACCAAACAACTGCCCTTTTCCACAAATTTCGCATTTTGCCATTTCAGCACACCTCCTTAACCTCTCTGCATACAATATATTTACAATCTATGGGCGTCTCAGAATTCATTATTCTGCCGCGTTCTGCAACACAAGCTCTTATTATTCTAACACAAGCCTTGTAATAAAAGCAAGCATTTTTTAAGATGATTTCCTCTCAGTACAGTAGGGTCAAACATATTTGAGAAAAAGCTTTTTCACTGTGAGTGTTCTTTATAATCTTTTACTGCCCGGCGCACATCCTCGATAAAATCATGGACAACGGTATAACTTATGGCATATGTTTTTTCGGGCTCGTTCTCAAGTTCTGCAATAAGGTTTTTGATCCAATTGTCTGAATTCTCAATGTTTTTTATTTCATCAGGAATTTCCACGCCCATGCGTGCAAGGAATTCCATGCATTCCGCTTCATCAAGGGATGCCAGGGGAACTTCCTTTTTTTCAGCCTGTTTTGAGGAAACGGCACAGGCACAGGAAATTATAAGCATGAGAACCAGTAAAACTAAAGGAACGGTTTTTTTCATGAAATTCACCCCGAAAAATATTTATATACATATTAATATTAGCATAACCCTGCCTGGTGTAAAGATTCTGTTTTTTATATCCTGTTACTTTTCCGTCATGGATTAATGATATAAAATAATATCAAAGAAAAAATTACATGTGAAATTCTGGAACAATTAAACCTTTGTTTGTTGTAAAGGTGCAGTGAAAGAATATCGGAAAGGACAGGTTTCCCTTGGATTACACCAGACTTAATCCGTTGCTGGGAAAGAACGTTCAATACGTCAGGCAGGTCGGAAAAACAAGGGCCCAGAAACTGAACAAACTGGGCATCAGGACTATAGGTGACCTTCTGACATACTATCCGCGGGATTATGAGGACAGGAACAAGGAAAAAAGAGTTTCAGAACTTGTAAATGACGATGAATGTGCCGTTATACTGAAGATCATTTCCGATGTTTCGTTGAACAGGCCAAGACGGAACCTTAGGATTTATAAAACGGTAGGGATTGATGACACCGGTTATGTGACGCTCACATGGTTTAACCAGGACTATGTAAGGGACAAAATATTCAGGGACAAGACCTATGTGTTTTTCGGCAGGGTTAAAAGGGCCGGAATTTATATTGAGATGGTGAACCCGGTGTTTGAAGAGATAAGTTCCGAAAGGAAAAAAACAACGGGAATACAGCCTGTCTATCCACTGACGGCCGGGATAACGCAGACATACCTGCGCATGATACAGCGGAATGCCCTTGACCTTGTAGCGGGAAAACTTACCGAGATACTTCCCGAAGAACTGAGAAGGGAGTTTTCCCTTGCAGAGATTAATTTTGCACTGGAAAACATACACTTTCCTGTAAGCTTTGAAGACAAGGAAGCAGCACGGAAACGTCTGGTTTTTGATGAACTGCTGATGCTTCAGCTTGGACTTCTGCAACTGAAGAGCAAGCAAACGGCAGTACAGGGTATTAAAATGGAAAGAAATCCTCTCGTGGACAAATTTATAAGCAGGCTTCCCTTTCAGCTGACCCGGGCCCAGCTCAGGGTATACCGCGAGATTGAAAAGGACATGACAGAAGGGGAAAAACAGATGAACAGGCTTATCCAGGGCGATGTGGGCTCGGGTAAAACGATAGTGGCGGTGCTTGCCGTTCTGCTGACCGTTCTGAATGGGTACCAGGCTGTTTTCATGGTGCCGACAGAAATACTTGCTGAACAGCATTACCAAAGTGTTGCCCAGCTGTTCAGCTCAGAAGATTATGGTATGAAAACGGCATTGCTTACCGGCAGTGTTCCAAAAAAGGAAAAAGAAAGAATAAAGGAGGGAATAAGACAGAACGAGTATAAGTTGGTTATCGGTACCCATGCCCTGCTTGAGGAAGATGTGGAATTTGCGAAACTCGGCCTTGTAGTTACCGACGAACAGCATCGGTTCGGCGTAAAGCAAAGGGCTGTTCTTGCATCGAAGTCCAATCCTCACATTCTCGTAATGACGGCAACACCCATTCCGCGGACTTTGTCCCTGATACTGTACGGCGATCTGGATATTTCCGTTATTGACGAACTGCCGCCCGATCGAAAGCCGGTGAAAACATATGCCGTCGACGAGTCCATGAGGGAGAGGGTATACAGTTTTATCAGGAAAACCGTGCAGGAAGGCAGGCAGGCCTACATAATATGTCCATTGGTTGAGGAATCGGATGAAATCGAAGCCGAAGCTGCGATGACTCTTGCGGAAAGATTAAGAAAAGAAGAGCTGAAGGGATTATCGGTCGGCCTTGTTCATGGAAAGATGAAGTGGAAGGACAAGCAAAAGGTAATGAATGATTTTGCGAAAGGCATAATCCAGGTACTGGTGTCGACAACGGTAGTGGAGGTAGGGGTGAATGTCCCGAATGCGACTGTAATGGTGGTAGAAAATGCAGAAAGGTTCGGTCTTGCCCAGTTGCACCAGCTCAGGGGAAGAGTGGGCAGGGGAAGGCATCAGTCATACTGTATTTTGTTCTGCCAGAGCAGCAGCGAAATAGCCAGAAAACGCATGGAAATCATGACGAAATACAATGACGGGTTTAAGATATCTGAAAAGGACATGGAATTAAGGGGGCCGGGTGATATATTCGGCGTTCGCCAGCATGGCCTTCCGGAATTCAGGATAGCCAATTTGTACGAAGATATGGATATTCTGAAGGAAGTTCAGAAAGCAGCCGAAGACATAATTAAAAACCAGAAGCTGAATGACAGGGAAGACTACAGAAGACTCAGGGAGCACCTGATGGCGATGTTCGAGGATAAACTGAAGGAAGTTGCATTAAACTAATACTGCATTTTTAATGTCATGAAAACTTCTTAAATAGGGGGAATTCGTATAGTCAGGGTAATTGCAGGTCAGGCAAGGGGAATGAAGCTGAAGACTCCGAAAGGGCTGAATACCCGTCCGACTGTAGACAGGGTCAAGGAATCGGTTTTTAACATATTAAATCCGTATATACCGGGAAGCAGGGTTCTTGATTTGTTTTCGGGAACAGGAGCGCTGGCAATTGAAGCTTTAAGCAGGGGAGCCGAACTGGCATATCTCGTTGAAGAAAACAGGAACTGCTGTGAAATAATACGGGAGAATCTGGCCCATACCAGGTTTCTTGACAAGGGTGTTGTTTACTGCCGGAAGGTAAGTTCTTTTCTTAAAGAATTCGGCAGGAAGGATATCAAATTTGACATAGTTTTTATGGATCCGCCATATTCCCATAATTTTATACAGGAAACTCTACAACTTTTAATGGAAAATGATATAATAAATGATAAAGGAATAGTAATCTGTGAACATCATAAAAATGAAACGGTGCAGGACAGTTACGGAAGCCTGAAAAAAGTAAGAACCAAGGATTACGGGGATACCCGTGTTTCGTTCTTTGTCAACGGATGATTTCCATTGGGGAAATTATCACCTTTGACGATAAATACATAGAGCGCTTGAAAATGGAGAGGGGTAGTTTTACCGTTGAGAATTTTTGTATATCCGGGAAGTTTTGATCCCGTTACAAACGGACATCTTGACATAATTGACCGTGCCGCTAAATTATGCGACAAGCTGATTGTGGCTGTGCTGGTAAACCGCAGCAAGGCCCCTGCCTTTACTATGGAAGAGAGGGTGTCTTTTCTTGAACAGGTACTCAGCGGAAGGGATAACGTGGAGGTAATCCCATTTTCCGGACTGCTCGTGGATTTTATGAAAAAACATAATGCCACAACGGTTATAAAAGGGCTCAGGGCAGTATCGGATTTTGAATACGAATTCCAGATGGCCTTGCTGAATAAAAACCTTGATCCTGAAATAGAAACTCTGTTTATGATGACAAATATAAAATATTCCTACCTGAGTTCAAGTGCAGTAAAGGAAATCGCATCCTACGGGGGTAACATCAGGGATTTGGTTCCTGAACAGATTGTTGATCAGATTTATGAAAAGCTGAGAAAAAAATAGATATTCTATATATCTATCCGTAAACTTTACCTATGGGTATGGGCTGATTCAATTATAAGCCAGGGGGAAAAAGAATGGAAATTTTATCTTTGCTGGATGCGTTGGAAGACGCCATTGAGAGTGCCGTTTCAGTGCCTTTCAGCGGCAAGTGCATGGTGGACCGGAATGAAATTCTTGAGCTGATCCAGGATATACGCCTGAAACTGCCCGATGACATAAAACAGGCAAAATGGGTCAGCAAGGAGCGTTCCCGTATATTAGCCGAGGCGCAGCAGGAAGCGGACAATATTGTAAAAAATGCAGAAAGCCGCATAGCAGCCATGGTAAATGAGCATGAAATAAGCCGCAAGGCATATGAACAAGCAGAGACCATTTTAAACAACGCCAAGAAGAGTGCCAGGGAGATCCGGCTTGGAACCAGGGAATATGCAGACAGCATCCTCGGCAGGGTTGAAGAAATGCTCAAGGAAATGCTTGAGGTAATCCAGGAAAACAGAAACGAGCTGAAACAGAAATAAAATTACAGGTATCTGCGGGACTTCCTGCTGATATATTGAGTAATTACATAGTACATAATCAGGATTATAAGGGCAAAAGCATAAACGGGCAGCAGTATTTTTGAAATGTCCGTGTTATATATTTTGTCAGCGCTGGTCATCACCGGAACGGGACTGTTGATTAAAAACAGCGCGGTGAAAAAAGATGATGCGAAACCGTGGATAAGTTTCCCGCAGAGGTATTTCTTAAGCCTTATTTCGGGCGGGCAGAAGAAAGTGACCTGCGTAAAAACTGAAAAACCGCCGAACCCGCATATGAATGACGTCAGTAAAACTTTTGCATAAAGAGGGATTTCCGCTGAACGGCTGAGGAGGTATAACCCGTATGTTATTTCAAAGCTTCCTGCCGTTAATGTTTTTATAAAATCGGATATGCTTTGCGAAAATCCAATAAGCTTTCCAATACCGGAAAAAATACCGGCATTTTCCAGAGCCTGCACCAGAACGGCAAAAAATATGACAGTGCCGCATATTTGCAGCAGGACAGCCATTGAATCGACAATTGCGTCGGTCAGCATACGGCTTGTGAACCCGGGTTTAACGGGCTTATCCTTTCCGTTACTGGCAGTTATTTCTGATGAGTCTTTAAAAAGAAACCTTTGAATTATTCCGACCGTAATACTTCCCAGTATGTGACAGAGGAGCAGGATGAATCCAAGCTTCGGACTGTTGAAATAGCCGGTTCCGACCGCTCCTACAATAAAAAGCGGCCCTGAATTGTTACAGAAGCAGAGAAGCCTTTCGGCCTGTTTATTTGATATCAGGCCTTTTTTATATAAATCTGCGGTATATTTTGCGCCTGCAGGATATCCGCTGAACCATCCTGCAAATATCGGAAAAGCCGCAGAACCTGGCAGATTAAAAAGAGGTTTTACAACCGGTCCGAAAATACGGCTTATAGCATGGATTGCTCCTGTGCTTAAAACAAGCCTGGATACGATAAAAAAAGGAAGAAGGGACGGAATAATTACCCTAAGGCAAAGATCAACTGCTTTCTGCCCGGATGACAGTACTTCTTCGGTATTCGTGATCAGGAGAAGAAAGAGACCCAGGAGTATGATAATAACAAGATAACCGGATATATTTTTCTGTTTGTCCATGCTTGCATCCCTGATTTCATTTTTCTGAAAGACAACATAATTGTTCTGTATAACTATATGGTCAAGGTAAAAATATATGACTTCAAAGTATTAAATGGGATTATTAAGTTTGTTATTTTCCTCGCAGTGTTTTCAGGTTTGCCGGGATGTGGTATAATATTTGTAATGCCCGTAATGTCTTGTTTCGGTTAATTTCACAGGAATATTTACATTGGCTGTAAATATATCCCGGAAATATTTCGTATAGTAAAGTATAGCGAGAGTTTACTTATCAAGGAGGGTGATTGCTGTGTCAGATGAAAAAAACAAAACCGTAAATCAGGCTGATGCGCAGGAGACCATTATGGCTGAAAACGAAGGACTCGGGGAAATACGTATTTCAGGCGAGGTGGTTTCCATTATTGCCAGCAACGCGGCGATGGAAGTTAAGGGTGTTGCCAGCCTCGGAGGAGGAATAGCAGGGAACATATCCCAGATGCTTGGCCGCAAAAACCCGTTTAAGGGTATAAAGGTGGAAATGGGCAGCAATAACGACGTGAATATAGATATTCATGTTGTTGTGGAATACGGAGCCCGTATTCCCGACGTGGCGTGGAAGATCCAGGAACGTGTCAAGCAGAGCGTTGAGGACATGACAGGTCTTAAAGTAAATGAAATTAACATTCACGTCCAGGGGGTAAGCTTTGAAAAAGAGTCCAAAAAGGCGGCAGAAACCGAGGAACAGCAGAATGAAAAGGATGTAAACTGATTGTATGTTTGGATATGTAACACCGGATAAACCTGATTTAAGAATCTGGGAATTCGAGGTTTTCCGGGGATATTACTGCGGAGTGTGCAAAGCTATGGCCAAAAAGGCCGGACACAGGGGCAGATTTGTTCTAACCTATGACTGTGCCTTTTTGGCGTTGCTTCTTGATTCACTGGAAAAGGAGCCTGTTTCCGGAAGACAAAGAAGATGCCTTTTTCATCCCCTGAAAAAGAGGTATATTGTAGACAGTAATCCTGCCGTGGAATATGCTTCAGACATTAATATACTTACTGCGTATTATAACCTGAAAGACAAATGGCAGGATGAAAAAAAACTGATAGCACCCGCCGGCATGGCAGTTCTGAGAAAAGGATACAGGAGAGTAAAAAGGAAATACCCTGAAATGGTTGAAAAGATAGAAGGGGAACTTGCCAGGCTTCAGGAGCTTGAAAACGGAAAATGCGACAGTGTTGATGAAGTCAGTGAACCTTTTGCCAGGCTGATGCAGACAATTTTCCAAAAAGCATGTGCTGACGAAAACACGGGTAAGGTTCTTGGCTGGATGGGATACAACCTGGGAAAATGGATCTATATACTTGACGCCTATGATGACTTGGATAAGGACACCAGGAGAAGGTTGTACAACCCGCTGGCAGTGCAGTATAAGTATGACGAAAGTGAAGAAATTGCTTCATTCAAGGAAAAAATAAGGGAGAAAACCGAATTTGTTCTTGTTTATACGCTGAGTGAGCTGGAAAAGGCATTTTCCCTGCTTGATATCAGGAAAAACAGAAGTATCCTGGAAAATATCATATACAGAGGGTTATTGCTTAAAACCCGCAAAGTTTTGCAGATAGGAGCAGGTTGTCATGAAGAATCCATATGAAGTTTTAGGGCTGAAAGAAGGCGCCAGTGCAGAGGAAATAAAGAAAGCATACAGGGAGCTTGTCAAAAAGTATCACCCGGACAGATACAGGGACAATCCTCTTTCCGATCTGGCCGAAGAAAAGCTCCGAGAAATCAATGAAGCATATGATTACCTGATGAAAAACATTAATAATAATCAGCAAAAGCAGCAACAGCAACAGTACCAACGCCAGCAGCAGAGCCAGAATACCGGTTCGGGATATTATGGCGGTTACTCAGCCAACAGTGATTATGTCTATCAGATAAAAATGCATATACAGAACGGAAACTTTGCGCAGGCACAAAGAATGCTTGATTCAATGCCTATACGCGATGCCACGTGGAATTACCTTCAGGGGCTGCTTTTCCTGAGACGCGGGTGGTATGACAGGGCCAATGCGCATCTTAGAAGGGCAGTGGAAATGGAACCTGGAAATGTGGAATTCCGCGAAGCGTTGAGCAGGGTTAATACACAGTACAATGCCTATCGTTATAATCCCAATATTTACATGAACAGTTACCGTGGACCGGACATGTGTTCGCTATGTACAACTTTATGGTGTGCCGACAGTTTGTGTGAATGCTTCGGAGGGGATTTAATTTCCTGCTGCTGACGGCGCTGCAGGGTTGCCGGCAGCATAGATTTGATTCTCAGTAACGGGAGAAAGATATGGGAAATTCAGCCGGAATAAACTCCAAAAAAATAGCCCTTGCAGGAATATTGACCGCGTTGAGTGCAGCGGTTTTGATGCTGGAAAACATATCACCGACCGGAAAACTTGGATTCTATGTGCTTGCTTCATTTCTGCTTTCGATTGTTATCATGGAATGCGGCATTGCATATGGCTGGGTCAGTTATTTTGCTGTTTCTGCCGTTTCTTTTATTATTGTACCTGAAAAAACCGCTGTTTTGCCCTATGTTATGTTTTTCGGAATTTTTGCGTTGGTTAAAAGCCACATAGAAAAGCTGGAAAGGTTAATCATTGAATGGATATTGAAATTTGCTTTTTTTAATGTTTCAATGTATTTTCTCTGGAACATTGCGGTAAATATTCTGAAACTGATACCTGGCAGGATTTTCGAGATTCTGCCTTTTGCAGCCATAATTGCAATTCTTCAGGTTTTGTTTTTCTTTTTTGACTGGATTTTTTCGATGTGGATCCAGTATTATATTCAAAAAATCCAACCCAGGATTAAAAGAAATTCCCTGTAATATACATGTTTCAATTTATTATCATTTCAGTATAAAAAATTTATCTTTGTTTACAGTTCATTTAAATCCCTTGCTACACCTGCATGTTTATGTAAACATATAAATATCCGGATTCCTGCCTGTTTATGTAAACAGGTATATACGGGAAGATACGGCAGTTTATCTGTTGTACGGGGGGGCTGAATTACTTGTGCTGAAAAAGGTTGTTGCTTCAGTTGTTTTTCTTGTTATTCTCTTCGGAGTGCTTAAAGTATCGGCCCAGGGCAAGAGTGATTATTACCCCTGCAATACCGGCCTTTGGATTAACAATCATCGGGTAGAAACGGACGGTAAATTTATTATGCAAAATTACAGTATGCTGGTACCCCTGCAGACAGTAAAGCTTTTGGGAGCTTCCTATGAATGGGATCCTGAAAACTGGAAAATCAGAATACAGACAGAAAGCCGGAAGTTAACAATGTACTTGGCGAATTATAACTGCGCAAACGGAGCTAAACTTGAAAAAATGTCTGCCCAGCCTGTATTGCATAACGGAACTGTGATGGTTCCGTTAAGATATGTGGCTGAGGCATTGGGAGCGACCGTTGCATGGAACGGCAGATCGGATTCGGTTTTTGTTTCTACCACCGGTGAAATTCCAAAGGAATTTTTTGGGACAGAACCAAAAGACGCAGGAACCGGTATACTGAAGAACAGGATAATAGTACTGGATCCTGGCCATGGTGGAAGTGATCCGGGAGCGGTTGCCTGGAATGTCAAGGAAAAGGATCTGAATCTCCAGGTGGCCAGAATTCTGAAGGAAATGCTCGAGAAAGCCGGCGCAACAGTCTATATGACACGCAATGACGACAGGTATGTCGGGCTTTATACCAGGGCCGACATAGCAAATAATCTCAATGCGGACCTGTTTGTCAGCATCCATCACAATGCGTCTTCCAATTCCGGTGCAAAGGGAGTAATGACGCTTTATTATCCGTCATCGAAAAATACCGGCAGGATGAACGGACAGAAATTTGCGGAGATAGTACAGAGAAATCTTGTAAATGATTTGAACACAAAGGACTGGGGTATAATACCAAGACCCAACCTGGTTGTAACGAGGGAAACAAAAATGCCTGCCGTGCTTGCTGAACTCGGGTTTATGACCAACAAATCCGAGCTGGAAAAACTGGTTACATATGAATTCCAGTACCAGGCGGCGAAATCGCTGTTTAAGAGCATAACAGAGGCACTCCGGTAAAGACGGGAAATCCCGTCTTTCTTTTTATAACCATTCTTTATCGGGAAGTTGTAAAATAAAATGCCGTAATATATAGAAAACTCATGGTAATCCATTGTAAAATGTTTAACGACCCAAGAAAAACATTAGTAAAGGAGTACCATGAGTTATATATGAATAATA
>Ga0134104_1000200_pt1 | contig 73538 bp, 67 predicted proteins | sample 15_3_2metaG_FD_94455 | JGI IMG/M metagenome (GOLD analysis project Ga0134104, IMG submission 94455) | Switchgrass degrading microbial communities from high solid loading bioreactors in New Hampshire, USA - 15_59_3.3_214_A2 metaG | ecosystem: Engineered > Bioreactor > Semi-continuous > Anaerobic...
AAACCAGACAGTCTCCTTCTTCAAGGTAATTAACAATATCTTTAAATATCTTATGTTCAATGCTTCCTTCAGACCTATCCAGCACCATAAGCCTCGACATACTTCTCTGCTCAATAGGTTCCTGAGCAATTAATTCTGCCGGAAGATAGTAATCAAAGTCGCTAACCTTCATATCAACACCAAGTTTCAATAAATATTGCCGTCATATTACAATTTTGTCCACGCAAAATAAAATAATACATCATTTTTCCCAATTTTACAACTATTCTACTTTAGTTCCTGTAAAATAGTGCATAAGTATTTCATCATATTTATAACCAGCCAGAGCCATTCCCTTTGCTCCTTCCTGGCTCATACCGACAGCGTGTCCCCACCCCTTGCCGGTAAAAATATATTTTGTAGGCACGGCAGAAACAGTGTAATTCTTTCCGCCTGAACCCTTGACCGTTACTTGTTTCTGATTTAAATTGACAGTTTTAATTCCATCTGCGGTCATAACTTTCACACTGCTTAAATTAACCTTCTTTTGTTCTGAATCCGATAGTGCTACCGTCACATCTGCATCAGTTGTTATTCTGTACCACTGGCTTCTCAAAAGGCTAAATCTATATCTGCAGGCTTCCCTGACAAAAGTACACTCGCCCTTTGTACCTTTTATTACAAGCTCAGTTACACGGCCTGCATCAGAAAGTTTGGTAATATTAATGCTTAATATATCACCCACATCCTTATTCAAGCCTATCAGGATTTGTTTTATTTCGTCGGAAGTATATACAGATTCCCAATTATAGTATCTTGACTTCCCTGATTCATATTTATCCTCAACGCTTTTTAAGTATGGAATGTCGCTGCCCCAAACGTTTTTTACATCCTCAGTCCTGCCGCCGCTGGAGCTAAAGTAAAATACCTGGGCAGGTTTTCCGTTATAAGTAACAATTTTCCCCTTTGTTTCATCAACAGCTCTGTTTGTACTTTCCGTCTCTCCTGCATAACCCTTGTATACCTGGCACGATGTTGTCGGGCATAGGTCAAATCCATATTTGCTGTGTTTTCCCAGATTATTCAGAGTGTATGTTCTTGCAGCAACAGCTTGTGCCTTCAGAGCCTCAATATGCGAATTTGCTTCTATTTCATATGGAACAACCCCATATATGTATTCTTCAAGAGGGAGCATATTTATAACGGTCATATCACTTCCCTCTATTCTCCTGACTTCCAGATAACCTCTATATGGTACACTGTCTAATTTAATAATATAAGGATTGTTTTCTTTCTTCGGCCTTATATGAAACAACCCTTTTTCACTGTCGAATACCAAAGCTACCTTATTATCGCTTCTTAACACCGTTATTCTGCTGGAAGACGGCTGAACAACAGTATAACTGCCATCGCCCAGTGTACCCTTGATAGTACTGTCAATATCTTTCTCTGCAGCATCCTGGTCGGTATAAAATCCGGTCCAAATCTGCCAGGAGTCTGCATAAACAGGATATGCATCTATACCCATTTCCCTGATTGTTTTAATTTGTGCCTCAAGAGATTTATAGTCTGTATAAGCATCACCTATTTTTACATGGTAGGGGCCAGTCTTCTCGCCCTCGGGAATGTTTTTCCCACCAGGGCTATATTCTGCAACTACATTATTATTTTTTACGAAATAACTGTCCTTTCTGACAATAACAGTATTAGAAGATGATTCTTCGATTAACGGACTGAATTTACCATCTATATAAATACCAAACTGCAAACCTTTATCCGCACTAACGTTAAAACTGTTAACAGCTTTAATGTTAGAATGCGCGTCATTGGAATACAGGCCGATTCTCACATACTCCGGAAGATTTGTGGCAGCCTCAGCTGACATTTCCCCTGCCAGATTCCAGGCCATAATCATAGCAATAATGACCACTAAAGTGCTTATCCTCAGTACTCTCTTCATTTTAAGCAACAACTCCTCTTTTGTAATTGTCTTTGCCAGCATTTTTCAATATAATATGACTGTTTTTTTATAATACATCTCATATTCGACAAAAAGCAATATCTTCCTTCACACTTCCTTAAATTTAACAATCTTGTAACAAGAACTTAAATATTCCTGCTGCTTATTTGCTAAACAAACAGGCAGTTTAAAAATTAGGCACCTTTAATTATATTAAGGTTACGCTAACATTCAAATCCCATATTCACATTAGCAATACATCAGCATTACAAATTACATTAGCATTAGGAATGCACAATGCGGAAGAGTTCCGATCTCAAGAGCTGATAAGCTCGTTACGGGGTAAATCAATTTGCTTGTGTTAAAGGAAACTTCCTTAGCTCTCCACAATGCTATCTCATCTTCTAACACAACAAGTTAATTTAGGGTATGAATAATTTAGAATATGGATATTATTATAGAATGATGAGTATAGATAATAATAGGATATATCAATAAAATCTGCTTTGGCTTAAAGTAATTGACAATACATCTATTGAATGTTATTATAAAATCAATATAGAGAGCGATAGAGGAGCGTTTTTCATCAGTAGGATCATTGAGGATTTGGGGTCTTATGACGTGGTCTGAAAGGGAAAAGCGCCGAAGGGTGTATTCTCCCAAAGAATCCATCCTGGTCGTATAGTGAATAACTATGCGACTGTCATCATTGTTTACATGGTGGAGAGCTATCGGTTCAATAAGCAAGCAAAACTATATTTATGTTTTCTCGCAAAGAACTGCTGGTACTCCTTGCCAGCTTTTTTATTATAAAAAAGACGCTTTCTATAAGTGCATTGTGATAAAAAATTTACGATCCGGTTTCTCATTGTAAATTCTTTATTACACTTAATATAGAATACTACTTACATTATAATGCATTGGAGGTATATCTATGAAAAAAGTAAACATTGCTATCGTTGGTGCAACAGGTATGGTTGGCAGAACATTTATCAAAGTATTGGAGGAAAGAAATCTTCCTATTGAAAACATTTATTTCTTTGCCTCCAGTAAATCAGCAGGTTCAAAAATAAGTTTTAAGGGTCAGGAATATACAGTAGAAGAGCTGACTGAAAGCTCTTTTGACAGAAAAATAGATATCGCATTATTTTCAGCAGGAGCTTCAACAAGCGAAAAATTTTCACCAATCGCAGCTTCCAAAGGATGTGTTGTAGTTGACAACAGCAGTGCATGGAGAATGGACCCAAAAGTTCCTCTTGTAGTTCCTGAAGTTAACCCTCAGGAAGTCAGGAAACATAACGGTATTATTGCAAATCCAAACTGCTCTACAATCCAGGCTGTTGTTGCAATTAAGCCGTTACATGATAAATACACTGTGAAGAGAATTGTATATTCTACTTACCAGGCAGTATCAGGCGCAGGAATGAAAGGTTACAAGGATCTTGAAGACGGTTTGAAGGGTGCTCCTCCTCAGAAATTTCCGCATCCAATAGCCGGCAATTGTCTCCCTCACATTGACTCATTCCTCCCTAACGGATATACGAAGGAAGAAGTCAAAATGATAAATGAAACAAGAAAAATACTTGGAGTACCTGATCTCAGAATAACTGCAACAACTGTAAGGGTTCCCGTATTTAACAGTCATAGTGAATCAATTAACCTGGAATTTGAAAAGCAGTTCGACCTTGATGAACTGAAAGAGACACTCAGAAATGCACCGGGTATAGTCGTTCAGGATGATCCTGAAAATAACGTATATCCAATGCCAATAAACGCTTCAGGTAGGGATGAGACTTTTGTCGGCCGCATAAGGCGTGATGAAAGTGTAGAAAGCGGAATTAATCTGTGGGTTGTAGCAGACAATATCAGAAAAGGTGCAGCCACAAATGCCGTCCAGATTGCAGAAGAATTAATTAAATGGTGGAATGAATAATAAAAAGAGAGGTGCTGTTTTCATGAGAAAACCTATATTTACAGGCTCAGGTGTAGCAATTGTAACACCTTTCAAAGATGACCGTGTAGACTATGAAAAACTTGAAGAGCTCATAGAATTTCAGATAAAAGAAGGTACTGACTGCATAGTAGTGTGTGGTACTACCGGCGAGGCATCTACCATGCCTGATGAAGAACATATTTCCGTAATAAAATTTACTGTAGAAAAAGTTAACAAAAGAGTTCCAGTAATTGCAGGTACCGGCAGCAATGATACAAGGCATGCAATTAAGCTAAGTAAGGAAGCCGAAGAAGTTGGTGCAGATGCTTTGCTGAGCGTCACCCCCTACTACAATAAAACTACGCAAAAGGGGTTGTATGAACATTTTAAGGCTATTGCAGAAAGCATAAGAATTCCTGTTGTACTTTATAATGTACCTTCAAGAACAAACCTAAACATTAATCCTGAAACTATGAAGGCCCTTTCAGAGATTGAAAATATTGTTGCTGTCAAGGAATGCAATCTCTCACAGGTCGGAGATGTTATCAACCTGTGTGGCAGTGATTTCACAGTGTATTCCGGTGAAGATGCAAATGTGCTTCCTCTCTTGGCTCTGGGAGGAAAAGGCGTTATTTCTGTAATGGCAAATATAATACCAAAAGATACTCATGATCTTGTGGCAAAATTTATGGATGGCGACATTGAAGGAAGCAGAAAGATACAGCTAAAGGCTTTAAATCTCATAAAAGCCCTGTTTATCGAAGTAAATCCGATACCAGTAAAGGCAGCTATGAATCTTATGGGTATGAACGTAGGCAAATGCCGGATGCCGCTGGTAGACATGAGCGAAAAAAATCTGGAGATACTAAAAAAGTCAATGCAGGATTACGGCTTAATCTAAAGTACATGCAACTGCCACTGCCCCACTTTCTTTGAGACTTACATTGCGGCCTTACGCAATTCACTTTTGAAAGCCGCAACGTGGCAGCTTATATTGATTCTTCCGTTGCGGTCTTTCGGGATTTATTCCCGAAAGCTGCAACGTGGCAATTAAACTGCACTGCTAAACCTCATCCTTGCTGTTGACGGGATGAAATTCATTTTTGTCCATGGCAGCACAGCAGTTATGTAGATATACAAAAGCAATATAATTTAAGATAGGGTGTGTTTTCAAATGATAAACATTCTTTTGAGCGGTTGTAATGGCAAAATGGGACGTGTTATTACACGCCTTGCCGAAAACAGCAGCGAATGCAGAATTACAGCAGGTTATGATATTTCAACTGCTGTTAAAAACAACTATCCGGTATTTACAAACATTGAAGAATGCAACGAAAAAATTGATGTAGTAATAGATTTTTCGAGCCCTGCAGCTTTCGAGAGCGTATTGAAATATTGTACTTCACGTAAGATTCCTCTTGTAATGGCAACAACAGGTTTGTCATCATCACAAAAGGACGCTCTTAAAAATGAATCAAGGAATATACCAATATTTTTCACAGCCAATATGTCCCTTGGGATAAATCTGTTAATTGATCTCGTCAAGAAAGCTGCAAAAACTCTAGAAGGCAATTTTGACATAGAAATTATTGAGAAACACCATAATCAGAAAGTAGACGCTCCAAGTGGAACTGCTCTTCAGATAGCAGACGCAATCAGCACCGTCCTGAATCAAAACCCGGAATATATTTACGACAGACACTCACGAAGGAAAAAAAGAAGTAAAAACGAGATAGGCTTACATGCTATTCGCGGAGGTACAATTGTTGGCGAGCACACCGTGCTGTTTGCCGGCAATGATGAAATTATTGAAATAAAACATACAGCTATGTCAAAAGACGTATTCGGAGAAGGTGCTCTAAAGGCTGCAGAATTTATATACACAAAAGAACCAGGGCTTTACAGCATGAGTGATCTCATTAACGGCAGTTGATTTTACAATATGGCAGTTATTTTTATAAGAAAATCTGGAGGTATCAAATATGATAAATAATCCAGTTACAAGGATTTCTGTTACTTACAATGTTGCTTTGATAACTGTTGACAATTTGCCTAACAACATGAAACTCATCTCAGATATATTTAACTCTATTGCGCAGCAAAACATAAATGTCGACATGATAAGTCAGGCACCACCTTACAGAGGTCACATAAATCTTTCATTCAGCCTCCCTTCCGATGATCTGATAAAAGCAATCAGTACACTGAATAGATTTAAAAAAGATATCCCTAATTTGAGGATTGAGGTGGATAACAATAACACAAAACTTTCAGTATATGGAGAAAACATGAAAGACTTACCTGGTGTTGCAGCAAAATTATTTACTATATTAGCAAGCAACAGTATTGAAGTAAAGCTTGTTACAACCTCAGAAGTTGACATTTCATATCTGATTTTTGAAAAGGACGTAGATAAAGCAATAAATGCAATAAAAAAGGAATACAATATTCAATAATTCAATATAATTCTATAATTTAACTTGTTGTGCTGGCATTTCGATAGCAGGAGTTCCGAGCTCAAGAGCTAATAAGCTCATTACGGGACAAATCAATTCGCTTGTGTTAAAGGAAACTTCCTTTAGCACGGGGAGTGCAGAGGGGATTCCAAAGCTATCCACAATGCTATCTCATTATCCGGCACAACAAGTTAATTTAATAAAATAGTTGAGCGGGCATTTTCAATGTACCCGCTCTTTTTCAAATTTTGATTATTGCGCTTCTTTCTGTATCCGTTCAGCAATTTTGATTACTTCCCTCTTCCTACCCGCTTATATCGCTTCCCTCTTCTTATTCAATTTCATTGCTTGCCTCTTCATGTACACTATCATTGTTTACCTCGTCCTGAACGATTTCATCGTTTTCCTCTTGCTGCTCGCTTTCAGTTTCTTCACCGCTGACGTTTTCATTGAACCTGTCTATCATGTATTTTTTTATTATCGGGTTTACATAGAAGTTGGTTATAAGTCCTATAAGGCTATAGGTAATTAATATAAGCAAAACTATTCCAATAAGATAATTCAGGAATGTTACAAATACAATTGCAAAACACAACAGAAGGATAAGAAAATTAGGTATCAGCTTGATAAAGGCAAATATAAGCGCATTCTTGTATATTTGTTTAACTGTAAGCTTAAAAGTAATAAGCATAGGATATATATACAGATGCATCATAATAAAAATAATAAACGCTAAAATAACCAGACCTGCTGCAAAAGACATGATGATGTTTCTGTCTATATTAAGCAGGTAAAATCGTATGGAAAAGCCTGCAAATATTAATACTACAAAATCAATCAATGATATTATGATACTTTGCTTAAAATTTTTCAATGCACTTTCTTTAAAATCCCACCAAAGAAATGCATGCTCCTCTCTTGAGTAATTTCTAAGAATATATGTAATACCCGCCTGTGCAGGGCCTACAGTTATCACCGGTATTGCTATAAAAAACGAGCCGAAGGCAAGTCTAACCACTAAATCTGCAAAAGGGTCATTTACGTTCTGTGGAATAAAAAACAAACTGGCAATAAACATTCCTATTATCGCAGGTATGTTAAACAATGCAAAAAGCAAATTAATTTTTATTAAATTCCAAAATTTACGTTGAAGTATACCAAAAAACACAACTATTCTTGGCTTTGGCGGCGCATCCTTGGGTATTCCAGGTCCTGGTTTGGTATAGTCAAAAAATCCAAAAAATCCTGCCATTAAAACATTCCTCTTTTCAGCATAATAATAAGCCATTTTAAAGTTATACAAGCCAGTAAATAATTATGACTTTATGTTTAATTCTATCAATCAATTTATAACTGTTCAATATATTTTTGTCCCAAAAATTTTATCATTTTTATGAATATAATGACGAAATTTAAGTGCATTAAAAGCTTCTTAAAATTTTGTATGTGTATTTCACAGCAAAATAATGGTTATACTGTAAATCAGGTGATAGAGAAATGAACGGAAGAACAAGAAAACGAAGCAAAAGTGAAAAACAAAGCAGCAGCCATAATAATACATATACCGGTTTATACGGAACAATACCAGAAACAATTGAAGCTGTTAAGGCCAGGCTTGACGAAATTTTTTCAGATTGCAATGATTTTATACAACGGGAAATTTCGTGTGGGAAAAACAGCTTGATTAGAATTCTGATAGCATATATAGACGGTTTTGTTGATAAGAGAGTATTGAACCAGGATGTGGTTCATCCGATTCTTGACTTTTTTTCAAATACAGAATTGCATGAAGGAAGCCACATATATGAGCAGCTTAAAGGCTGTGTAGTCATCAACAGCGACATTAAAGAAGCCAATAACATACAGCGGGCAGTACATGGCATTGTATCAGGGGAAGCCTTGCTTTTTATTGATGGAGAAGACAAAGCCCTGATAATTGGCGTTAAAGCTCCTCAAGGCCGGCAGGTTGAAGAACCTGATACGGAGACATCCATCAGGGGTTCAAGGGAAGGTTTTGTCGAAAACCTGGTCACGAATATGACTCTCATACGAAAGAGAATTAAAAACCCGAATCTCAAGTTGGAGATGATGCATCTTGGGAGACAGACAAAAACCGACGTCTGCATCTGTTATATCAAGGGGATTGCTAATGAGGAAATTGTCAGGGAAGTTCGGGAGCGGCTTAATAAAATCAAAACAGATTCCATACTTGATTCCGGTATTATCGAGCAGTACATTGCTGACAACCGTTTGTCCATATTCCCCACAGTAGGAAACACTGAAAAATGCGACAAGCTGGCTGCAAAGCTGTTGGAAGGACGTGTAGCCATATTCTGCGACGGCACACCCTATGTCCTTACAGTCCCTTATCTTTTTATAGAATCCATACAAGCTACTGATGATTACTACGATCATGCCTATTTTTCAAGCTTTATGCGCCTGCTGCGCTTTATTGCACTGTTTGTATCAGCCCTGCTACCGGGCATATATGTGGCACTGGTCTGCTTTCATCAAACAGTAATCCCCTTCAAGCTGATGATCACGCTTGCGGCTTCACGTCAGGGTATACCTTTCTCTCCTTTTACTGAAGCAGTATTGATGATTGTAGCCTTTGAGTTCCTGCGTGAGGCGGGCGTCCGTATGCCAAGGCCCATCGGCCAGGCATTGAGCATTGTAGGTGCAATTGTACTGGGTGAAGCGTCGGTGTCTGCAGGAATTGCCAGCAACCTGATGGTGATTATCATATCCATTACAGCCATTTGCAGCTTTGTTGTCCCGCCGCTTATTCGGGTAACAATGCTTCTTCGCTTTTTATTCCTGATTGCGGCCAATTTTTTGGGTTTTCTTGGAATGACCTTCTTAGCTGTGGCTGTTTTTATACACCTCTGCAGGCTTCGTTCTTTTGGGGTTCCATATATGGCGCCCTTTTCCCCACTAACAGTTTCCGATCTCAAGGATTCTATCTTGGTAGTACCTATCTGGGCTATGGTGACAAGACCCAGGTCTCTGCGGCAGGAAAATGCCCGAGGTACAAAAGGTACAAAACGCCAGGAGGTGACATTAAAAAAATGAGGTCAGGAAAGATAAAGAAAAGAACCGGTATAACACAAATTAGAACCAGCGTAATACAAATTGTTTTTTTGATCACTTTTCCGTTACTGTTAACAGGATGCTGGAATAATAGAGATCTGACTGAAATAAATCTTGTGGCAGGTCTGGGGCTGGATAGGACTGAAGACGGCAAAGTGCTTTTGACCGTTCAGGTGGTTGAACCTGCTGCAATTCAATCCTCATCTTCCGGAAATGAAAAAGCCGGGGGTAGGCAGTCAAAGCCTGTGTTTGTTGCGTCCTACGCAGGTGAAACAGTTTTCGACGCTGTAAGAGGCATGTTGTCTATTGCTGATAAAAGAATGTTTTTTAGCACTACCCAGGTTCTTATCCTCGGGGAAAAGCTTTCGCAAGATGGCATAGAAGAAGTAATGGATTTTTTCCTTAGGGACCAGGAAATGGATTATGAAATGATCATTCTTGTGGCAAAAGATGCGACACCTGAAGAAATCCTTAAAATAGAAACCGATATGGATTCCATACCTGCCATGTATATAAAAGGAACGGTAGAAAACACCATTTCACGGGGAACAGTAAAAAAAACCATGTTGATTGACTTGATTAAAGATTTAGGCAGCAGCGAAATACAACCTGCCATTGGCAAAATTTCAAAAGCCGGAGAAAAAGCAGTAATGACAGATGGCGTTGCCGTTATTAAGGACGGAAAGTTGGCGGGCTGGCTGGATCCACATGAAACGCGGGGGTATCTGTTTATTATAGATGAAATAAAAGGTGCTATCGTTAACATTCCTGTAGATAATGGCAAAATTGCGATAGAAATTATGAGGTCAAAGGGAAAAAATAATGTGGCGTTTGAAAACGGCGAGCCGGCCATGCTCAAAGTAAATGTAGAAGTTGAGGCGAATGTGGGAGCATTCGAAGGAAGAGGCAGTTTAGACTCGCCGGACAACTTAAAAAAACTGGAGATAGTTTTGGAAGAAGAAATAAAAAAAGAAACCATGATGGCACTGGAAAAGTGCCAAAAAGAGTTTTCCAGCGATATTTTCGGTTTCGGTGCGCATGTGCACAAATACCACCCGCAGTACTGGAAAAAAGCGAATAAAGACTGGAATAACATTTTCAGCAGGCTTCCTGCAGACGTTCAGGTAAAAGCAAAAATTGTGCGGACAGGTATTGTCAAAAGTCCAATAAAAAAGGATGAATAGCTTAATGATAATAGTTTTGGCGTTTTTTGCAATTATAATTTTTTATGACTTTCAAAGATTTATAAGAAAAAAAGAACCGGTAAGAGTATTTGCACTATATATTTTCTTTATGGCAATAAGCCTGACTATCAGCCTTCTCCTGTCTGCGGGCAAAAGTATTTCAAGCCCCGCCCAGTGGATAGAGGCAGTATTTAGAATGATTGGAGTTGTGAAGTAATGGAAAAGACACAAATATCAAGTATACAACTATCTCTGATTTTATCGGGGTTTCTCTTTGGAAGCACTGTAATAGTGGCTCCTGTACAAGAAGCGAAAAACGATGCATGGCTGGCCTTGATTATTGGAGGAATAGCTGGTACTTTGCTGATGGGGGTTTATGTAGCTATAGCATTGCTGAACCCATCAAAAACGTTGGTAGATATTTTAAAGGAAAAGTTCGGAAAAGTTATTGGTACTATTTTCGCAATACTATATATATGGTATTTCTTACATATTGCTTCCCTGGTGCTCAGGAATTTTGGCGAGTTTGTTTGCACTACTACTTTTCCGCAAACACCAATTATTGTGGTGATAGGTCTTTTTGCAGTCGTTTTGCTATATGCAGTCAACAGTGGAATAGAGGTATTAGGAAGATTAAGCGAGTTACTGATGCCTGTAGTACCTTTAGTAATTCTCATTACCGCTTTTTCCATCATAACTGTCCATGATTTCACAGCTTTCCTTCCTATCCTCGAAAATGGCATAGCCCCTGTGTTCAAAGCAGCCTTTGGTTATATCTCCTTTCCTTTTGGAGAAACAGTTGCATTTCTTATGCTTTTTCCACATTTAAACGATAAGAAAAATCTAAAAAAAATTGTGTTTATATCGTCAGTAGCTATAAACATAATAGGTATTATAATTTTTTTCAGAGATACATTTGTTCTTGGAAATAATTTGATAGAACGCGCTACTTTTATCCCACATTTGACGTCACTTCTTATACCTGGCCTTAATGTTGACCCACTTGTAGACATAAATCTGCTAATTGGCGGAGGAATAAAAGTTTCGGTTTGCATTTATGCAGCCGCAAGAGCTTTAAGCCAAATTGCCGGAATCAATGACTACAGGAAACTGACAGGAGCAATCTTAACTTTTTGTGTTGTGCTTTCAATATGGCTATATGAAAACATACTTGAAATGTTCAGTTGGGTTGGAAGGGTATGGTCTTACTATTCCCTCCCATTTCAGATTGTCATTCCCCTGCTGCTGCTTTTGCTATCTTTAAAGAAAGGTAAACCTTCTAATGCAAAGACAGAAAGTTTAAAACAGTAGGAAAGCATGATCCGGTACTATGGCTTTAGAGATGTTAACGGAATTGAAATAATACAATCAATTAAAAACACATTTCTTTTAAAAAAAGTATTGACACTTTTAATTTATGCTAGTATAATTAATAGCGTTGACCCGATTTGATGTTGAAACACCAGTAAATAAGCATGTTTGCAGCAGTTTCAACTATTAATGGGTTATGTCAACAGTGAATTAATAAAAGTAAATATTAATTAATATGTAATATGCGGTCGTGGCGGAACTGGCAGACGCGTACGTTTGAGGGGCGTATGGTGACACCGTATGGGTTCAAGTCCCATCGACCGCACCAAAAAGCTACTGAGAATTCAGTAGTTTTTATTTATTTAAAATAATTTTGTTTATTCAGCTGCTTGTGTAAGCTTAGCGTTATCTTACAGTCTTACCTGTTTTTTAACCGTTAATAAAAATTAACAAGCAAAATATAATTATTATTTATTTTGATTTAATGACATAATTAATTAAGGCATAATTAATTAAGATATAATTAAGACATAACTAAAAGCTTAAATAACATAAAGCAATCAATTTAAAACTATATTTATCATAAAGACATAATTTGCATAATAAAGATCATAATTAGTTTAAAGATTTTATTTGCTTAAAGACAATAATTAGCTTAAAGATATATTAACTGAAAAATATAATTAATTTGCAGAGGATTCCAGCGATGTATAAGAAAATATTATATAAAAAGGCATACAGAATACTTAATACTTCAACTCCATTGAATTATGACTGCGGTATTTTATGCAATAATAAGTGCTGCAGAGGCGATAGCGCTAAAGGAATGATTCTGTTCCCGGGAGAAGAAATTATGCACGAAAATAGCTCATTTTTAGTAATTGAAGAAAAGGATTTCTGCGACAATTCTAAAGTCCTTTTCGCCACTTGCAATGGAAAATGCGACAGAAATTTCAGGCCACTGTCCTGTAGAATCTTTCCGTTGGTTCCATATATAAATAAAGATGGTTTCCTACGAATAATAAATGACCCACGGGCAAGGTATATTTGCCCTCTGTTAGCTGGAATTGAGAAAATAAAAATAAGCCCTTTCTTTAAAAGAAACGTTCGTAGGATATTTCAACTATTATTACAGGACTGTGAGATCAGAGAATATCTGAGTAAGCTGTCAGGTGTCCTGGAAGAATATATGCGGTTTACAGGCAATGAAACATTATAGCAATTAATAAATACTTTCATCTGGAGCTAAATTAGGCTATTATATTATTGTCTGGATTTATTGGAGGCAAGATTATTAATCAAGATTACTATACTGTTGAATCTTATAAATTGGAGCTGAATGGATATGTTTTTTATTGGTGTTTTTGGTATTGATCAAAAAGAAAAACATGTTGGCACGTATAACAATGCTATATGTCCTGCTTGTGGTGCCATGACACGTTTTGAAATCTTTAAAACATATTCTTTTTTTCATATTTTCTTTATTCCCACTTTCAGGTGGAATACAAAATACTTCGTCAGATCAGCTTGCTGCAATTGTGTTTATGAACTTGACCCTGACATCGGCATGCAGTATGAAAGTGGTAAATCACCGGATATAAGAAAAGAGCATTTAAATATGATAAACGGCTATTGTCCGTACAAAATATGTGCAAACTGCAGAGCCAGGGTTGAATCTAAATACAGCTATTGCCCATATTGTGGAAGCAGACTGTAACCCTATTTGATCTGTAGCATCCTGGTTTAAGACTATAGATATCTTTTTTAAGCTATAGCATTCCGCTTATGCTATAGCATCCTGCTGAAAAGCTATAGATATCCTTCTGAAGCTATAGCAATCTTGCATATGCTATAGCATTCCTACTTAAGCTATAACATCTTGCTAATGCTTCTGATATAGTACTAAAAACAAAACCAGTGAGAAATCTAACGACCGCCCGCTGGAAAAATACATCGATATTTCATTCCACTTAAGCCCCACCCCAACTATTGACACAGAGCCAAAATAAGGAAATGAGGGCTATCTTCCCTCATCTCCTGTTTTAGTATTATTTACTTTTCTTTATTTATAAATCTATATAAAAGCAAGAATAACAAAGTTCAAAATAAAAAGCAGTGTAGATACAATTAAAATCGGATGAACAGTCTTTAATTCACGCTTGCATATTTTGACGATACAGTAGAAAATAAATCCTGTTGCTATACCATAAGAAATGCTGTAGCAAATTGCCATAAAAATTCCTGCAAAGAAAGCAGGTACTGCTTCCTCCAGATCATTCCACTTGATTTCAGCAAAGGATGACAACATCATTATTCCAACTATGATTAAAGCCGGAGCAGTTGCTTGAGCAGGAACTATACCTGCGACAGGAGCCAAGAAAATACAAGCAATGAATGCTAAAGCTGTAACAAGACTGGTTAAACCAGTACGTCCACCAGCACCAATTCCTGCTGCACTTTCAACATATGTTGTCGTATTTGAAGTGCCGAGCAAAGCACCAATAGAAGTTGCAATTGAATCAGCAAATAATGCTTTGTCCATCTTGGATTTAAAACCTGCACTCTCTTCCATAGCCTTTTCATCTTCTGCACTGAAAATGCCGCTCTTACGGCCTGTACCAATAAAAGTTCCAATTGTATCAAATGTATCGGAAAGACTGAATGCAAAAATAGTCATCAAAACAAGAGGTATCTTAGCAGGATCATTGAACAGTGAAAGCATCCCCTCTTTACCTAATGCAACACCTATAGTAGATCCTAATTCTTTAAAAGCGTCACCAATACCGGTTGTAGCGCTTAAAGAAGAAACATCAACAACACCCATAGGAATTCCTATTATTGTAGTTGCTATTATGCCTATTAAAATTGCTCCTCTTACTTTGAACAAGAGTAAAACAACAGTTATAACCAGACCGATTACAGCAAGCAGAACACCAGCAGTGTTAAAATCTACAAGAGCCGGTACCGCACTAGCGTCAGCGATAACTGTACCGCTATCTAAAAGAGTATATGTTCCAGGATCAGAAGTAAAGTTAATAAGACCAGCATTTTTTATACCAATATAAGCAATAAATATTCCAATACCACCGCCTATTGCATTTTGCAAACTTACAGGTATTGATTTAATTATGGACTTACGAAGTTTTGTTACAGTAATAATAACATTAATAATTCCACAAAGGAAAACCATTGCAAGTGCCTGTTGCCAGGTAAATCCTAATCCAAATACTACGGTATAGGTAAAGAAAGCATTTAAACCCATACCAGGAGCTTGTGCATAAGGTACATTGGCAAAAAGTGCCATTACAAGAGTACCAATTACTGAAGCAAAAATTGTTGCAAGGAATACCGCGCCCCAAGGTACACCTGTTTGCGACAACATTGCCGGATTAACAAAAATAATATAAGCCATTGCAAAGAATGTAGTTAATCCTGCTACAATTTCAGTTGACACAGTTGTGCCATTTTCCTTTAGCTTAAAAAAGTTCGCCATAAAGAGTTTACCCCCTTAAAATTTGTATAATTACATATAATTACAATGTTAATAACTAAAGACTATGAAATTAACAAGAGCCCGTATTTTTCTTTCATCCTTAGTTATTATAACCCCCATAAAACAAAAATAGACAAACAGATATTTAAAAAATCTATTTGTCTACCAGTCACCTGAGATACACTACCTTACGGTAAGAATTACATACGGTTATGCATCTTCAGTGTCTAAGCATGTCCAAATAAAAACCAACATACCCAGACCCCAACAAGTTTACGAATATGTATAAAAACATATTACGTCCACTCATAGTCAAACAATTTATGGTTGTCTGGTAGAAACCTTCGATCCATATTATCGAAGTTATATGAGCTTGCAACATTATTAAATTATTAAATTGTTGAATTAACGAAATAATAGTATCAGATGCAGCTGAGTTTGTCAATTGATAAATTTAATGTATTCAGTCTTAGTTATTATGTAAACTAACTTAGCATTTTAAACTGATTTAACTTGTCATACTTATCATTCCGATAAACAGGAATTCCGGGCTTAAGAGCTAATAATAACTGGATCTTTAGCTCTTCACTATGCTATTTCATTATCTGGCACAAAAAGTTAATTTAATGTATAATTAATAATCAAATATCTAAAATTTACTTTCAAGAAGAATTAAGGTGAAAAAAATGAGTCAAAGAATGAGCAATGATGAGTTAATGAACTTCTTCAAAAAAGACCGCTTTGCATACAATAACGGTATTAAGCTTATTAAGGTTGAGCCCGGATTTGCTGTAGCACAAATGACAGTAACGGAAAATCATTTAAATGCGGCAAATGTTGTTCAAGGCGGTGCAATTTTCACACTGGCTGATTTTGCTTTCGCTGCCGCTGCTAATTCAAATGGTCTCATTACCTTAGGGACAAATGTAAATATTTCATATTTTAAATCTCCAAAAGGAAGTATTTTAACGGCGAAAGCCTCAAGAATCTCATCAGGAAAAAGGCTCTGCTTTTACAATGTTGATGTTTTTGATGAGAATGAAGACATTGTCGCCAAATTCACTGCAACTGGCTATATTACTTCCGGCACAATTGAGCAATTGTGTGAGTGCACAACAGACAAAGACGCAGAACACAGACAGTAGGGACGGTTCTGGTGTCTGTGTCTATCTGAGTACTTAGACACCGGAACCGTCCCTTTGTCTACAAGGCACAGAACCGTCCCCTGTCTCCTCCTCTGTCTCCTCTTACGAATTTACAGCCATAACGCCTAAAAGAGCATTTTCATTTATAATATCCTGTATCTCATACACTGATATGGGGAAATGTGGAAATCCATAAGCGTATGCAGTCAGTTCATAAAGCTGGTAATAAATCACCAGTGCTTTATCAGCTATATAGTAATCCTGGTTTGGGCTTACACCTTTAAATCCGTCAAGTAGAGGGATATCTCTTTCATTAATCTGTTTTTCAATAATTTTTGACAGTACTTTTTGATAATCAGATCCGGGTTTGAATAACTCAAATAATTGATAATTCTTTCCTGTATTTATATCAAAATTAAGAGACTTTATAATAGTAAGTCCGTGAGCTGCATATTGTTGGTATGTATAATTGATTATAGAAAGGCTCAATACTCCGCGCTCATTTGTTTTTATCTCATAATAACCGGTTACACTTGTCGTCTGAGGGCTCTGATAATATCCCTGATCTATAATCAGCCTGTTTACCAGATTGTATATCTGCTGGTTCATCTTCAGCATTGCATTAGGATTTGTTCCTGCTGCAATAACCGGATAAAATATTTCAAGATTAGGCCTTACAATTTTTCTTGTTATTATTTGTACAGGAAGTTGAATATTGCTCATAATATATACCCCTTCTTATATAATATAAAGTTCGCTATATTATAAGCTATTCAACTTCACTCATAATTGTCATCGCATTTTTAAATTTTAAAGCTCTTTTAAAAAATCAAGTTTTGTGTAATCCTTTTCCAGCCGTTCTCTTAAATATCTTCGTGATATGTAAGCTAATTCTGACAGGACTTCCTCAGAAACACTGAAATTAAATAATTGATCCATTTTTGAATAAATTATATGGCAAAGTGCTTTTACTGTACCTGGTGCAATCCTCATTGCGTAAGGGTCGGTGGACAAGCAATCTTTTGATGAACATATAAGGCCACAGTTTTTAAAACTAAAAAAGGTCTTATCCAGCTCGTCCTTTCCGCATACCATACATCCCTTCACAAAGGGAGTATAGCCAAGTATTGCCATTAACCGTATTTCAAATATTTTTGCAAGCAATTCAGGTTTTCTGTCTGTCTTTGCAAGCATATAAAGAGTATTAAGAAGGAGTTGTAAAACTCGTGAAGAAGGCTGATTTTCCTGTATTACATCACTTATTATATCAATCATATGGGCGGAATATGTCAATTTGATTATATCGTTCCTGATTTCATAAAAAGGCTCAATTACCTCGCATGAGTTTATTGAAAACATATCCCTGCCCTTGAAAAGCATAAAATCGCTATAACATAACAACTGTGTTGATGCAACAAGCTTGCTTCTGGGCCTTCTTGCGCCCTTTGCATGCGCAAAAATTTTACCCTGACTTTTTGAGAAAATAGTTATTATCTTATCAGCCTCACCTGTATTTACCTCTTTTATTACAATTCCCTTAGTTCTCAAATAACTCATCTGAAATTAACCCCTGAAAAAATCTATAAATATGCTTATAGCACAGTAATCATGCGTTGCTTGGAGCCGCCTCTTCCTCAGCCTTTTTGGTCTCATCAAACACCTTTTTACTTTCCTCTATCTCCTTCAAGAAAATATATGATTCAATGCTTCCTGTCTGTTCAAAAGCTCTCCATGCAAAATCTCTCAGCATTTAATGCAATCCCCCTTCGATTATAGTGTAATTTAGTCTTCATATTTAGGTTTCTCTAAAAAATATTTTGTATACTTGAAAATTTATGTTTGTTTAAAGTTCTATACCTTGGACGGGAATAACATTAAATGCATACTCTTTCTGCTGATTTATAGTTTTGCTACTCACTATATCCTAAAATTCTCAGCATCTGATTGCTGTTTCTCCAGTCCGGTTTGACTTTAACCCACAATTGAAGAAAGACTCTTGAGCCAAGAATGTTTTCTATCTCCAGCCTTGCACTCATACCTATTTTCTTTAGCATTTTCCCCTGCTTGCCTATTATAATTCCTTTATGTGTTTCCTTTTCACAGTAAATATTAGCTTGAATGTCTATTAAATTCTTTTCCTCTCTCTCCTTGAAGGATATTACCTCCACACCAACTCCATGGGGTACCTCTTCGCTTAAAAAGTGCAGTATCTTTTCTCTTATAAGCTCTGCTACAAGTATTCTTTCTGTTTGGTCTGTCAGCATGTCTTCAGGAAAATATTTCGGGCCTTCAGGAAGAATTTTCTTTAATTCATTCATAATTAAATCCGTTCCTTCACCGGTTGCTGCCGAAATTGGAATTATTGATTCGAAATCAAGTTTATCTTTATATTCAGAAATAAGATATAACAGTTTCTCTTTTTCAACCAGGTCAATTTTGTTAATAAGAAGTATAATTGGAGTCCTGACTTCCTTCAGCTGTTGAATTATGTGCATGTCACCGGGACCGGGCTTTGTATCTGTAGCCTCGACAATATAGATAATAGCATCTACTTCATTCATGGTATCCGTCGCAACAGTAACCATGTATTCACCGAGCTTGTTTTTTGGTTTGTGTATACCCGGAGTGTCTATAAAAACTATCTGGCAATCCTCTTCAGTAATTATTGCCCTTATAGCGTTTCTTGTAGTCTGTGGTTTGTCAGATATTATTGAAATTTTTTCCCCTGTAAGCCTGTTTATCAAAGTTGATTTACCGACATTTGGTCTTCCTATCACTGCTGCAAATCCTGATTTAAATGCCACTTAAAGTCCACCTCCTGTATTTATTTCTGTAAATGCATGGGGTAAAAGCTCCTTCAAGGTATAAACCTCATGCTCTCCGTCTTTTCTACTGCATATTATTTTTGTGTCTGCATCGCCAAACTCTGCAATTACCTGCCTGCATATACCGCATGGGAACACAAAGTCATCACTGTCGCTTGCCACAGCAATAGCCTTGATACTTTTTTCACCTTCTGATACAGCTTTGAAAATAGCTGTTCTTTCAGCACAATTAGTCGCGCCGAAGGAAGCATTTTCTATATTGACACCTAAAAAAACTTTGCCGTCTCCTGTAAGCAACGCAGCACCTACCCTGAATCCTGAATATGGGGCATATGCTTTTTCTTTTATTTCCTGTGCTAATCTCACCAGTTCTTTATTGTTCACCTAACTTCCCCCTTAGAAAACAACAGATTGAGAATAACATTTTCTTAAAATATTGTACCTTAAAATGTATTTCCTCTTTTAAATATAGCATTCCTATCATATGCTCGAAAATACTTGAAATATAAGTAAAGTTGTAAGAAAGCCAATAACCGCACCCGCCAATAGTTCAATTATATTGTGAATCTTGCCTTCATACCTGCTCTGCATTAGGAGCAGAGATATTATCAAACACAAGAAAGTTACATCTGCATTCCTTACCCAAAGAGCAATTGCTGTTGTTATTGAAAAAGCAACAGCTGAATGTCCGCTTGGCATTCCACCGCTAAAAGGTGTTCCCTTTTTAAAAATATATTTTAAACCCAGAACAAGAATTACCGTTACTATCAGAGAAATTAGAGTTATATGCACAGGAGAGTTTTCAAGTCTGTTTATTACAAGGTCAAGGTCAGTACTGACCCTGTCAAAGAAAATAAAATATCCGACGACAAGTGATGCCAGTGCAGACATGAAAACAGCTCCTGCGGCAATATCCTTTGCTGCTTTGGCTTTTGGATGGTATTCTTCGGTTACAAGATCAACCAGTACCTCAATTGCAGTATTAAATAGTTCGCATATCAATACCAAAGCAACTGTAATACATACAACAACAAACTCAATCCTTGACAGATTGTAAAACAGACTTAAAATGAGTATACATATGGCAGAGGTTATATGAATTTTCATATTCCTTTCGGATTTTATTGCATAAAACACACCGTGTATGGCATTATTAAAGCTTTCGACAATAGTTTTGTTTTTTTTTATTCTGTCCCTGTCCGGTTTTTCCATGAGTTTCACCACAAAATAATCGAAAAAACTCTTATGCAAAATTATCTCTCTAATCCTGCTTTTGTCAATATCTTTTCCTGCTCAGCAAACATATTTTTTTCTTCTTCCTCCTCTTCGTGGTCAAAGCCCAAAAGATGCAACATGCCATGTGTTACAAGAAACGCAACTTCCCTTTCAAAGGAATGGCCATATTCTTGTGCTTGTTTTTTAGCTGTTTCAAGGGATATTATTATATCGCCAAGCATGGCATGTCCGTCTTCATCATAATCTCCCACTTCAGGATTAATTTGTCCTTCACAGCCCTCAATGATGGGAAAAGACAGCACATCGGTCGGTGAATTTATATTTCTGTATTCATTGTTGATTTCTTGAATTTTAGCATCATCAACAAGTGTTATATCAACTTTGCAGGCAATTTTTACATTCTCAGTATCAAGTACGAGCTCCGAGACATTTTTTATTATTTTTTCTATATTTTCATCCAGTTTAACTTTGTCCTGCAGGTTCTCTATTGAAATTTTCACTGGTGGTTCTCCTTTCATCAGATGCATTCTCTTGCACATCATCATATATTATTTCATAGTTCGCCTTATTATTAACCATTGGTTTTATTTCCGGATACTCTTCTCTTTCATGGAAGAAACCGCTGAACACTCGCATAAAGCTCTTAGCTATAATGTCAAGGTCTTTCAGTGTCAGGCTGCATAAATCAAGCTGTCCGTCATCCAGCTTATCCTTAATAATCTTTCTTATCAATCCTTCAATTTTACCTTCAGTCTTGTCTGACATTGATCTGACAGCTGCTTCCACTGAATCCGCAAGCATTACTACAGCGGCTTCCTTCGTGGTAGGCGTAGGTCCTGTATATCTAAAGTCCTCCTGCTTAACAGTATCAGACTTGTCCAATTTCTTGGCTTTATGATAGAAAAATGCAACAAGAGTATTTCCGTGATGCTGCGCTATAATATCGATTATAGCCTGGGGCAGCTTGTAATCTCTGGCCAGCTCTATACCATCATGTGTATGCGATGTTATAACAAGAGTGCTGAGACTTGGTGTCATTCTATCATGAGGATTGTCGGATAACTGGTTTTCAACAAAAAAGTTAGGCCTTTTCAACTTGCCAATGTCATGGTAATATGCTCCAACCCTGGCTAAAAGCGCGTTTCCTTCAACTGCCTCCGTTGCGACTTCAGCAAGATTTCCCACCATAAGGCTATGATGATAGGTACCCGGTGCCTCCAAAAGAAGTTTTTTCATAAGCGGCTGATTGGGATTTGCCAATTCCAGCAGTTTTAATGGTGTAATTATATTAAATGTAGTCTCCATAAACGGCAATATTCCAATTGTAAATATTCCGCTTACAATGCCGTTTATCGTTACAATCAGGCAATTTTCAGCTACATCTCTTACACCGCTTTTGTTTATTGCCCCCATACATACCGCTATTATAATGTTTATACCTGCTACAGCTAAACCGGCAGCCGAAAGCTTGCTCCTCTGATTTGCTCTTGATACCATAAATGCGGACAATGTACCGCTGATTACCGCCATGTAAATAAACCCTGTTTCACCTTTCGTCAAAAAGGATATTGCAATGGTCAGTACAAAGTTAACCACAATTGCAAGTTTCAAATCGAGAAGTATCGATATAAGCATAGGTGCAATAAATATTGGTATCAGAAAAGAAGAATATACGTTGGCCACTCTGGCAAGCAATATGGTAAGCAACATAATAACAGCTAAAAGTATTATGTCGTTTCGGTTACTTAGGATCTTTTTACAAAAATTATTCATATAAAGTACAATCAGCAAAACCAACAGCAAAAGCATAGCCAGTATTCCTGCTGCAAATGAATAATCAAATCTGCCTGTTTCCAGCAGGTTCAAATCTTCCAAAATCTGAAGCTTATCTTCCGTAACTATGTCACCGTAACTTATAATTCTTGAATCCTTTGGTATAATAACTTTGTTCTTCAAAGCATTCTTATATGCCTCTTCCTGACGCTGCTTAGTTAGTTCATAATCAACTTCGCGGTTTGGTTTTAACATAACTTTTAAAATAGCACTTCCAAAATCCTTTAACTCTTTATTCAGGTCCGTTTCCTGAATCTTACCCTGCGCATCATTGATTACTGAGGCCAGATTCTCCTTTGTTATATCTTTCATCATTGCACTTTTGATAATTTCATTCAGGTTGTTTTTCAATTGCTCTAGTTGTTCATCACCTGCATCAACTATAAGATATTTTAGTTGCTCATCATATAATGAAATGTTGTATTTTTCAGCCTCCAGGCGTAGCTTTTCAATGGCTTTTACCTGTTCAGCTTCCAGCAATTCAATGTAATTCCAATCTTTTTTCGTTATGTTCTGTTCCTGAAGACTCTTACTTATACCGTCTCTTATCTCAACAATTTTCGAAAGGAAATTGCTTGCAGAGTATAGAACATCCATTGGCACATTATCAAGATTCTTCATAACAGGGGTTACATTATCGGCTGCTTCCCGGGCATTCTCCTCAGTTTTTATTGTATTTTCAATATCTCTTGGTGCCACTATATCATATGGAGACTTGTCCCATAGTTTCAGGTCATACTTTTTGGGAGCAGCACCGCTTTGAATAATACCAAAGGCTAATATAATAAAAATAATACCTACAAGCAGGCTCTGAAAAGTTTTACTTCTAAAAAAGAACCACTTGCTTTTGCCTTCCTTTTTTTTGCTACGAGACACCATTTCTCCCCCCTAATGGTTTCTTACTTGTGCTTTTTCTGAATGTCGTATTTTTCATATGCTTTAATTATTTTCTGTACCAACTCGTGCCTTACAACATCCCTTTCACTGAGATATACAAATTCAATCCCCTTTATATCCTTCAGAATATTCATTACTTCCTTTAGTCCGGATTTCTTATCTCCCGGCAAATCTATCTGCGTTATATCTCCGGTGATAACGGCTTTTGAGCCAAATCCTATTCGTGTGAGAAACATTTTCATTTGCTCGGGTGTAGTATTCTGAGCTTCATCAAGAATAATAAACGAATTATCCAAAGTCCTGCCTCTCATGTACGCAAGGGGGGCTACTTCTATCATTCCCTTTTCAAGATACTTGAGATATGACTCTGCTCCCATCAATTCGTACAATGCATCATAGAGCGGCCTCAAATATGGATCCACCTTATTTTGAAGGTCACCAGGTAAAAAACCCAGCTTTTCTCCTGCCTCCACAGCTGGGCGTGTCAAAACGATTCTGTCTACTTCCTTGCTTTTGAATGATTTCACAGCAAGAGCAACAGCAAGAAATGTCTTACCTGTTCCTGCAGGCCCTATACCAAAAGTTATAACATTTTTACTTATAGCATCTACATACCTGCACTGCCCGTGAGTTTTTGACTTTACAGGCTTCCCCCTGGCAGTAAGGCATATATAATCCTCCAGATAATCCTTTACCAAACCAAGTTGCTCTTCATTTGCCAGTTCGACAAGGTAATTTACATTCTGCTTTGTAATTATATCCCCACCTGATGCTATCTCCAAAAGTTTTTTTATTACTGCGCTTGCTTTCTCTACACTGTCCTCGCAACCACTAACCCTGATGTCATTGTCTCTGGAAATAACTTTTACATCAAATGCGTCTTCAATTATTCTTATATTTTCATCATAGCTTCCAAATAAGTTCATTGCCTGTTCAATTTTTTCAAATTGCACTGTTTTTTCTACTTGTCCTTCCAATTATTCCCCTCCAATTTTCTCTTCAATTCCAATTTCCTCAAGGCACTCTATAGTCACATGTGCTGTCACATTGCCGTTTTCATCTTCTTTAAACTTTGCAATAGGTTTTACTATCTTGGCGCCATCAGGAACTTTTTCCAATGCTTTTTGGTAAGCAGTATCTGCTGCAAGTTGTTTTGCCTCATCAAGGCTAAGCTCCTTTACGACCTCAGTGGTCTCATAAAACCTTTCAGTCACTATAGCGAATGGTAAAACCAGATCTCCTCCAAGGGAGACTCTTTTTTCAGTTTCTATTTTATCATATTTGTCAAATTCTATTTTCTTCGGAAAAAGCTTTATTCTTTTTGTAAATAATTCAATTGACGTATGCTCCAATTCATTTCCTGTCCTTTTTTTCTCTGTAATCTTTGTCTTCACTTCACAGCTTTCCTCATACCATGTCCGTGCCTCTACCGAAGCAATGGCATGAACAATTCTTTTTCTTTCTTCCTCACCTTTTATCGGTATACTGCCCGAAACCAGCATTTGTCCTTTAATTACCGTGTCCCCGGGCTTAACCATTGCATACCCTTCCTTCACTACAACAGAATTAACAACACCATCCCTTCTGGCAACAATATTGCAAGGTTGATCCATAGGCACCAATTCAGGCGGCAAAACCCTTTCCGCTATCTGAACCTTTGCCTTAGTACCCTTTATGGTAATACTTATCCATCTGAGTTCGTCTATAGCTAACATCATCGAGTTAGCAACCCTGTCGGTATCTATATTATATTTTAGTTTGCCTGCCTTCACACCATTTTCAGCAAGTTTCTTCTCAATTACACCTGTTTCTATACTTTCATTACCAGTTATTTCAACTGACCATATAAAAGATGTCAATACATAAAGCAAAAATACAAAAAGAACTGCACCTGCAACAAATGCCTTCCTACGTTTGTACCTGCTGAATATAAAAGGCAACCCCTTCTTCTGCACAATTCTTACACTGCAGTTTGTCTTTCTGGCTATAGGCCTCAGCATTTTAAACCCGTTAATGCTTATCTTAAGGGTCATTGCTCCGCTTCCGCGCATCTTTATATCCCACAGGAGTATTTGCCTGCGTGTGCATATATTTATAAACTTTTCAAGGAAATAACCTTTAACTATAATAATAACATATCCTCGTATATAATTCCATAATCTCAGAATTAACATAGTATTCCCCTATCTTAAAAATTCCAGTGCAATTATGTCCCCAATTACCATAATATCTTCCGAAGTTATTTCCCTTATGGTTAACTTGCTGCCGGTTATCTTTATAATACCTATTGCGGTATTTATTCTAACACGGCTTTCTTCATACTCTACTATTCCTTTATAGTTCTCTATTATAATGTCCCTGTTACCCATTATTGTAAGTTTTGGAACATTGAGTACTATCTCCTTAGGAAGCTCAAGCACTTCTGTTATTTTTTCCTTAAGGTTCACTTCTTTTTTTTCTTTTTTACTTTTTCTTTGCTTTTTTCTTCCCATGGACAGGATTCTCCTTAATATTTGCCTTCATTTATTACTAAATTTATGCCGGGAAAAAACCATTAATTACTTATAATGTCGTTAATGTCCCCAAAGGTATATCCCATTTCCCTTGCACCTTTAATTATCATATCCAGTGCATCAGCATTGTCTTTCGAGACGGCATGGAGAAGTAGAATTGCTCCGTTATGAAGATTTCTCATCACCATTTGATATGCATAATCAGCTCCACGGATTTTATCCCTGTACCAGTCATCATAGGCAAAGCTCCAGAACAAATTACAGTACCCGAGCTTTTGTGAAATTGCAAGTGTTCTTTCACTATATTCTCCCTTAGGAGGGCGTAAGAATTTCATCTCCTTGCCAAATTTCTCCTTAAAAGCCCGTTCCAGTCCCAATATTTCCTCCTCAAGCTGTTCATCACTTATTTCAGGCAGGCTGGGATGATGTATGGTATGATTTCCGACAGTATGTCCTTCTTCCACCATCCTTCTGACCAGATCCTGATGTTCCTTTAAATACGGACCTGTGATGAAAAATACTGCCTTTACATTATTATCTCTAAGCACATCAAGTATTTTGGCTGTATATCCGTTTTCATAACCTTCATCAAATGTAAGGTAAATCACCTTTTTGGATGTATCTCCGATATAAATACCCCCATACTTTGAGAGCAGTTCAGGCGCTCCCGGATCCGCATCGGGGGGCTGATTTCCAGTTTTTCTCCTAATGCCCCATCTCATCAGCTTATTGCTGTACACACCTTTCGCATCTGCCGGAGTGTCTGACATATCATCTTCTGTGCTGATACTGGCAGTTACGCCTTCCGTCAAAATCCCACTAACTTCAATACTCAGATCCAGATCGTCAAAATACGAAGCATACACACCACCAAGGTCACTAAGTAATGACAGATCTTCTTTTTTCGAACAGCCGCTGCACAAAACAGACATAATAAATATAATTTCTGCAAAAAGCAATGTTATTGCCTTCTTCTTCATATTTATCCCCCTTTCCAATCATCCACAGAAGGCATAGTGAAAAAGGCCTTAATTCCATATACTTTTGAAATTAAGACCTATAATCTTCTGTATGAATAGCCCATATATATTCATATTATTGGAAAGAGGAAAAAATAACAGAAAACGAATGTTTTATATTATTTTACCGGCGTAAGCATGTCATACTTGAGTACAGAACCATCATCTCTGACTTTTGGTATAATGATATTGTCATGCTGCTTTATTGATATTTTTAGTCCGAATTTTTCGAGCTTTTCAACAACTCCGCCAATCATTGTAAGAGAGCGTTCAATCTTTTCAGGATCAGATATTGCCTTAATGACAAAAGGAGGTTTCATTCTTACTCCATTTATAACAATATATGTCCCATCCTCATAATTGCCTACCTGTCTTACTTCCGTTGTTGCAACAACCCTTTCTTCGTTAACCGAGATAGCCTGTGCCCCAATGGCTCTTAATTCATTAATTATGTCGAGAATATCGCCTTCCTCAACATCTGTCAATTCGCCATTGTCCAGCGTAACGATAACTCCCTTTCCTTTTACATCTACAAGTCCAGCAAATATCCTTGCAATCTCAAGTTGTTTCTTCAGGTTTTCAAAAGATTCGGTGTCTCCTGCTCTTACGCTTTCATATTTTCTGTTCTCTTCCTGAAGCTCCTGTAACCTTGCCCTCATATCAAGATTTGTATTCTGGAGCTCAATGAGTTGTTCCATAAGCTCCTCAGTTCTCTTGCTTTGAAAACTGGCAATGTTTTGATTGTAATTTATACTTTTATACTGCCATGCTATCATAATACCCAGTATTATACACACCAATGTCAAAGCTATATTTCTACTTTTTCTCATTTCCAGCTACCTCCAGCCCTGTAATATAATTCTCAGGCTTACCTTTAAACTTTGGTACCACAATCTCATCAGATTTCTTAATTTCCACTTTTATACCATATTCTTTTAACAATATAATTCGTTCACTGTTTATCAGGCTGTCATAAAGCACATCAGGATCTCCAATGGCACTAATAATATAAGGAACAGAATACCTGTTCTGGTTTACAAGAATTGTTGGTCCTGCACAAACCTGTTCACTAACGGGAGTCAGTCTCTCTCCGTTTATTGATAGAGCTTGTGCCCCGGCTTTCTTTAAATCATTTAGTATAATCTTGACATCCTGATCGTGAACCAGAAGCCAGGATTTTTCCTCTATCTCTCTATACTTTGCATCATCCAGCTGTATTATGACACCCTTTCCTTTTACATCGGTAAGACCAGCTTTTAACATCACTTCATCCCATTCTCTCTGGAGTTCGTTATCATTCTGGTCTTTAATATAGTCTCTTATCAGATTTTCATTTCTGCTAAGATAATCATCAATTTCTTTCCTCAGTTCCTCACCTATTTCAGCTGCCTTATTTATGCTTTCGGTGAGAGCCTGAATATCATGATAACCACTGGCCTTTTCCTTGTTCGCAAACACAGTGCTTCTGAATTGAACAGCAACAAGAATGCCAAGTATTATAAATGCCAGCAATAAAATAAACTTCCTGTCCGAATTTCCCATATAACCCTCTTCTGATATTTTTTATTTTATATATCATTATTTGGCATATATCTATATTAGCATAATAAAAACTTCACAAAGAAAGTAAATTGAAATATATTTGCAATTAATTAACTTTCTCCCCAAATTAATATTTTACACTATATATTTTTTCCTGCTAAAGCTTATATATATTAAACCGAAAAAACTATGATATATAAGCATGTTTTCTTATACCCTATTCTAATTATAATGCTTTAATATTTCAAGTTAAAATAAACTGGGAAATATATTAATATAAATCGTCTTTGTATCGCATGTGAATTATCCTTATGTTACGCGCGGTCTTGTGAAATTCATACACAAATGCCGCAATATTACAGCTGATAAGCCCAATGCAATTGTATCTTCAGTTTAGGATATACTAAATTCATGCTATGTTAATACTATGTTAAAACCTAAATTAACTTGTTGTGCCAGATAATGAGACAGCATTGTGGAAAGCTTTAGAGCTGGTTAGAGAAGTGGAGAATAAGGCAAACCACCTGAGAGAAGCTAATTGAATTGCCCCGTAACGAGCTTATTAGCTCTTGAGCAAGCAACTCCTGCTGTCGAAATGCCAGCACAATAAGTTAAATTAATTATTTTTGAGGTGATAAGAATGATTAATTGCAAACAAATAAATTGCAAACTCATGGAAACTCTTAATTTCAGGGAAAACCCCATTACTTTGGAGCACATTCTCGGCAACTCCAAAGCGGACAGCGGTGGTCGAAGGGATGTGGATTTTTTAAAGTATCTCATAGACAACAATGTTCTTTTACTAAGGGAAGCAGTTCTGAAGCGAAAGAAAATTGGCCTTCCCGAAGTATATTATCTTGACAAGTATAAAAAAGCCAACTTTGAAAGCAGCAGGCACTTTTTATGCAGGTCAATGATACAGGAAGAACTTGAAAACCTGGGAATTGAAACCATGTCCTTCATGGACGTGGGAGACATGAGTGTTCTTCATGAAAACTCCAATTATGATATTATAACATCTGATCTAAGTGCCGCAATCGATATCGGTCTAACCCCTGCAAGAAACTACTTCAGAGGACTTACAGACAAACGGGTGCAAGTATATCTCATAACCACCTTTTTTGATGATTACATGGACGATATAGTATTCAGTGCTTTTTCAAGAGCTGATGACGTAAGATTCTTTGAGTCCATAAAAGATTTTGAGGGCTGATTATTCAGCCCCTACTAATTTCTCTTATCTTTTTTACATATATATTTGAGAGTTCTTCTGCAAACTCCGCAGAATAGCCTTCACTTATAACTTTGCAGACAGGTCTTTCCGCATCCGGAAGAACAAGTACCCAGCCTCCATCCTGATAAATCTTAACACCTTCCAGTGTCTCAATACTTTTATAATTCTCTTCCTGCATTATCTGCCTGATAACTTTACCCTTCGCATTCCATGGGCATTCTACCTCTTTTTTATCAATATAAAACTCAGGTATCATATCCACAATATCTGACAACCTGAGATTATTTACAGACATAAAATCCAGTATCCTTACAAGCCCTGCAATAGCATCAAAATGCATTGTAAATTGTTCAAGCATTCCTTCCTTGACCTCACAAGCGAGAATTTTTCTCATTATATCCTGTTCGGATGTCTTTGCTCTGATAACCTTTCCTTTGTTTTCATAGGCAATTCTTTCAACTACATTACTTGCAGATATTGGAACAACTACTGTACCACCATGGACGGTTTTTAAAAAAATAATTGATATAAGTGCTATAAACATATCTTCAGTAATAATTCTACCCTTATTATCAACCAACATCATCTTTTCAGACGTATCCTCTATTGAAACTCCCACATCAAATCCTCCAAGCCTGATATGGCTTGTAAAGAATTTTACATCCCCGGCGGTCTTGCTTTCTTTCATCGTCTTGGCATTCATAAGTTTTAGATTCGTAGAATCAACTTCACATCCAATTTCATTTAATAACCTGCTCATAGTATTGGCAATAAAAGCTGAACGGGAATTGAGAGCTATTCTGTAACCCATTTTTGTGGATTTCACATTATTTATAATATTTCTTAAATAAAACTCACTGTATCCTGGAATTACTTTTACATCTTTTATGCAGTCGCCTTCACACCTGCTGAAATCCTCCCTGAGAAATATGTTTTCTATTTTTCTCTCCATTCCTCTGTCAATATTACTTCCATTTTTGTCTAAAAAATCAATAAATATTCTTGCCCTGTTATCAGTGCAGGTACTTATGTGTATTCCTCCGTCAGTAGAATAAAATCTTACGGCAGATCTGGTTATGGGCAACAGCATTTTACCAAAATCGTATGCTTCAACACCTGATGACATAAGTCCTGTTATAAAAGCATTCTTTATCATTACAGCAGAACTTGAATCGTCACAACTCAGTCCAACTTTTCCCTTTCCACCAAACAAAGCTCCATAAGCTGCACCGAGCTTTGATGCAAACTCAGGCGTTATATCAACATTTATCTCACCTGTTATTCCCCTGTTGCCAAATATAGAACGGACACATTTTGAACCCCAGACAAGATTTGAATTTACCTCAACACCCATTTCCACAAGCTTGTTTGGCCATATTTTTATATTTGGTTTTATTATCGCATTCTGCTTTATTACAGTTTCGTCACCTATAATTGCATGTTCAAATGCAGATGCGCTGTCTTGAAGATGAACCTTATTGCAAACAACAGTACCACGTAATTCAACGTTTTTATCAATGATACAATTCTTCCATATTATGCTTCTTTTTATGCTGCTTTTCTCATTGATAATATTATAATCGCCGATTACTGAATATTTTTCGATATTTACATTTGCCTTTATTCTGTTATATTTTCCTATTATACAAGGCGAATATATCTTTGCTTCTTCATCTATATCAGTACCTTCACCCACCCATAATCCCTCTCTGACCTCTCTGCCCTCAATATTTATTTTTACCCGGCCGTTCATTATATCCATATGAGCCTGGTTATATGCCGCCAGATCCCCTATATCGCACCAATAGTCTTCAGTTATATATCCGTACATAGGTATCTTCTTATTAAGCAGCATTGGAAACACGTCTTTACTAAAATCAAAAATCTCATTTTTTTTAATATAACTCAGCACTTCTGGTGACAGAATATATATTCCGGTGTTTACTGTATCACTGAAAACCTCGCCCCAACTCGGTTTTTCCAAAAATCTTGTTATCCTGCCTTCAGCATCTGTAACTACCACACCGTATTCAAGAGGTATATCTACTTTCTTCAGTACCAGAGTAGCAACGGATCCCTTATTAAAATGAAAATCTATGGCTTTTTTTAAATCAATATCTGTTAAAGCATCACCACTGATCACAATAAATGTATCATCCAAATATTCTTCGGCATTTTTTACGCTTCCTGCAGTTCCGAGCGGTTTGTCTTCAGTATAGTACCTTATATTTATTCCAAACTCACTACCGTCTTGAAAGTAGTCTCTTATGAGCTCAGGCATATACTGCAGTGTCACAGCGACATCATTAATACCATGATTAATGAGCAGCTCTATTATATGCTCCATTATTGGCTTATTAGCAACTGGAACCATAGGTTTCGGCCGGCTACATGTAAGAGGTCTTAATCTTGTTCCTTGCCCTCCTGCCATAATGACAGCTTTCATTCATTTCATCCTTTCGTAAATTTTGTTTTTTTTCTTTATATCTTAAGTTTTTGTATTATTGCTAGTTTTAATACAAACCTGATTTTGTATTATATCTCCTTTTTTTCTGCAATTTCCTTCTCCAAATACGCCATCTTTTATTATTGTCCGCCTTAATTTGAAATGTATATTTTGACGTTTCGCGTGAATAATAACTAAAGCATGAAAGGAGGAATTGTTCTTGCCAAGAACATCAAAAAAACAAACTGTGATAAACAACCGCTATTTAGATAACGGTGTATCTGTCAGTCCTGCTCTGCCTACGGTAGGTGAAAAAGTAAAAGTTTTTTATGACGGTCTGCTATCTAAAAGCGGTGCTACACATGTTTATGCTCATGTTGGTTTTGGCAGCAAGTGGGAAAATGTATATGACTATCAAATGACACGTACAAATACAGGATTTGAAGTTTCAATTCCTGTATCAAGACCTGAAACTTTGAATATTTGTTTTAAAGACTGCGCAAATAATTGGGATAACAATTCCGGCAAAAACTACTCCTTTGATGTAATACAATAAAAACAAAAAGGAGCGGAGTTTTCCGCTCCAAATTTTCAAGATGTTGGTGATTATTGTTGAGTGAAAAAAAAGAAAAACTGGTTGAATTAAGTGTCAGAATACATAATTTAAAAAAACACATATATGAACTAATAGATAAGAAAAATGACCTCCTTGACCCGGAAATCCTTGCTGCAAGTAAAATGCTGGATGCATTACTGAATGAATACGATAAACTCATTAATGATAAAATCGGCACAGATAATTAAACTTGTCAATTAAGTTGCCAAACAGCAACGCTAGTCTATTTTTCATTTAGAAGTTTTCTAAGCTCGTCCATAAAAGTATTTATATCCTTAAACTGGCGATACACTGAAGCAAATCTGACATACGCTACTTCATCCAGGTTTTTGAGTTTCATCATAACCATTTCCCCGATATCCTTGGTGGTTACTTCTCTTTGCAGCGAATTATAAAGCTGACTTTCAACTTCATTTACCAGTTTCTCGATTTCATCTATAGATACGGGACGTTTCTCACATGCACGCAGAAGTCCGTTTATAATCTTCTCTCTATTAAAGGGCTGTCTGGTCTTATCTTTCTTTATAACCATCAGCGGAACACTTTCGACTTTTTCATAGGTTGTGTACCTTCTTTGGCATTTAGAACATTCCCTTCTTCTTCTTACTGCAGTTCCCTCTTCCGTAGGTCGTGAGTCTATAACCCTGTCATCTTCATAACCACAGTACGGACATTTCAATTAAAATCACCTCTGTTGCCATTGGTATTACAATTATGTTACACTAATTTAGAATTTAAATCAACAGACAAGTTTCCTCCAGTACAGCCCTCATATGTTGTTTGTATGTAGTTGCTTTAACTTAATTGCCTTAATTTAGTTGTTTTAGTTTAACTTGTTGTGCTAGGTAATAAGGTAGCATTATGGAGAGCTTCAGAGCAAGTTTCATTAGCTCCTGAGCTCGGAACTCCTGCTATCGAGATGCTGGCACAACAAGTCGGTTTAGCTGTCTCAGTCTATATTAATCTGCTCTGCAAATAGATAGTCAAGCCATATTACTACATCTTCGGGATTACTGACAGTATTGGTAAGGGAAAATCCGCATTTTCCTTCTTTGTCCACTTGCAGGAAAGGAATGTAGTAAATATGCCCGTCATCACTTGTAATGGCTTCTCTAATATCAGGGTTTTCATCAATATAATTCATGATATTAGGTGCATATTCTTTTATATATTCTTCAAGAGGTATAAACAAATCCATTTCTATCCATTTTTCTTTCCATTCATCATCAAATTCCCAGTTAAGAAATGTGCAGGGTTCTCCCGCTGCTATCATTAGCATAACTTTTTCTCTGTAGTTTTCTATTGGTACAGCTACTATATCCGCATTTATACCTGTATAAAAGGATGCTTTATCAAGAATTTTTACTTCTTCAGCAGCCATGTTTGATGGTATCATTATGTTCAAAGCGTGACTCTCTGTTATTGTTGTTATATACACAATACCTGCATCTAATGGTTCACCTTCATCATCATAAAAAGGCAACCAATCTACATAGCATTTAAAGGTCTCTCTTATAAAGTCGGAAGAAACCATTGTCCTGTCTCCTACTGTAAATATTGGCTCATCCAGTATTACTTCTTTTCCGTTTATATTTGCAATCTCACTTCCAATAGTCAGCTTCACTTCAATATCACCATAATTTATGCTTACTTTGCCCTTATGATGGTATACTATATCATCATCACTTACTCCAATTGTGTTTAAAAACGCCCTTACGGGTACATATACCTTTCCGTCCTTAATAACCGGATCCACATCAGATTTCATAATCCGTCCGTTTGCTATTACATTGATTTTATTTTCATCAATAGGGGGCTCTTCAGGAAAAATGTTCATCAGGTCAATTGAGTTTTCTTCAGTAAGTTCAGGAAACTCTATATCTATCTGCTCATTTATCTTTGAATAGGACGAATCCATTACTATACTTATTTCAATATTGGAGTTTTCCTTTGTAACAGCCTCATTTTGAGAATTAAATGTTTCCATGAGCTCAGCCAAATTCATTTTAATATTAAGCGTAACCGTCTGGTTCTTAATTAGGTTTCTATCATCCAGTTCAATTTCTATCACTACAGCATTCTCATCAAAAAGTTGAACTTTCTCCAGTTTTTCAAAAAAATCTGATATTTCCTTTTCGAATTCCTGCATAGTTTCATCAGTATCAAAAGCTTCAATGCTATTTTCATCAGATACATTACCATCTACATTACCATCGGCTATAAAAACAGCTGTAGGTCCATCAGCTCCGCCAATTATTCCCACCGACGAGTCAGTAATTATGGTTTCTGCGGCAGGAACAGTAAAATAGTTAAAAGCAATGCTGCTTATTCTGGTAAAGATGTCCTTGATTAAATCCTTGACAATTTTTTCATCCAGGGTAATGACATATTTTCCTTCCCTGTATTCCGGTATAAGTTTTGATTTGTAGTCTTTTTTAAATTCACTGCTTATAGCATTAATATTATCTATGTAATCCGACATTATTTGTATTTCCGTGGAATCAGGATCATTTACTAAATCCATGTACATAAATTTTTCATTTTCAGCTGATTTCAATATAATTTTATACTTTGGGTTTTCGGTATCGGATAAGTCAAAATCAAGCCAGTATTTCATATTTAATGAATTCATACCCTGTAAAGAATCCATACCCTGTAAAGAAATGTTAATATTCACCTCAGCCTGCATTTTTTTCTTATCTTCACTCATATTATACTTTATGTCATATATAAACTCAGTATTTGAAAGCATCTCGGTAATATTACCGTCAGCATCTAAGAATTCAGGCAGTGGCAATCTGGGATCAATAGTAATTTTATATTTCATTTCCCCACTTAAATACTCTGAACCATATAATGCATCCAATATCTCATTATCACTTGCTGCAAATACTGATAATGATGGTATCAGAAGCAGCAACACAAGAAATGTTGAAATAATTTTTTTCATAATTAGCAACTCCTTTATAAGTTGTTATTCAACAATATTTTCATAGACAACTTACTTTTCAGTTATTTCAATTATATTATAAATTTAAATTATTGTCTAATTTTTCTAATACCAGCATGCATTTCTTTAAAGTTTAGTTTACATAAAACTTTGGATTTTATGAAATGATATAAGGAATGGAGTTACTCAAAGTTACATTACTACACTTTGGCACATTACAATTGCACTTTAATCAAAATACTTTCTGATAAAGCGCTCATCCATATCTACAAGTATTATATCTTCTCCGACTTTTTTAACCCTTTCCCACGGTATTACATACTCATTGTCTTTACCTATAAAGCCAAAAAAGCGGCCTCCACCCGGTATAATAATTGCTTCGATTCTACCATCCTCAAGATTCACTTCAACATCACTTACGAAACCAAGTCTTCTCCCATCCGCAATATTTATTACTTCCTTTTGTCTGAATTCGGAAGCACGGTTCATAATTTTAACAACCCTTCCTACATTTTTATTCGGTATAATATATGCTGTTTTAATTTCTCATATGAAAAAAGACACCTGTCTGGTGCCTGTTTTCATTTTTCATTATTTTTGCTGGGGAGATATTCTTTTATTGAACAGGATATTTCCTTTTACACAAGTAATGTCCAATCTTACATATCTCATATATACTTTCTCATATGCATCAAAGCTGTTTTTTCAAGTCTTGAAACCTGAGCCTGGGATATGCCTATTTCTTCCGCAACTTCCATTTGAGTTCTTCCCTCAAAGAAACGGAGATTCAGTATAAGTCTTTCTCTTTCACTCAGCTTTCTCATCGCTTCCTTGAGTGAAATGCCTTCAAGCCAGTTTTCATCATGATTTTTCTCATCTTTAACCTGATCCATTACAAATATGGCATCTCCTCCATCATGATAAACTGATTCAAACAGTGAAATGGGATCCTGTATAGCATCAAGTGCGAACACCACTTCCTCTTTGGGAAGTTTTAATTCTTCCGCTATCTCACTGATAGTAGGCTCCTTTGAATTCTTGTTTGTAAGCTTTTCCTTAACCTGAAGGGCCTTATATGCAATATCCCTGAGGGATCTGCTTACGCGTATGGGATTATTGTCCCTCAAATATCTTCTAATCTCACCAATTATCATAGGAACTGCATAGGTTGAAAACTTAACATTCTGGCTCAAATCAAAATTGTCAATTGCTTTTATCAGACCTATACATCCAACCTGGAAAAGGTCATCTACATATTCTCCTCTGTTATTAAATCTCTGTATAACACTTAAAACAAGTCTAAGATTCCCATTAATAAACTCTTCTCTTGCCGAGTCATCACCTTTGTGTATCCTTTCAAAGAGTTGTTTCTTTTGCTCATTTGTTAATAATGGCAGTTTGGAAGTGTTTACACCGCATATTTCCACCTTGTTGATCAACATAAGTAAAACCTCCCGGCAATCAATTTTCAGTCAGTAACATTATTGCCCTGGAGGTTAATTTTATACTGAAAAACAGGTTAAAAATAATAATAAAATTTTCTCAAAAACCCTTGACAAAAGCTATTATTTTATACAACCAGCATAATTTCTGAAATATGAAAATTCTGCTAAACCATCCTGCTAATTTCCTTTTTTAACCTGCTAATTATCCTTTTTTCCAGCCTTGATATATAAGATTGAGAAATGCCGAGCATGTCTGCCACTTCCTTCTGTGTTTTTTCCACACCATTTGTAAGGCCAAACCTCAATTCCATTATCTTCTTTTCACGCACCGACAGTTTTTTCATTGCCGCTTTTAAAAGTTCTTTATCAACTTCATCTTCTATACTTCTGTGTATGATATCATTATCCGTACCTAAAATATCTGAAAGAAGAAGCTCGTTTCCGTCCCAATCTATATTAAGCGGTTCATCAATTGAAATTTCAGCTTTTACTTTATTATTTCTCCTAAGATACATCAGAATTTCATTTTCTATACATCTTGAAGCATATGTTGCCAGCTTGATGTTTTTTGCGGGATTAAATGTATTAATTGCCTTAATAAGTCCTATTGTCCCGATTGAAACGAGATCTTCCACACCAACACCGGTATTTTCAAACTTACGTGCTATGTACACGACAAGCCTTAAATTCCTTTCAATAAGAATGGATTTTACCGCATAATCACTTTTTTCAAGCCTATTCAAGAGATAGTGTTCCTCTTCATTGCTTAAAGGGGGTGGTAATGCTTCACTTCCACCAATATAATGTACAGGCAGCCTGACAAATTTTCCAGTTTTTCTACATAAATTTATATACCCGATAGTAATGGATAGCTTGATTTTTTTCAATAAGTTCATATTCATCACCCTTCAGATTGTTTTGTCATGCCTTGTGCGGATTGTGCAGACATTTTATTAAATCAACTTGTTGTGTTAAGTAATGAGATAGCCTTGCGGAGAGCTTTAGAGCAAGTTTTAACTAGCTCTTAGGCCCGGAACTCCTGCTATCGAAATACCTTCACAACAAGTTAAATTAGTTCCGGACTTAAAAGTGCCCTGTACCTTTCATTTTTTGTTAATGCCTTGTTGTAAATGCCCACTATTACATCACTTATACCCTTCTTTTCCTCGTCTTCACCTATTTCAATATAGTCAGGCTTAAACCCAATCAACATGCCGTTTTCTCTGCCAAGGGACATGTACGGTATAAGTCTGAACCTTGAAAACCACTTGGAATCTGAAATTATGCAGCTTATTGAATCAAGGTCATTTTCTCTTGATTCTTCAAAAATACTTTTTATATCAGAAGGCAGTATTTCTTTTATTGCACTGAATTCTACAACTATAACCGGCATATTTGTTATGGGGTCCCTCAGTGAATTTCCTGTATCAATTAAAGCCGGAAGATTACTTGTTTTATTTTCAAAGGATATTTTGAGCTGTATGAGAAGTTTTTCCTTTACAAACTTAAACTGAATTATCTCCCAGAATATCCTTACTATAATACCAACCAAAACAACTGATAGCACAAGAATAGTCCACTTTGACTGCCAGAAGACATAAATAACCCCATTTCTTATAAAGCCTCCGCCCTGGTCAAAGTACACAAAGGCAAGTGCAGCTCCGGCAAATATAAAAGTAGATATATAAAAAACTGCCAGGTTCTTAAATAGTGAGCCAAAATTTTTGGGTCTAAAAGTAATCAGAATAATCACAATTGAAAGTAATATTTTCGCGAATGTTGTATAATATATTTTTAAACCTGGCATTAGTACCATAAGTGCAACATAAACTGCACCTGCAAGAGCCCCCAGAAACATTCGGAGGTTAGTTGTCTTACTCCTGGAAAGCTTTGAAGTAACTACCAATATAAAATAGTTCATAACAATGTTTTCTAAAAATAAAACATCCAGAAAAATTTCCAACTTTTTTACCTCACAATCAGACATACCCTATTTTACATATATTCAAATGCCTGTACTTTTATTACTTCATTGCTTCACAACTATACAGTTCATTATACTATTAATGCCTTGTTATTTTTGTCAAATGGTAGTGTAGAAAAATTAAACAGTACGACAAAAAAAAACATCCTGATTTACATCAGAATGTTTTATGATAACTTTTAATATCAATTATTTTTAAAATCAATTTATCCAACAAAATAAACTGAATCTATTAAATTACCTGAATCTGTTCCTTCTGAGAAACGTAGGAATATCAAGCTCATCAGTGGATGTATCAATAACAGGTGTTTTATCAATAGTACTTCTTCCTGTGCCTACTGTACCTACTTTATCGGCTACCTTCTCGGAAGCTTTCTTTATTATAGGTCCTTTATCAAAACCTGTTGCGATAACTGTTATGTGTATTTCGTCTTTTAGATTTTCATCAATAATTGCTCCGATAATTATGTTCGCATCAGGGTCTACAGACTTCTGGATAAGCCCTGCCGCTGTATCGATTTCAAACAGTCCAAGATCGGAACCTCCGGTTATATTCAGAAGTACACCTTTTGCACCATCTATAGAAGTTTCAAGCAAAGGACTTTGTATTGCCATTTTTGCAGCTTCTTCAGCTCTACCGTCACCTGACGCTCTTCCTATACCCATGTGAGCTAACCCTGTATTCTGCATAACCGTTTTGACATCGGCGAAATCAAGGTTTATTAGACCAGGAACAGCGATTATATCCGATATACCCTGTACACCCTGCTTTAAAACATCATCAGCCATCCTAAAAGCTTCAACTATAGATGTTTTTTTCTCAGCAACTTGTAGAAGCCTGTCATTAGGAATGGCAACTAATGTATCTACTGATGCCTTAAGGTTTTCTATCCCCCGTTCAGCATATTGCATCCTTTTTCTTCCCTCAAACATGAAAGGTTTTGTGACAACACCAACTGTGAGTATTCCCATTTCCTTCGCAATCTGTGCAACTATCGGTGCGGCTCCTGTACCTGTCCCACCGCCCATACCGGCAGTAACAAACACCATATCCGCTCCCTTTATAGCTTGACTTATCTCATCTTTACTTTCGTTGGCAGCTTTCTCGCCTATTTCAGGATTCATGCCGGCTCCAAGACCTTTTGTAAGCTTGTCCCCTATTTGTATTTTTGTATTTGCTTTTGAAAGAAACAGAGCCTGTTTGTCGGTGTTAACTGCTATAAACTCAACACCACGAAGCCCGGCTGTTATCATTCTGTTAACAGCATTATTACCGCCGCCCCCGACACCTATTACCTTTATTTGCGCAAATTGCTCCATATCGATGTCAAACTCCAGCAATTCAAGTCCCCCTTTATCATTTGCTCATACTACTTTACCAATGTACTACAAATCAGAATATATAATTAACATATTTTTCCATATAATAAGTACACATAATATCTTCATTGTCTATAATATTAATATATATTATTATTTTGATTAAAGCAATATCGGATTTTAGAATCCTAAAAATTATTATTAAGCTTTCATTAGTTAAAACAATTTTCTAAAAAATTCTATAATTTTACTAAATAATCCAGATAATCCGGTTTTCTTTTCAGAGTTATTTTCCTTTTGATCACTAATAATGCTTCCGGATTTCTCCTTGCTGCACATGGACGATATATACATTATCATTCCGGCTGCAACAGCATATTCAGGCTTTTCTATATTAACAGCTTTGAACGATGCAACTCTTGCAGGAAGCTCAAATACCTCTTCTGCAAGCTGCCTGTTACCGTCCACATAAGAAATTCCACCTCCGGTAAGTACTATGTTCATACCTGAATCTATAGAAGTGCCGGATTCTTGAATTAACTTTCTGCACAGTGAAAAAATCTCATACACTCTTGCTTCAATCACTTCTACAACTTCAGAGATTCTTATGCTCTTTCTTTTATTGTCATTAATATCGTTAACTGTAATCAGCTGGTCATTTTTTATAAGTGATGACAGCGCCAGCTCATATTGTCTTTTTATCTTTTCAGACTCGGAATACGGGACTTTTAAGCCAATAGATATATCATTTGTAATATGGTCCCCTCCTACAGGTATTGAATCATAAAAAACAAGCCTTTTATTTTTGAATACTGCTACATTAGTAACTCCTCCGCCTACGTCGATCAGTATAGTCCCCATTTCTTTCTCTTCGGGTGTAAGGAGTATATGCCCGGATGCAAAAGCTTCGGCTATCAGTCCATCTATCTTTAAACCGGCTTTCTCCACACTTCTGACAATATTTCTTACTGATGTTATTTTGCCTGCTATAATGTCTGCCTCTACTTCCAGCTTAACGCCCATCATACCTACGGGATCCATTATCTCATCATATCCGTCAATAATAAACTGGTGTGGAATGACATCAATTATTTGTTTATCTTCAGTCAAGTCCACATAACAAACTTCCTGCAGAAGCCTGTCCACGTCCTTTCGTGTTATTTCCCGATTATCACTTGACATGTTTAGCCAGCTCTTGTTGGGTATTACATCAATGTGCATACCTATTATATTAATGTATGCAGAACCAACTTTCATTCCTGCTTCACTTTCGGCATACCTTACCGATTCCATTATTGACCGTGAAGTGCTTTCAACATCTACAATTATTCCCTTCTTTACACCGTTGCACGGAGCAATTCCACTTCCGATTATTTCTATGCTGTTTGCGTTATTCACTTTTCCTATCAATGTACAAACTTTCGAAGTACCAATGTCTATACTTACAATAATATCATCCACTTGGAAAAACCCCCTGAAAAATTAAAATGCAAAGAATTACTATAATATCCTGTCTTTCTTTTGCAGCTTATCTAATATGTGCCTCCTGATAACAGCAAAGTTCAGAAAAAGCCTGTTTCCAAAAGCGAAAATTGCAGCCAGATATATATCAATACCTAACTGGTCACCAATATAAGCAAGTGCCGCAGCCAGTAGTGCATTACCAAAGAAACCCGATAAAAATATACTTATATTAAACTTGTTTTGTAAAGTTGCAGCTATTCCCCCAAAAACAGAGTCAAGAGCTGCAAGTATTGCAACAGCAACATAGTTTGAATACTGTTGTGGAATATTTACCGGAATAAAAAATACTCCTATCAAAATTCCTATTATCAAACCCAAAATCGGTATCATATAATTGCCTCCTGCTTCCAGTGCTATTTCTGTATGAATACAGGATTCTCACCTGCTGTAAAATCAAGTAATCCTTTTTCATCTTTAAGTGCAGATTTTAGAATCTCTTTCAAAGTATCCAATCTATAGCGTAAATCTTTTAAATCTCCTAATTTAACTACCAATTCTTCATTTATAGTCATAAGAATATTATTAACATCATTTACATCATAAAACAAGATTTTATCATTTAATGTGTATCCACCGGCTTCATCAGACTCTTTTATTTGTGAAATTAACTTCGTCAATTGCTTAACCTTTTCCGGATTATCAACTACGAGTGCTTGTCCAATTACATAGTTGTCAAAGTTGAGACCCTTAACCACAGGAAGATTTTCATCTCCCGGGTCCTTTACAGAATCAACTATATATCCTTCTTTGTCCATCACAAGATATGTTCCATAATAAGGAACAAGAACAACAGGTTTCCTTTCAATTACATCAATAACAATCCTATCAGGTATTACATATCTTACCATAACGTCTTTCACGTATGGATAGTTTTCCAGAATATTCAACTCTGATCTCCCATACCTGAAGGAAAGTATGTTCAATAAACTTCCGGATACAAACTTAAAACCATTATCTCCAATATCAGCCTCAATAGCATTAATATAAGTTTCTGCATCGTAATGTAGGTTTCCGTTAACTTCAATTCTGACTACATTGAAGAAGGGCAGAAACGTTATTAATACCAATATTACTCCAAACAACACCAAAGTTAATATAAGTTTTATCCAAAAACGCATTTTATTAAGCCTTTTTATCTTTTTTTCCGTATTGTTTGACATAACCCTATTGCTTTCATTTATCTTTTGTATTTTCAAGAGCCATTCACCTTTAATAACTTTGCTATATTAGCCATGTTGCAAAATTATTTTAATCTTCAACTCTTTTAATATTGGCACCTAATTGCAAAAGTTTATTTTCAATGCTTTCGTATCCTCTGTCAATATGCTTGACTCCGCTTACTACCGTTTCACCGTCAGCGGCCAATCCTGCAAGCACGAGGGCTGCACCGCCTCTGAGATCTCTCGCCGTAACACTTGCACCTTTAAGTTTGTTTACTCCTTTGATAACTGCAAGTCTACCTTCAAGTTTGATATTTGCTCCCATTCTTAGCAATTCCTCTACATGCTTATACCTATTCTCAAAAACAGTTTCAATAACAATACTGGTCCCGGATGCTACTGAAAGAAGAGAAACTATTTGTGCCTGCATATCTGTCGGAAATCCAGGATACGGCAGCGTTCTTATGATATCTACGGCTTTTGGTCTTGATGGACCGGAAATCAGCATTTGGTCTTGCTTAACACTAATGTGGCATCCTATATCTCTTAAATTGTAAATAACAGAACTAAGGTGTTCAGGAATAATTCCCTTAAGAATTATCTCTCCACCTGTTATACCTGAAGCAACCATGTATGTACCTGCAACAATTCTGTCAGGCATCACATTGTGTTCTGCAGTCCCAAGTTTTTTATTGCTTCCACTGATTCTTATAACGCTCGTTCCTGCTCCTGAAACATTCACACCTATTCCCACAAGGAACTTCTGCAAATCAACAATCTCAGGCTCCTTTGCAGCATTATGAATGTAGGTGTCACCTTCTGCAAATATTGATGCAAGCATTATATTTTCAGTAGCCCCTACACTTGGATAGTCAAGCTGAATTTCGCACCCTTTAAGTGTGTCAGCCTCACAGTAAATGAATCCCCCATTTGTATCATTTATAACTGCGCCCATGCTTCTCAGAGCCTTTAAGTGAAGGTCAATAGGTCTTGGGCCTATTTCACACCCACCTGATTGTGTTATTCCATTGGCACACACTATATATTTAATTTTTCAATATAACAATATAGTATTAAACTCATAAATTATTTCCCTAAATACTATAACAAATCATTTTTGCACTACTTTCATGTCTAATTATTATATTTATACATATTTATAACTTAACTTGTTGTGCTAGCATTTCGATAGCAGTAGTTCCAAGCTCAAGAACTAATAAACTAGCTCTAAGCTCTCCACAATGCTATCTCATTATCCAGCACAACAAGTTAACTTAATATTTTATTTACTTAATATATCATATCACATTATAATTCATATTTTATCACTTTGGATAAGGTGTAGCAATTATTTAACAATAATTTTTGTGATTAGCTTTCGGTCTGGTAGTATTAATTTGTTCGCATTGTTCTTGTTTCGTTGCCTCAGGACCGGCCTTTGGAAAAAATGCTTGTGTTTCTATATATGATTTTTAGATTTAAATAGATTATACCTACACACATTGCCTGAATACTGTTTTAGCTTAGACAGCTGCCATTAATAACCAAGCCCTCCCCCGCTATGTTGCGTTGAAAAGGGCTTTACGCATTATTCATCCATACTGTGCAATCCGGTTTTTGTTTACTATATTTAACATTCAGCATATTACTTCAATAGTCTCCCATAAATTGTCGGTAAAAGTACAATTGACCGTTTTTGTATATCCGCTGTTGTAATCATCTGAGAATATCGCATCGTCTTTTCCGCTGTATTCAAATTTAAGTTTTGAAATTTGTTTTCTGTAAATATGCAGCTTGTAAAAATCAATTCCGGTTTGACATCCGAATCATAATTTTTAATTCCAAATCCAGTATTTGAAGTAAAGATTCCGTTATTTCTAAAAGTACAACCGGTAAATGTTACAATGTCAGCTAATTAATATTATTAACAATAGTTTTCCAAAATACATATCTTTAAGCTTATTCAGATAAGCAAGGTCAATCCCGTGACCTAAAAGAGCAGTTAATTGTTGAGATCTGTTTCCCCTTTCAAAGCACTGTCACCTTATTAATGAACCGTTCCTGGTTTACCTTATTGAAAAAGGCATTCTTTTGAGTTACAATAATTGCAACATGTACGAGTGAGGTATGGAAGGAGATTGTATTTTGGAAACATTTAAAAAATTTTTTAATGGGATAAAAAACAAAGTCAAACCTGTCTCTTTAGTTGAGCTACTTTACTGGGGAATGATAATTGGAGCCTTACTGATAAAATCCTTTTATTTTCAAATTACATCAAAGCTCAACGTAAGGCCTTTCTTTTCTGTTATGAACAGATATATGCTTTTGTCATCATTTGGTGTACTGCTGATAATTGCTTCAATAATAATAATTGCATTTAATAAAAAACGGCGGATCGTATTGCTTATAGTAGATATCATTTTGTCATTGCTGCTTTTTGCTGACACCATATACTACCGTTATTACAATGCTGCAATTTCAGTATCGGTATTATATCAAATGGGGCTTGTAGGTTCTGTTGGCGATAGCATTACAAATCTTTTCAAAGTTAAAGATATAATATACTTTATCGATTTTCCTTTTTTGATTGCTACACTTTTATTTATGAGAAAACTTTGGGGAAAGACCGTTGCCCATTTCCATATATATAAAAGGCTGGCTACTGCAGTGGTCATATTTATAATTGGCTTTTCCTGTATTAAAATTACGTATAACAATGTAGACACATCCACTTTCCCATATGATGACAATTATGTATCCAGATATATGGGAGTTTCATATTTCCACGGTTATGACATTAAAAGATTCGTAAAACAAAATCTACTTACTGACAGGAGCCTTACTGCAGAAGAAAGGCAACAGATAGAAAACTTTTTTAATGAAAGGAATGAGATGAAAAATGGCTCGAATAACCCTAAGTACAGAGGTGTTGCAAAAGGCAAAAATCTAATCATAGTTCAGGTTGAGGCTCTCCAGCATTTTGTTATTAACCGCAAATTGGAGGACGGAAGAGAAATAACTCCAAACCTCAACAAGCTAATTAATGAAAGTGCATATTTTGATAATTTTTATTACCAGATTGGTGGTGGAAATACTTCCGATGCAGAGTTTCTTGTAAACACCTCTCTTTATCCCATAAAAGAAGGAAGTGTATATTTCAGGTTTCCCAGCAACACTTATTATTCAATCGGTAATATTTTGAAAGAGGAAGGGTACGATACTTATGTATTTCATGCAAACAACCCTACATTCTGGAACAGAAATGTAATGTACAAGTCCATTGGATTTGATGACTTCATGAGCAATAAAAGGTATGTTCTGGATGAATATGTTGGATGGGGATTGGGAGACAAGTCATTCTACAGACAATCCCTTGATAGAATAGATACCTCAAAACCTTTCTACGGGTTTATGATTTCTTTATCCAGTCATTTTCCGTACAAATACCAGTATTTCGAAGATTATGACTTTGATACAGGCAGATTTGAAGGTTCACTCATGGGATATTATATTAAATCCGCCCACTACGCTGATGAGGCACTTGGCGAATTTATAGAGAGGCTTAAGAAAGAAGGACTTTATGACAATTCGCTTCTGGTAGTTTATGGCGACCATATGGCGATACCAAGGGACAAAGCTGACGATCTTATGGACTTCCTCGGAATGGGATTTAATGAGTTCGATTGGGCTAAACTGCAAAAAGTTCCTTGTTTTATCCGGTATCCAGGCGTTGAAAACGGAAAGGTATTTGATATTACAGCCGGGCAGATTGACCTTCTTCCAACTATTATGAATTTGATGGGTATTGATACTCCTTATGCCTTGGGTAAGGATTTATTCAACACTGACAGTGGTTATGCAGTTCTAAGGAACAGCTCGGTGATAACAGATAATTATATGTATCTTAGCAATACAAGAAAAGTATATGATATTAATACGGGTGAAATACTCGATGAATCAATATATGACAACGAAATTAAATCTCTTCAGCAAGAACTCTTTATATCAGATATAATTATACAGAAGAATGCTTTTGCAAAAATAGACTAAAGAAGGTACATCTCCTGAACGCTAAAGGACACACTTTTTTGGAAGTGTGTCCTTAATTCAACTTGTTGTGCTAGTATTTCGATAGCAGGAGTTCCGAGCTTAAGAGCTAATAAGCTGTTACGGGGCAAATCAATTCGCTTCGCTCAGGAGTTTTGCCTTATCCTCCACTTCGCTAACTAGCTCTAAAACTCTCCACAATGCTATCTCATACCTGGCGCAACAAGTAAATTTATATAATTTCTGTAAAATAGTTTTCTTATGCGTTATGTGTATGTATGACATGCTTCAAGGCACTCTTCAGGAGACTTATTTGCTCTTTATGAACTTTATTTATTTCTTCGTGTTGTCGTTCATTTATTTCGAAGTTGTTCTGCTGTATTTCAGCAATTAATTTAAACTTATTATCCATACGCTCGAGTAATATGGTATTCTTATTCACTTTATCCCCGAGATTATCAAACCTAGCTTCCAGATTATCGAATCTACCTTCCAGATTATCAACCTTTGTATTTATCTCCTGCCTAAACTCGCTGAACTCCCCATACATTTTTTCAAGTAAATTTAAAACCTTCTCTTCCATACGCAACACTCTCCCTGTGTGGAAAATTATATCATTAAAAAATAACATTTATAATAAAAAATTTTCATAATTTTCCACAAAAACATTCCTTATCTAGTTGTTGGCTATTTCAATTGCTTACCGTACATAGTCCAAAATCCTTTCAATAACTACTTCCTTGCACATCCGTACTGCTTCAAAGTCCATATTCGGCACATAATACGACTCGAGTTCATTGTGTAATGATTTAGCTTTACTCAAAGTATACACAGCTCTTTCCAGAAGTGTATCAAATTCTTTCCTGTTATACTGAATAACTTCATTATATTTTTCCAAAATGTTCTTATCCGCGTATTCATCAAGGTCAAGAGTCATATAAATATCTGCATCTAGGTTATGATAAGAATTAGATGTCATAAATGATACTGTCAATTCCGGGATAATGATATGTTCCAATTTTTCAGGATTTAATGCACAGTAGAAACACTCTACATCCAATCCTCTTTCGACAGCCGCTTTCTTTATCTTGTTCAGAATTCTTTCACTGCTGCTGCCTTCTTCACATTTCAGAACATATACTTTGGAATTTACAAGTACTGTATCCAGATGGTTCTTAAGCCCGTCAGGCGTAATGGCACTTGCAAACAGGTTTCTTTGTTTTCCTTCCTTCTCAGAAATATCCATTCCATTCATAAGAGTCTTTTCAATATCATTTGCAATTATATTTATCTTTCCGTTGTTTTGAGCCATGTCAAATATAACTGAAGTATCCTCATATATGCTGGCAGCAGCCTTTAAGTACCTGTATGCCCTGGCAAAAGTCAATTTTATTTCCTCATTTATTACCTGAATTTTCTCCCTATACTTACTTATTCCCTCTTCATTCCAGTAATCTCCTAAATTTATGATTTCATCAACAGCTCCTGGAATTTTTGGATCCACTATATGCGGAGCAGTACCGTCTACAAGAGCTATACCAATTTGAGGTAATACAACTCCATCAAGACTGTCCGGATCGCTTGAACAATGCATATATTCAATATCATATCCTCTTTTTTTCATTTCATGGGCTATTTGTTCCATGAAGTTAGATTTTCCGGTTCCGGGTCCCCCTTTAATAATAAATATCCTCTGTGCATCATTCAAAGATAAAATATTGTGGAAAAAACTGTAAAATCCCAAAGATGTATTTCCGCCTGCGAACATATGTCTGGTTTTCCCTTTTGCCATACAAATCCTCCTTTATATTCAAATGATCATCCATCATTGCTCAGGTAAATATCAACTTTTTTCAAAATTTATTATTTACACAAATCTAATCATTATTTGAAATCTATTATCAGAATATGCTACCTTGGGGAATTTGTGAGGATGACAAAAATTAAAAGGCTTTGGAAATATCCAAAGCCGCTTTTCTATGGTTTTACTCTATTAAATAATCTAAGGTTTCTATTCTATTAAATAAATTGGCTCCTAAAAAATTGGCACCAGCTAAATTAACTTGTTGAGCCAGCTAATGAGACAGCATTTTTGAAAACTCTAGAGCTGTTTTTATTAGCATATAAGCTCGGAACTCCTACTATTGAAATGTTAGCACAACAAGCCGAACTTAATCTCCTTTGGCATAGGCGTCCAAGCACTCAGCAATTTTTTTTCGATTAAGCTTCCTGCCAATGATATTCAGCATCACACATCCGTCCTCCAAATTATCAAACAGCCGGTCATTTACAGTGCAGTTTACTGCAATAATGCAGTTATGTGACTTCACAAAGCCTTTTATGCGGGATATCTCACCGCATTCGCCGCAGGATGTCATATGCTCGATGCAACACTTGATACTTTCAATTGTATAAATTCCTTCCGGATATAGCCTTGTACTCTGAAAAATCATTGTGTGATCTGTATAAGTTCTGGTGTGCATTCGATTAACCGGTCTGACTTTCATCAGCTTTATTAAATCTTCATCCTTCAGCATGTGCGATGGTGTCGGAAAACACGGTATATCCTCATCAACGTCTATTCCTCTCACAATATCCATTATAATGGCTTTAGCCCTATTAATGTCAATTTGGGGCGGCATGTCCATTTTTGTCCACAGAATACAGCCCGTAACCGCAAGCTCAGACGCCAGTACAGAATGTTCTGCCTCATTAAACTTATCAACAGAGTGTGGGTCAACAGCTGTTATGCACATTCCAACACGACATCTGTCCTTAAGATCGGGACTGTTTATTACATCAAAAAAATCATCACCATTAAAAATTCCAGACGGCTCTACTATAATTCGGTCACATGTCTCACATAAATCTCTGATTATGTCATGAAATCCTGTTTTCATTGTGCAGCATATACAACCGCCTGCTATTTCCGTTACATTTCCGAACTCGCTTTTGAGAATAGCCGAGTCAACACCTGGCGCTCCAAATTCATTTTCCACAACTGCAAATTTAATATTTTTACGTTTAAGAAAATCACCGTATTTTTTAATAAATGTGGTTTTCCCCGCGCCTAAAAAACCGGTTACAAGGTCAATTTCCGTCATTTTGTATACTTCCCATACGTTTTAGCAATTTCTATCATGCGCTGTGCACGGTCAAACGTTGCGTTGGCTGGATATTCACAGCCGGTCGCAAGCATAAATCCTCCGCCTTTTGCCATAGCATCTATATGCGCACGGCATTGCGCATCCCATTCTTCATCCGTTCCAATAACAGCATTTGCAGGCGTAACGCATCCAATAAGTGTAGTGATGTCACCGTATTTCTTTTTGCACTCGGCAAAATCCTTACAGTCATCAGGTGGATATAAGAATGATATAGCCGCAGGCTGCATAGTCTCAATCTGCACATCAAAATAAATATTATTTCCGCAGTTGTGCACCATAGTAAGACAATTCTTTTGGCGAATTACCTCGGCAAGTTCACTTACGAACCCACCTTCCATTTCCAGCCACATCTTCTTCGACATGATCGAACCGGAAGCAAACAGTGTGTCAAGCATCACGGCATCAACACCGGTATCACACAGCGCAGCGACATACTCTTTAAGAGTTTCATTAATTTCCTTTGTCGCAGCCAGCACTGCATCCGGATCATCATAGATATCCATATACATGTCCTGCTGGTTGCGGAGCATGGAAAGTACACCAAGGGGACCAAATACAAATGCTACTACCGGTTTCTTACCTTTGAGTTCCTTAACAAGCCGTTTGCATACATCAATATGCATCATCATACGCTTTGAAGTGCGGTAATCAACTTTTTTGATTTTTGCATAGCCACTTATATCTTTAATAACGCAATCTGAATAATCTGGGTGTGCTGCCTCATTTTCGGGGTATATAATTTTCTGGCCCCATGCATCGCACTCAATAGACAAATCAATAAGAGTAACAACACAATCAATGTCAAACTGCTCTGTTGATTTGATAAATGCCTCCGCACAAATCTCTGCATCTGTTGACCACTGTTGATATGTTGCATTTACCAACTTTCTGGTAATACCGGCCAGAATCGGATAAACCGGTACTCTGTCCGCTTCCTTGTGTGACAATGCCGCTACAACACGTTCATATGAATTCATAAGTACATCTCCCCATTTCTTGTTAAGTCATAATACATTATCCTGGTTATTATTAGCACTGCAAATTTCGACACAATAAGATTCTATATGACTTCAAGAAATAGTTCTTGTAATTTTATAATAATTTTATAACAAATTTATTTTGATAACTTTCCAGATACTCATACTCTCGCTTAATTAGCGCTGTTGACAACTCATATATCCTACTGCTTAATTACGGTTGTCAAACTAACAGCGATAAAAGCAAAAAAACATCCAAGCGGAAAATATATCAACAAATATACTCTTAACAAACACACTTATTCCCAGATAAATTTACCGTTTTTCAATAAAATATCCGTAGTAGACGGACATATGATATCTGCCAGTTCCTCAAGGTTTTTTCTGCTTCCCACACCGCACAATACTCCTACAGCCAGACCCGCACCGCTGTTTTTGGCAAACATCATATCTGAGGGTGTATCACCTATTACTGCCACTTCCTCGGGTCTCAACCTGCATTTTTCACAAAAGGCAAACATAAGGTCAGGATGGGGCTTGCTTTTTACAATTCCGTCATCTCCTCCGATAAAATCAAAGTAATCCAGTATACCTAACTTTTCCATGCAATACTGTGCTGAATCAATAATATCTGCAGTAGCAATACCTATATATAGACCTTTTCTTCTTAAACTCTCCAGCAATTTATTGATATCACCTACAGGTTTTATGTTCTCACTATATTTAATCATTAGCTGTTTCATCAAAACGGCTATTTTTTCATATGTATCTTTACCGGGGGAGTATTTGACTCCGTATTTCCCCAGTATGTCAGTAAAGACTTTATTAATATCATCCATAGTTCCATGTGCCGCTATTCCGTCGGGATCAATGCTATTACATGAAATCCCCATTGCTTCAAGCAATTCATTTCTAAGTACATTATGTCTGTCATCAATTCCGCATAATTTTAGCACCTCTTCAATGAAGTTACAAGTTACAGGTATCCATATGGAATTAAAGTCTAAAAGTGTACCATCCTTGTCAAATAAAACACCTCTAATGCCCACTAAATTTTCCTCCTGCATTTTTTTCGTTTTCAATTATGAGAGCTCTTTTTATCTTGTCTGTACCAAATTTATTTCTGATTTTATCAATGGTTTTTTCGAGATTCTCCTCTTTTCTCCTGTCATATTCACCCGATTCTTTGACAAAACCCAGCAATGGCAGCTGCTCAGCATATCCCTCATCAAAATTACTGATTCCTATTCCCAGCAGTCTTACAGGACGCCTTGGATTCCAATTTTCTTCAAGAATGTCTGCACCTGTTTTATAAATGTCTTTGGTAAGATATGTCGGCTGTATGGATTTTTGTCTGGTTATTGTATGAAAATCTCCATATTTTATTGTTATGGAAACGGTTCTTCCTTTGTAACCATATCTTCTTGCTTCCGCTCCAACTTCCTCGGCAAGTTTCAATAAAACTGTCCTTGCACTTTCTAAATCAACAATATCCCTGGGTAATGTAGTTGAGCGGCTGATAGACTTGCTACTCCTTTGAGGTTGTTCGGAAACCGGAGACAAATCAATGCCGTTAGCCAATCTATACAGTTCATCTCCATACTTCCCGAATTTCTTCACCAGTAGATCTCTATTGCTCTTTGCTATATCGCCTATTGTATAAATTCCCATGTTATTTAGTTTTTCTTCGGTTTTCTTACCTATTCCGTACATTTGCCGTATGGGAAGAGGCCAGATCTTCTCCTTGACATCATCTACCCAGACCTCGGTTATTCCCATTGGTTTCCTAAATTCAGATGCCATTTTAGCCAGGAACTTATTTTCAGAGATTCCTATTGAACACCATAATCCAAGTTTATCATATATATCATTCATTATCTTTTTGGCAATTTCAACAGGTTCTCCAAAAAGTGAGGTGCAACCAGTCAAATCTATCCATGCTTCATCAATACTGTTTTGTTGGATAACAGGAGAGTATTTTGACAATATATCCATAACTTCTCTTGATTTTTTCTCATAAAAATTATGATCGGGAGGAACGAGAATAATGCCGGGACAAAGTTTTTTAGCTTCGTGTACAAGCATTGTAGTCTTAACTCCGAATTCCCTCGCTTCATAATTTGCAGCTAATATTATTCCCGACCGGCATTTAGGATCTCCGGCAACCGCGGCAGGCTTGCCTTTCAGCTCAGGCGTTCTTGATGTTTCACAGCTGATAAAAAAAGCGTTCATGTCAACAAGAAAAATTATTCTTTTTCTCGTATTTTCCAATTTATCCATTTTTCAAGATCCACACCTTTTACACACTTCGACGGTTGCCATCTATTTCAACGGCATCTTTATAACTGTTATATGTGAAGTCGTCAAAACAAACTATTTTCACCCATTCAAAGCTTTCATCATTTTCAAGGAATTTATTTATTTCTCCTACCGCAATGCAAGCTGCCCTCATTACAGGAAAACGATATGCCCCTGTGCTGATAGACGGAAATGCTATGGTCTTTAAGTTATAACTTTTAGCAAGCATAAGAGAATTCCTGTAACATGAAGCAAGCATTTCATCCTCCCTGAAGTTTCCCCCGCGCCATACAGGTCCTACTGTATGTATTACGTATTTTGCAGTGAGTCTATATCCTTTTGTAATTTTAGCCTCACCTGTATTACAACCGTTTAGCTTTCTACACTCTTCAAGCAGTTCCGGACCGGCTGCACGGTGTATTGCTCCGTCGACCCCGCCTCCACCAAGCAGTGAATTGTTAGCTGCATTCACAATTGCATCCGCTTCTATTTTAGTTATGTCACCTTTAATAATTATCAGGCGTTCCACGAAACATGTCTCCTTACACTATGGTTATATTATATGTTCTATTTTTAGCTATTTCAATATTTATGCCGTTTCAATGGTCGCAGCATCATGCAGTCCCAGTTCTTCTATAGCCATTTCCCTGAGTTTGTATTTCTGTATTTTGCCACTTGCAGTCATGGGGAATGAATCCATAAACTTAACATATCTGGGTGTTTTATGTCTTGCCATATGTGTTCTAACATATTCCTTAACTTCATCTTCCGTCAACACCGCATCATCCTTGAGAATGATACAGGCCATAATTTCTTCCCCATATTCCTTACTTGGCACTCCAATAACCTGCACATTCTTTATTGCTTTGTGGGTATATAAAAACTCTTCTATTTCTTTTGGATATATATTCTCTCCACCTCTTATTATCATATCCTTTATGCGCCCGGTTATTTTGAAATAGCCGTTTTCATCCATAGTTGCAAGGTCTCCTGTATGCAACCATCCATCTTTATCAATAGCCTGGGCAGTTGCTTCAGGCATTTTGTAATATCCTTTCATCACGTTATATCCTCTGACTACAAACTCACCAGGTGTACCTGGCGGTACATCTTTTCCGGTTTCAGGATTAACCACTTTACATTCAATAAACGGCAATGCCCTACCTACAGTTGAAACTCTCAGTTCTATACTGTCATCTACTCTTGTCTGAGTACAAACAGGCGATGCTTCTGTCTGGCCATAAGCAATAGTAATTTCCTTCGCACCCATCAATTCAACAACCTGCTTCATAACCTTAATAGGACATGGAGATCCAGCCATTATACCTGTTCTCAGTTTGGGGAACTTGAACCTTGAAAATTCCTTGTGTTCAAGCATTGCAATAAACATCGTAGGAACCCCATGAACCGCCGTACACTCTTCATTTTGTAAAATTTCCATAACCTTAAGAGGGCTGAAATAATCTACGCCAACAATTGTTGTACCATGTGTTACACATGCCATAATCCCCAGGACGCATCCAAAGCAGTGGAAGAAAGGCACAGGAATGCAAAGTTTGTCCTCATGAGTCAGTTTCATGCAGTCACCTATGCTCTTTCCGTTATTCACAATATTATAATGAGTCAACATTACTCCCTTAGGAAAACCTGTAGTACCCGACGTATATTGCATGTTTATGACATCGTGAATATCAAGACTCTTTTGGATATTCATCAACTGCTCATCAGTCACACTCTTTGCCATCTCATAAAGATCGCTCCAGTTATACATCCCCGGATGGTTCTTATCGCCAATGTAAATCACGTTCTTTAAGAAAGGCAACTTTTCCGAATTTAGTTTGCCAGGCTCTGAATTTTTCAACTCAGGACACAGTTCATTTATTATATCTACATAATTGCTGTCCTTAAACCCATCAATTAGGATAAGAGTGGTTGAGTCTGACTGTCTCAACAGATATTCAAGCTCGAAAATTTTATAATTTGTATTTACAGTTACCAGTACTGCACCTATTTTAGCTGTTGCAAACTGTGCAAGAATCCATTCGGGGTAATTAGTTGCCCAAATTGCAACATGATCTCCTTTCTTTATTCCCATAGCTATAAAGCCTTTTGCAACTTCATTGCATAAATCTCTTAACTGTGAATAGGTCTTTCTAAACGGCCTGTCGGTATACACTACAGCTTCATGATCAGGATACTGGTCAGCTATATTATCAAGCAGATCACCTATGGTAACTTTCATTAACTCTTCCATTTTAACCCTCCATATAATTTATAATATTTATAAATAAATTCATAGTATTAAGATCAAGCTTATTATTTAAACTTAGTCTGTATATCATATAAAAAAATAAAATATAATTAAAAAACCTCTCATCTCCTCTGAGGAGACGAAAGGTTTATCTTCCGCGGTACCACTCCAGTTAATACATTACACGTTAATTAAACGTGCTGTATTCACTCATCCTTTAACCCTTTAACGGGGGAAACCGTTCAGGCCTACTGAATTAAAAACTAATAAATATTAGAATCAATTAACACACTTCAGCCCGAAAACTCATTGGGCGAGCTTCATCAGAATAACCACTGACTTTCACCAACCGTCAGCTCTCTTCAGGTTATTGTCCTGACTACTATTCCCCTTCATCATCTTTGCCATATATAATTTTGTATTGTGTACATTAAGAATAAAAATATTATATATGATGAATTATATAATCCTCCATTTAAAAGTAATGTTACTATGAAATTATATGTAGTGTCAATACTATTTTTTCCTTTTATGCCTATTCATTTTCCAGTTTAAAATCATGAATTGAGATTATTCATTAATTCTTCCTTTACGGCCCCTTTCGGAACTTATTCCCGATAGCCGCAACGTGGCACTTTAAAAATTAAAGCTCTCTTTGTTTTTTTGCGCTTCTGCATGTTTTCTGTATGTTTGTGGGGCAAACTATTGTCAGGTGAAACCGCAACGCAGCATAAAATATGACATTTCCTCTTGCAATATTTTCAAAATATCATCATAATATTAGATAATTTATATAAAAATATGAAAAATTAATCAAACTATAATGTGTACAATAATGTATCCTGAAAATGAGCACATTTGAGGAAAAGTTGGTTTTAAGACTTTTGACGCTGACTTTTGGCAGTAGTTGTTCAGTTGTCATCTGCTGTTAACGTTACTTTAACAAGCTACTAAATTTTATGGCAGGGGGTATGCATAATATGAAAAAGAGTGAAAATAATAAGAAATTTTCTGTAAAAGAGTATTCTATCAATGTTTTAAATTATATGGCTCAAGGCCTTTTTTCCTCACTTATAATCGGTCTTATCCTAAAACAGGTTGGGGATTATGCCGGAATTTCTCTTTTGTCACAGATGGGAAAATTCGCTCAGTTTTTGATGGGCCCAGCTATTGGAGCTGCAGTGGCATACGGAGTAAAAGCACCTGCTCTGGCCGTCTTTTCATCCCTTATTACAGGAGCAATAGGTGCTAATACAATAATTCTTACTGAGGCAAGTACATATTCAATACAAATCGGCGAGCCTGTAGGTGCATTAATTGCCGGGCTTATAGGTGCTGAAATAGGAAGACTTATCAATGGAAAAACCAAGCTCAATATTATATTGGTTCCCGCCTCTACCATAATTGCAGGAGGACTTGCAGGTACCTTTATCAGTCCCGTTATGTCCTCAGTAATGACTGCTCTTGGACAGATGATCAATTATGCTACAGAGCTTCAACCTATTCCAATGGGTATAATTGTATCTACTATTATGGGAATGATACTGACTGCCCCAATCAGCAGTGCTGCTATAGCTATATCACTAAAATTGAGCGGCCTTGCTGCCGGAGCTGCTACTGTAGGGTGCTGTGCCCAGATGGTCGGATTTGCTGTTGCCAGCTTCAGAGAAAACAAATTCGGTGGGTTGATCTCTCAAGGTCTTGGAACTTCCATGCTGCAGGTTCCGAACATTGTTAAAAATCCGCTGATATGGATTCCACCTACACTGACCAGTGCAATTTTAGGTCCTATTGCTTCTGCTGTTTTTAAAATGAGAAGTAATCCTACCGGAGCAGGTATGGGTACCAGCGGGCTGGTAGGGCAGTTTGCAACAATAGAAACTATGGGCTTAAGTTCCCTGCCTGCTATAATTCTTCTTCATTTTATAGCACCGGCAGTATTGACTCTAATTTTCTCGGAAATTATGCGTAAAAAGGGATGGATTAAGTATGGAGATATGAAATTGGATGTTTAAATATATAACTGGTTTTTCTGTTATTTACATTTAGTTATAAAGCCAGGTATTTTGCATACTTCAGGAGGACATATTTTGTCCTCTTAAAATTTATCCTGAGTTTTTATATTATGCAGCATACATTTTATATATCATGTTTTTTAACTTATTAACCTTTACTTCAAGGGTACTCTGTAAAATGGATATTTATAGTCTTGTGATGATGGATTCATTTTTATTTCACGAAATTTTTATTTCGCTATACTCTCTTTATACTCAATCAGGTTAAAGCTCAAAAAAAGCCCTGAACAGGGCTTTTTTACGGGCTCTTAATATATGCTTGATTCTCTTTAGGGTGAATCGCTGCCCTCAAAACTATTTGCTATCTCTCCTGAAGCACTAACTAATCCACCAAGCATTGCATCCTTAAATTCATCATTGGCATCTATTTTCCAGCTGTTTTCATTTCTGGATAGTTTGATGTCAATAGTCGATGTTTTCATTTCGTTGTCATCTCTTTTTAATAAATCTGTAAATACCTGTTTTGCCTCTGCCATCATCTCTTCTTCACTTTTTGCATCACTTTCAGAAAACGCATAACTTAACGCAATTGCCACTACCTGCTGTAAATATTCATCTAAAACAGTAGCCATATCAATATTTGTTATTTCAGTTTTTACCGTAGCAGTATCTCCATCTTTGCTGGAAGATATAACCTTAAAATTCAATTTGCTTAATAAGAGCCTGGCGTCTTCATCATCGTCTATCAATTTGTCATCCGATGAACCGCTTATAAATAATTCATCATAAGCAAAATATTTTTGAGCCGTGTTCTCATCTAGATTTTTAACAGCATTTAAAGCGTTGGTTACTGCTTGCTCTGGTGTTTCACTACTGCTCCCGCATGCTGTGAATGTAAAAGACAAAAGCAACACAAAAGCAATAAATATACAAGTTTTTTTACTCATTCGACAAAAACTCCTTTCTTTTGATACTTTTCTATAGTACCAGATATCGAAAGGAGGCGCAATTTTATTTTCAAATAATGTTTCACCCATTTATGAAAGAGATAATGGATAATCTTTAAACTAAAAAGCCAATCTTGCTATTAAGCTGGAAAAAGCCAAACTACAAGCGCAAACCCATTCACCCACAATGAATATGATGTATATGATGTGGAAATATTTGCAGGAACATGCTGCAATAAAAACAAAAGACCGGAAGAGCAAAGACACATCATCCAAGCTTTTGTTAAAAAAATAATCGTGTACGATGACAAAGTTGACATCGACACGATTGTGACTTTTAATGGTGGAGCTAAAGGGATTTGAACCCTCGACTTCCACACTGCCAGTGTGGCACTCTCCCGCTGAGTTATAGCCCCATACTGCAAGATTATATAGTTTTTCCAAAATGTTAAATAAACTTCTCTTCTATACTTTCTAGTATTTTCAGTAAATCTCTTACTAAATTAAATTTCTTTCATATACAACTTTTAGACACATGTTTATTTTAATATAAGCTTACGTGCTCCGTCAAGAACAATTTGCTGTCATTCATTCCATATGAATAATCTCTGTTGTATAATCAACCAGTACAACCCTGCCATCATTCTCAACAAAGTTGACAATACTGTTTATCATGCTGTCTGCATGCCCTGAATTGTTCGAGACGCAGGCTATGCCAATAACTGCGTTTTTCCATTTGTCATTGAGATCTATCTCTGCTGCTGATGCATTAAATCTCGATTTAATTCTTTCAATTATACTTTTTACAATATGCCTCTTATCTTTCAGGGAAAAGGCACAATCAATTGCCAAAAAAATTCTGCAGGCACCGATTACCATAGTATCACCTCATTTATTCACAAATACTGAGTCAACTTGTTGTGTTTAAGTCAATTTGGCATGTCAGTACTTCAACAGCAGGAGCTCCCGGCTAAAGTTACGAGCTTAAGAGTTAATAAGCTCGTTACGTGGCAAATCAATTCACATATGTTAAGGATACTTCCTTTAACACGGGGAGTGCAGAGGGATTCCCCTTGCAGGTTTGGAGGCGGCTCAATAAGCTTGCAACCGCTGAAGTTAGAAGAAGTTCCCTATGGCATAAAAATTACTAGCAGTTTTACTCAAGCAATTAGCATTATCCCCCAGTTCGATTTCTGGCTCTAAAGCTCTTCACAACGCTATCTCATCACCAGGTACAATGAGTTAATCTATGCTTTTAGTCATTAAAACATGTGGTATGCCGGCCTCCATAAACTCGCCCGAATGTTGTGCATACCCTAATTTAGCATAAAACTCCTTTACCTCTTGCATAGCATGCAGTTTTAATTTCTTTATTCCTTTCTTTCTTGCTGTTGTTTCCAAAGCACCGACAACAACTTTGCCAAGTCCCAACATACGAAACTCAGGTTTGACACAAATCCTTTCCAATTTTGCAGTATCGCCTATAATTCGTAATCTTCCTGTTGCAGCAGGTTGGTTATTATAATATACAATAATATGTTCCGAAGATTTATCATATTCATCAAGCTCATCTTCCAATGATATCCCTTTTTCTTCAACAAATACAAGTTTCCTTATTTCAAAGACATTATCCAGATCCTCTTTTTCAACAGCGTTTTTAATTTCAATTATATGTTTATTATCCATGTATTTATACTCCTAAACTTATACAATACTCATGATGCAATTTAAATTTTAATTCTAATATAATACATGTTACATTAATTAGCAATAAAGTGTTATACTGAAGAATATTAAAGCAGGAAATCTAAATCAAAAAATTAAAAGCAGTTATTACTTTCTGTAAAAGAAAAATAAAGTAAAAAATAGTAAGACAAGTATAAACCAATATAAATAGGACAATGGCAGTTAATTGAATATAATTATTAGTATAATACTTATTATAATACTCTGTATTTGGAAGGAGAACTTTTATGGCATTTGACGGAATAGTTGTAAAATCTGTAGTTGAGGAATTAAAAGAAAAACTTAAGGGTGGCCGGATAGATAAGATTTTTCAACCCGAGAAGGATGAAATAATCCTCCAGGTGAGGTCTATCGGCCAGAACTTTAAACTTATATTAAGCGCTAATGCAAGTTATCCCAGAATTCATCTGACCGATTATACAAAAGATAATCCTGCCAATCCTCCTGTATTCTGCATGGTTCTTAGAAAACATTTGTCGGGGGGAAAAATACTTGATATAAATTTTCATGATTTTGAAAGGATAGTAAATCTTGAAGTTGAATCAATTAACGAACTAGGTGATATTTCCACGAAAAAGCTCATCATTGAGATAATGGGACGTCATAGCAATATAATACTTGTCAATGATGAGAACAGGATCATTGATGCCATTAAGCATGTGGATAATGAAATAAGCAGTGTTAGAGAGGTTATGCCTGCAAGGCCATATAGACTCCCCCCTTCCCAGGATAAGATAAGCCCGGCTGAGATAAATATTCAATCCTTGTTAGAAAATGCAGCTAAAGCTAGCAATACATCAATTGAGAAATTTCTACTCAACAGTATAAAAGGCTTTAGCCCTTTACTGTGCAGGGAAATATGCTATCTTGCAGATATTGATGGAAAAAAGCCTGTTGAATACCTGCCGGCCGAGTCTGTCAACAGGCTTGAAGCCGTATTGCAAAATATTATAAACCGTATTAATACATCTGACTTTGAACCATGTATTGCATTTGAAGATGAAAACTACGACAATCCTGTTGACTTTCACTGTATTCGTCTCCATCAGTACAAATATGTGAAGGCATTGCCATCTATAAGTGCCGTACTGAATGAGTTTTATACTATAAAAGACGCTTATGAAAGGCTGAAGCAAAAAAAGTCAGACCTCGTGAAAGTCATTCACACAAATATAGACCGCTGCAAAAAAAAGATTTCATTGCAACAGGAAAAGCTCAGGGAAGTTGCTGACAGGGAGAACTTAAAACTATATGGGGAGCTTATTACCGCAAATATTTATAACATACCCAAAAATGCCAGAAGCGTTTCCCTTCTTAACTACTATAGCGATGAAGGTGAATACATAGATATTCCTCTTGATGAAAACCTTTCCCCGCAGGAAAACGCTCAAAGATACTTCAAGCAGTATTCTAAATCCAAAAAAGCTTATGCATCTACCAGCATTCAGTTGGAGGAAAGTTTAAAAGAACTGGAATATCTTGAAAGTATGTCACAGCTTCTGGATGACTGCACTACTGTCCAGGAAATAAATGAGATAAGACAGGAACTTGCAGAGCAGGGTTATATAACAATCAGGAAAAGGAACGAATCCAAAAAACAGGACACTCCTTCAAAACCGCTGCGTTGCAAATCTTCTGACGGTTATTATATTTATGTAGGAAAAAACAATAAGCAAAATGATTTGCTGACTTTAAAAACTGCCCAAACCAACGATATATGGCTGCATACAAAGAATATACCGGGCTCACACGTTATAATAAAGAAGCATACCCGTGAAGAAGTACCTTCAACTACCTTGCTTGAAGCTGCAATGTTGGCAGCATATTACAGCAAGGCAAAGATGTCCGCCAATGTGCCGGTTGACTATACTACAGTAAAAAATGTAAAGAAACCAAACGGCGCAAAGCCCGGTATGGTAATATATGAAAACTACAAGACCATTATTGTAACACCTGAAAAGGATAAAATCAGCAAATTGCTGGACAATCAGTAAATTTAAGTTATCTCATTATCTGTCAGAACAAATTATGTTAAAAACAATATAAAAACATGGAGAGGCATTTCGGCCACCTGTTGATATTTGAATACAAATAATGTAATATAAAAGGAAAGTTACGGGAAGAGGTGTTTATTATGTTTTCACAGAAAGTTATTGATAGTTTGAGCAGATCCTCATGGATCAGAGCAATGTTTGAAGAAGGTGAAAAGTTAAGAAAAATATATGGACCTGATAAAGTATTTGATTACAGTATTGGTAACCCTGAAATGGAACCACCTCTGGCTGTCAGAGAATCTATTAAAAGAATCGCACTGTCAGATATGCCCGGTCAACACCGTTACATGAGCAATGCCGGTTATCAGGAAGTAAGGGAAAGAATTGCACAATACATAAACAAGGAAAACGGCGTCTCTCTGACTGCTCAACATATTGTTATGACCTGCGGAGCAGCCGGTGGCCTGAATGTGGTTTTAAAGGCTCTCTTAAACCCTGGAGAAGAGGTTATTGTGCTGTCTCCCTATTTCGTGGAATATCTTTATTATATCGATAACCACGGTGGGGTACCGGTAATTGTACCAACAGATCCCGAGACATTTCAGCCTGATCTCGAAGCTATAGAAAGGAACATCACCAATCGTACAAAAGCTATAATCATTAATACTCCCAATAACCCTACAGGGGTTGTATACAATGAGACTGTACTGAAGAATATTTCTCAGCTTTTGGAATCAAAAGAAAAAGAATTTGGTACAAACATTTATGTCATTTCTGATGAGCCTTACGCTAAAATTGTATATGATGGTGTAAAAGTTCCGTCTATCCTTAAAATATTTAAAAATTCTGTTGTTGTTAACTCCTTTAGCAAGTCCCATGCTCTGCCGGGAGAAAGAATAGGTTACATAGCGGTCAGCAGTACTATGGATAACTGGGGTACGCTGGTTAATGCATTGGTTTTCTGCAACAGGACTCTAGGATTTGTAAATGCTCCTGCACTGTTCCAGAAAGTTATTGCAGAAACTCTTGATGCAGCCGTAGACATTGTGGCATACAAAAAGCGCCGTGATATTCTCTATAACCATCTGATAAACCTGGGATTCTCCTGTATAAAACCAGAAGGAGGATTTTATCTTTTCCCTAAGGCTTTTGTTGACGATGATGTTGAGTTTAAGAACCATGCATTAAAGTACAACATCCTTATTGTGCCGGGTCAGGGATTCGGTTGGAAAGGCCATTTCCGTCTTTCCTATTGCATTGATATAAAAGTGATTGAAAATTCATTGCCGGCATGGGAAGCATTGGCAAAACAGTTTAAATAGTGCTAATGGCTACATGCTGACAGACTAATTTACTAACGTCTTAATGTCAGATCGGGTAAATTGGCAAATAAGCTAAAAGACAAAATAAAAAATGCATCTGTAATTACGTCATATTAACAAGATGTTATTATTTTTTCCAAGTTACTATCAAGTAACTATATAGATATTTTTTGTAGTTTTTGTTAATGCTATGTTATTACTACAGATGTTATATAAAAAATGCAGACAATCATGAATAAGCAATATGTAAATAGTAAAACAAACTGGATAAACTAAAACGGGGAAAATTTGTACGGACTGTACGAATTTTACCCCGTTTTAATTTTGTTTAATCTATTGATTTCACCACAAGCATTAAACCACTTGTTATGGACACCTCTGCCCTGTCACAGATGAATCTGTTACTTATACCCCAGGTTGAACCCATTTCAATGGTTGCATTCTGAAGTGGATAGTATAATCCTTTTGTAGTTACACCTTCAACCTTTTCAGTGATGGGGATAAGAGAAACATTAGTATTACTATTGCCCTCCAATACGATTCTGTCATTAATGAGGGTTATTTCGTTGTTTTCATCAACTATTAAACCTTTTACTCCTCTATCCAGCATCTTTCTGAGAAGCATAACATTTGCAAGAGAGTGATCTGCCCGCGAACCAAGGGCTCCTATTAATACAATAAAGTCACAGCCTTTTTCCATAGCATGTTCCACGGTGAGTTCCGAGTCAGTCATATCTTTCTTTGGGGGAAACTTCAATATCTCAATGTCCATTTTATTGAAGTACGAAAAATCATCTTCCTTTAGTGAATCAAAATCACCTAACAGGACATCGGGCTTTAGCCCCAGCTTTTTTGCATGAGTTGCTCCTCCGTCTGCACAGATTATTAAATCAGCGTTTTTTACATATTTCTCATAGTATAAATAATTTTCAATTCTTCCGTTGCAAATAATAATTGCCTTCATAGCTTATTTTTAGCCTCGCCCTGCGTATTAGCCCTTCCATGCAAGATCTTTCAGATCCTTTATTATTTTTGCCGTATCAGGAGCGTTGTATACTGTGGAGCCTGCAACAATGACATTTGCTCCCGCTTCAGTAATTTTGTAAATATTTCCGAGATCAATTCCGCCGTCAACTTCAATATCTGTTTTTAGGCCCTTTGCATCTATCATCCTTTTCAAGTCTCTTACCTTTTCCACCATCGGATTCAGGAAAGCCTGTCCTCCAAAACCAGGGTTCACTGTCATTATAAGTACCATATCCACATCTTCTAGCACCCATTCAACACTGGATAAAGGTGTAGCGGGGTTTAAAGCAACAGCAGCTTTTATGTTCCTCTGTTTTATTTTCTGTATTGTTCTGTTTAGATGGTACACACATTCCGTATGAACAGTAATGATATCTGCTCCCGCATCTACAAAGCTGTCAATATAGTCATCAGGATTTTCTATCATGAGATGTACATCAAACCCTAACGAAGTAACAGGTCTGAGTTTTTTTACAACCGGTGGACCTAAAGTAATGTTGGGAACAAAATGCCCATCCATAACATCTATATGAACCAAATCTGCTCCGGCATTCTCTATTTTCCTGATTTCATCTCCAAGACATGAAAAATCTGCTGATAATATTGATGGTGCTATTTTAATCATTTGACCACATCCTTTAGTTTTTTTATAACTTATTATTAATATAACTTATTGTGCTAGTATTTCGTTAGTAGGAGTTCCGGGCTTATGAGCTAATAAAAACAGCTCTAAAGCTCTACACAATGCTATCTCATTACCTAACACAACAAGTTAATATATAAATTTTCCTATAGTTACTTCAGTCAATATTGTTTTTGCTGTTTTAAACTGTTATATAATGAAATATAACGCTCGTACCTTCCTTTATCAATTAAACCTTTGCTCACAGCTTCCTTAATACCGCACTGTGGTTCGTTGATATGACTGCAGTGTGTAAACCTGCAGCCATCCGTATAGCTTTCAAATTCTCGATAGTAAAGCGCCAGTTCATCATATTTTATATTTGCTATCCCAAGGGAACTAAAACCCGGCGTGTCCACCAGATAACCGTCTGTTTCCACCCTGACCAATTCAGCGTGACGGGTAGTGTGTTTCCCACGTTCTATTTTGTCACTGATCCTGCCGGTTTTCATGACCTGTGAGTTTATAATTTTGTTTAGTATAGTCGACTTTCCCACTCCTGACTGGCCGGCAAGTACTGAAATTCTCCCATTAAGACTTTTTTTCAACTGGTCAAGACCGTCTCCGGTTTTTGAGCTTGAAAGTATGACTGAATATCCAGCCTTTGAATATGCTTCATATATTTCGCTATATTCCTCATCTGTAACTAGGTCAATTTTATTGATACATACAATCGCATCAATATTTTGATGTTCAGCCATAACAAGCAATTTATCTAGCAACAATAAATCAGGTGCCGGTGATCTTATGGATATGACAACTATTACCTGGTTAACATTTGCCACAGCCGGTCTGATAAGTTGTGACTGCCTATCATGAATTTTGTCTATACTACCTTTTTTATAACCCTCATCAATAATTGTGAAGGATACTATGTCTCCCGGCAAAGGCGTTATTTCGTCTTTTCTGAATATACCTCTTGCTTTGCACTCATAGATCTCATCATCAGTTCGTACATAATAGAAACCACCAATACCTTTTATTATTATGCCTGATGGCAAACTTTCAACCTCCCCTATTGCTTATCTTTAGTCCAGTCTAATATCTGCAGTATATACATCATCCAGTTTTATGTGTAAATTAGTATATCCGCTCTCAGGCACTTCTACAGGTACTGTCAGAGGAAAATCGCTTTTTTTCATAGTTTTATTAACCAATACTTTTGTTTCATTAGTATCTGAAGGAGTAGCCTCCACATAAACATTTATTTCATCGCCAAATTTGTCGGGTTCACTAAGTACAATTGGCTGATAGACAGTCTTTCTGCTTATATTTCTTTCTTCATTATTGTTATTATTATCATTATTGTTGTTACCACCATCTTCATTATTGCCGCTATCATTTCTTTCGCTGGGTTCATCGTTCTGATTAATTGTTATTTCAAACTCTATATCAACTGCAGTCCCTTCCTCAACACTCATCCCTCCTATAGGGAACTGCCGTACAACCTTATCTACAGCACTGCTTACATTTTCCGGTGTAACCTTACCTATTTTGAGCTTTGCATTATATAATTCATTCTGTACCTGGTTGTATGTCTTACCAGTCAAATCCGGGACTATAACCATTTCAAGTTTCGGACCGATACTCCTAACTATTGTAACAACAGTATCAGGACTTACCCCGCCATCTTCCGGACCTGGTTCTGTTCGTATTACAAATCCATTAGGTACGTCATCACTATTCTCTTCTACTACATTTGTTTTTAGATTTAGTTCATTTACAATATAAGTCTCAACTTTTCTGTAATCTTCGTTCCTAAAGTCAGGTATCTCTATAAGATGGGGACCTTTACTTACATCAAAAACAACTTTGTTGGCTCCGCCGACCTTGAATTCAGTACCGGCTGGAACATCTTGCCTTACAATTATACCTTCACCGTACTCATCATTGAATACCAGGTTCTCTTCTGCAATTATATTATATCTTTCCAATTGGGCTTTAACGTCTTCAAAATTTTTACCAACATAATCTTCAAGTACGAAATCTTTTTCCTTTTCGTCAGAAAATATATTATTAAAGACCAAAACAACAAAAACAAGCATTATAACAACAGAAGTTGCTACAGCAAGCCAAATAGCAATTTTATCTTTGCCTGCATTCTTTTTTGTTGACTTGTTACCCTTTATATGCGTTTCCTCCTTTTCCCTTACCAATCTCTTTTCGCCAAGGCTGTTTATTCTTACAGTAGGGCTGTCATCATCGCCGCGGTACCTTACAAACCCGCCTTCAGGTTCACTTAAAACATGGTTAAGATCGGACAGCATTTCCGACGCGCTCTGATATCTGCTATTCTGCTCCTTTGTTATAGCCTTTACAATTATGTCATTTATACCACGAGGTATTTGGGGATTAATTTCAATCGGCTGGACTGCCTGACTCTGAATATGCTTAAGAGCAATAGCCACAGGAGTATCGCCATTAAACGGTGTTCTCCCCGTAACCATCTCATACATAACAATGCCAAGTGAATACAAGTCAGATTTCTCGTCCACATATCCTCCCCGGGCTTGTTCCGGTGAAAAATAATGAACTGACCCTATAGTGTTTCCTACCATAGTAATAGTTGAAGACGATACTGCTTTTGCAATACCAAAATCAGTAACTTTTGCAATGCCTTCTTTGGTAATGAGAATATTATGAGGTTTAATATCTCTGTGCACTATATGATTTCTATGCGCCTGTTCAAGAGCTGAACATATCTGTATAGCAATATTTGTAGCCTCTCTCCATGAGAGAGTGCCATTTTGAGTTATATATTCCTTTAATGTAATTCCATTTATATATTCCATTACAATATAATGGATTCCATTCTCGTTTCCCACATCGTATATTGATACTATATTTGGATGAGACAGACTTGCAGCGGCTTGTGCTTCTGCCTGAAACCTTTTTACAAACTCTTCATCACTTGTAAACTCCGGTCTTAAAATTTTAACAGCTACATATCTATTCAACAGCGTACACTTTGCTTTATAAACTATAGCCATTCCACCGCCGCCAATTTTTTCAATTAGCTTATATCTGCCTCCCAGAACTTGTGTCTCCATATATAAAACACCTCGATTCAACATTCCACGGATTATGACTTAAATTCAGGGCACTTAATTCTTAATTACAATGACTGTTATATTATCCTCTCCACCATTATCATTTGCTTTTCTTACAAGAGTGTCACATGCAATCTCAGGGTTATCAGCACTCAAAACTATATCCTTAATCTCATTTTCACTCAGCATATTGGTTAATCCATCGGTACACAACACAAAATAATCACCATCTCTGATTTCGCAAATATATGTATCTACCATAATTTCTTCAAAGCATCCAAGGGCTCTCGTTATTATGTTCTTCTGAGGGTGATTTTCTGCTTCTTCCCTTGTAAGTGTACCGTTTCTTACTAATTCTTCTATGTAGGAATGATCGGTTGTTACACGTTGAATTTCTCCTTCTCTTATTAAGTACAGCCTGCTGTCTCCAACATGTCCGATATACAAATTATTAGCCCATGCTGAAGCCACTATAAGTGTTGTACCCATTCCATAATTTTCTATACTTTCTTTACTTACGTTAAATACCTCATCGTTAGCCTTTTCAATGATTTGTTTAATATATAATGGTATATCCTTTTCTTCGATCTTTTTTTCAGGAAATTCAAGCACAGCCTTACTTATGTAATCTACAGCAGTCTTGCTGGCAATTTCCCCGGAATTGTGACCTCCCATTCCATCAGCTACTATGAAGGTTACGGGTACATCCTTATATCCGGATATAATATTATAGCTGTCTTCATTTTTTTCTCTTATAAGTCCTCTGTCACATCTTGCCGCAAATTCCATATTATCACCCCTAGGACCCTCTTACAACATGCTCCTTCGAAGCTGTCCACATGCGGCGTTTATGTCACTTCCCAGCTCCCGCCTTATTGTTGTTTCTATTCCATGCTGTTCAAGGATCTCTTGAAATTTTTCAATACGCTTTTTATCGCTTTGTTTATATTCTAAACCTTCCACGTCATTCACGGGTATAAGATTGACATGGCACAACATTCCTTTTATTCTGTGTGCTAATTCCAATGCATTCTCACTGGAGTCATTCATTCCGGAGATCATAGCGTACTCAAATGTAATCCTTCTCTTTGTTTTCATAATATATATCTTACATGCTTCAATCAATTTGTCAATAGAATACCTCTTATTGACAGGCATTATCATATTTCGTATCTCGTCATTAGGAGCATGCAGTGATATTGAAAGTGTAATTGGCATACCCTCGTCTGCAAGTTTTAATATTTGAGGAACCAGTCCACATGTAGATACAGAGATGTGGCGGTAGCCAATATTAAGTCCGTTTTTACTGTTTACCAGCCTTAAAAACTTTATCACATTATCGTAGTTATCCAAAGGTTCGCCTATGCCCATTATAACAACATTGCCAATTCTCAGATTCTCAGCATTCTGTATTGTAATAATCTGGTCCAGCATTTCTCCACATGTGAGATCCCGCTCGCGTCCAAGTCCCGTTGAAGCACAGAACCTGCATCCCATTCTACAACCTACCTGGGAAGATATACACGCGGTATATCCATGTTTATAATGCATCAGTACACTTTCTATAATGTTTCCATCTTCCAGCCTTAAAAGATACTTAATAGTGCCATCAATTTTTGAAACTAGCCTCTGATGCGTTTCTAGTTTTCCTATATAGAATTTTTCTTTTAGTTTTTCACGCAGGACTTTTGACAAATTGGTCATCTCATCAAAGTCCTTCTTTCCTCTGGCCACCCATTGAAAAATCTGCAATGCCCTGTATTTCTCAATACCTAATTCCATCAGATGTTTTTCTATTTCATCAACAGTCAGATTCATAAGGTTTATCTTATTTCCCATCACATTTTCTCCTTCGTACAATTCTCGCAATGAAGAAACCATCAACTCCGTCAACATTAGGGTAAAGTTGAATAAATCCCTTTGAAGAATCCGTTTTGGAAAGGCCGGATGGCAACAGTTCAGTAATGTCTTGTAATTCAAAGTCTTTTTTTCTATTTATAAATTCATAAACAATATCCTGGTTTTCCTCCGGCATAATCGTACAGGTACTGTAAACGAGGACACCACCCGGCTTAACATATTCTGATGATATATCAAGTATTGTCCTCTGTAACTTAGTTATTTCATCGCTGTCACTTTCATGCCTTTCCCATTTGATATCCGGTTTTCGTCTGATAATCCCAAGTCCTGTACACGGAGCATCAACCAGCACTCTGTCAGCTTTCTTAATATATCTCTCATCGAGCTTGGCAGCATCAAAAACTTCAGCTTTTATACAGTTTATCGAAAGCCGCTTTGCTGCATCTTCAATGAGTTTTATCTTATGTGGATGAATGTCTCTTGCTATTACGGTACCCGTATTTCCCATTAGCTGTGCGATGTGTGTAGCCTTACCTCCCGGAGCACTACAGACATCCATTACCAGTTCCCCGGGTTTTGGATCGAGAATATTTCCAACCAGCATCGAACTTTCATCCTGGACCTGAAAATATCCTTTTTGAAAAGCTTCAATTCTTGTTACTGAAGCAGGGTTTCTAATAACAAGGGCCTCATGCGCATATCTTCCGTCATCCACTTCATAGCCTGCTTCTCTTAAAATAGAGCTGAGCTCCTCCCTGCTTGTCTTTAAAGTATTTGCTCTGACTGTCATCAGTGGAGTTTCATTGTTTTTTTGGAGAAGAGATTCTGTAAATTCTTCTCCAAATAGTTTAATCCACTCATTTATCATCCATTCCGGATGAGAGTATTTGACAGAAAGATATTTTAATATATTCTCTGCCCTTTCCGGGTATGAAATTTTATCCCTGTTTCTTGCTATATTTCTGAGAACTGCATTTACATATCCACTTGAAGCTGAATGTCCGTATTTCTTTGAAAGCTTCACACTCTCGTTACATGCTGCTGACTGGGGAACCTTATCCGTAAAAAGCAGCTGATATACGCCCAGCCTCATTATATTTAAAATCCATGGTGACAACTTTTCAAGTTTTATGTTGGAGAACTGCCCAATAATCCAATCAATAGTAAGTTTCCATCTTACAGTTCCATATACAAGCTCTGTAACGAAATTTCTGTCTACATTCCTTAGTTCAGCATCTGACAGGTATTTATTAACGGATATATTGGTATATGCTCCTTTTTCGTTAATATCGTATAATATTTTCAAAGCCGTTTCTCTAACTAAATCTATACTCAATCCTCATCCTCCATCTTTTAGCGCCGGTCATTTCTTCTGTTAGCAAGCAGAACGAGGCGTAAAAGGTTTGCCATAGCAACGGTTGCAGAAGCAACATAAGTCATTGCCGCAGCTTTCAGAACCTTCTTTGCAGGCTCAATTTCCTCAACCGCAAGTATATCGGAGGATTCAAGTATGCTTATAGCTCTCTTGCTAGCATTAAATTCTACCGGCAAAGTAACAAGATAAAATGCCACAGCTAATGTAAAAAGAATTATGCCTATATTAACCAGTAGCGGAAAATTAAATATTAATCCAAATATTGCAATATATGGGCCTACCGAAGAACCAACACCTGCTATTGGAACAAGATTTGTTCTCAGGGCAAGTGGGCCATATCCGGTTTTATGCTGTATTGCATGGCCTGTCTCATGAGCTGCAACGCCTAATGCCGCCACAGATGTACTTGAATATACCGAATCTGAAAGTCTCACAACCTTCTTCGCCGGATCATAATGGTCCGTCAATTGTCCTCTCACAGTTTGCACACGTATTTCACCAAGTCCGTTAGTATCGAGAATATACCTTGCAATATCTGCTCCAGTAAAACCCCTTCTGTTTATTACCTTACTATACCGGTTAAAAGTGCTCTGAACCTTCATCTGCGCATAAATGGAAAAAACCAGCGCAGGAACTACCAGAATAAAATAATACACATCGTATCCGTAAAAATACATAAACACACCTCCAAATTGGAATTCTTGGTTGCAGTTTCATCCAATTTGTGATTTTATATTATTATTGTCACAAACGTTATAATTAATAATGTAAATGGCACATATCAATCGCATCAAATGTGTTGAACCTGCTTTTATTCAAGGACTTCTTCTTCATCCAGATTATGCCAGCATTCATTTATCCCCATCTTCCTGGCAGAATCAAACTGAACTTCAATTATGCTGAGAAAACCATCGCCTGTTGCGACTATAAGCTCTTCCTTTGTAATTTTACATATGGTTCCAGGTTTTTTATGGGCATATTCCTCACCGGCAATCCTGGTCTTCCACACTTTCATTCTGTCACCTTTATAAAATGTATAGGCAACGGGCCACGGATTTGTACCCCTTACAAGGTTATGAATCTCCTGTGCCGGTTTGTTCCAGTCTATTTTCCCAATATTCTTGTCTATCATAGGTGCATATGTAGCTTCCTCATCATTTTGAGGCTCTCGTTGCAAAGTTCCGTCTTTCAGCTTTATAAGAGTCTCTTTCAGCACCTCTGCTCCAACAACGGATAATATGTCATGCAGTTCACCTGCCGTCATCTGATCCGTTATTTCTACCTGTTTTTTTAACAGTATATCTCCTGTATCCATACCCTCATCCGTCAGCATGGTCGTAACGCCTGTAATTTTCTCACCGTTTATTATGCACCAGTTTATTGGAGCTGCCCCCCTGTATTTGGGTAAAAGAGACGCATGCACATTAATACATCCAAGGGGCGGTACATCAAGAAGCTCTTTTGATAATATTTTCCCATAAGCGGCAGTTACAAGCAGATCCGGTGCAATATTTCTTATCTGGTTTACAAAATCAGCTGTCTTTACTTTCTCAGGCTGCAACACCTCAATGCCTTTATTAAGCGCATACTCCTTAACAGGAGGCGCAGCAAGCTTCTTACCCCTGCCTTTTGGTTTGTCAGGTTGCGTTACAACAGCAGCTACATCGTAGCCCTCCCTTACAAGCA